>Ga0214921_10008660_pt1 | contig 13114 bp, 10 predicted proteins | sample LL1505_MetaG_FD_177992 | JGI IMG/M metagenome (GOLD analysis project Ga0214921, IMG submission 177992) | Freshwater microbial communities from Lake Lanier, Atlanta, Georgia, United States - LL-1505 | ecosystem: Environmental > Aquatic > Freshwater > Lake | place: USA: Georgia | collected... | reverse complement strand
AGAGCGTAGCAAGAACAATGCCAAGCAAAAGAAGCAGGCAATGCTTGCTATCTGGGACAACAACCGTATGCCAATGAAGATGCGCCGTCGTGCGCGTCACTTGTTTGCGTATGCCAACTCTCCGGTAATCATCAAGCCAGACTTCCGCAAGCTAACTCCTACATGGCAGGTTCGCAACCCGCTTAACACGTTTGCTGCACCAGTAGAAGATCTTGATGACCCAGTTCCATACGACTGTATCTTCACCTATCAGGTAACTGCTTCATTCTTGATCCGTACATACGGTGAAAAGGTTGTGCAGCAGCTGCGCATGGGCAAGGTGGACAACGATCAGAAGTTCACAATGCTTGAGTATGTTTCACCTGAAGCAATTCAAATGTGTGTTCTTGGTGCAACACCAGACTACGAGGAATCAGAAACACCTGAGTATGGTGGATTTGCAGCAGTAATGCTTGAGCAGATCCCCAACCGCACAGGACTTCCTCTTGTGGTTAACCCTGGCCGTATCACCCTTGATAAGCCACGCGGTCAGTTCGACGGAATACTTGGCATGTATTACACACGCGCACGCTTGCAGGCTCTGACTGAGATTGCTATTGAGCGCGGCATCTTCCCAGAGGAGTACCTTGTTGCTCGTTCCGGAGAGAACCCAGAGATCATCCAGATTGCTGACGGCAAGACTGGACAGCTTGGTGTTGTCAAGGGTGGAGATATCCAACAGCTGCAAGTAAACCCTGGCTACAAGACCGATACAGCGCTTGACCGTCTTGAGCGCCAAGAGCGTCTTGAGGGAGCTATCCCAGCAGAGTTCGGTGGTGAATCAGGTACCAACATCCGTACCGGTCGTCGTGGTGACGCAGTTCTTTCTGCAACAGTTGACTATCGAGTTCAAGAAGCGCAAACCATCTTTGAATCTTCGATGATCGAGGAGGACAAAATTGCTATTGCTATCGAAAAGGCTTACTGGGGTACGTTCCAGAAGTCGTTCTATGTTCCGGGCCGTGCAGCAGCGGGTATATCTGTTTATGTTCCTGCTCAGCTATGGGATAATGATTTCCATTACGTGTCTTATTCGGCGGCTGGATCGGATGTCAACGGCCTCGTTGTCGGACTCGGTCAAAGACTTGGAACAGGACTCATGTCAAAGGAATCTGCGCGTGAAGCAGACCCATTGATCTCTGATCCAGATCTTGAACACGACAGAATTATTCAAGAAGGAATTGAAGCTGCATTGCTTGCATCTATTCAGCAGCAGGCAGTAGATCCTAACGGTCCTTACCAACCAGAAGATCTTGCATATCTCACACGTTTAGTGGTAGAAAATGATGTGACACTTTATGATGCAGTCAAGCGCACAGATCAACGAGCACGAGACAGGCAGGCCGCAATGGTTCCTCCTGACTCTCCGGAGATGATGCCTGGACTTGCACAACCAGGAATGGGAGCAGAAGCACAAGCAGCACCAGCTCCTGGGCCTGCAGGTGGCGGAGGACTAGAAGCATTACTTTCACAACTAGGAGGCTGAAATGGCAATTCGTAGCGATCTTCAAAATCCGGCAGCAAAAATTGGTAGCACCATGACACCAAAAGTTGCTCCATCAAATCAGTACGGTGAATCAGCAAAACTAATGCGTGGACTCAAGCAGGTTCCAGCTAGCGCACCTCCAACAGAACAAGTACAGCAGCCACAGGGTCCACGACCAGGTGCCGTAGTTGACCTGCTTGCACCAACTGGGTCACCAATGGAGCCAATTACTTCCGGCGCTGACTTTGGACCCGGCATGTCTTCGTTTCAAGCTGGCATTCCTATGCCTAATCCAAACAATGACGCAATTGTAGAACTGCGAAACATCTCACGCATGTTCCCTGAAAGCGGTATTGCCGACCTTCTTGATAAGTATGGAGCGTAATGTTTCGTTGGGAAGATCATTTAGATCTAGCGTCGCGTGAGGCCGTATCCAAAAGTGCGCTTAACTACGCAAACGAAAAGGCTCGACCAACAGTCATAGATCCTCTCGTTACTGAGAGAATTTCTTACATCAACAACCGTGCTCCATGGCTAGCTCCAAAGACACAGGTTGCACTAGCCAAATCGTACGCAAGCGACTTTGCTGTTGATCACATTGCAGGTTTAGCTAGCCGTGAACTAATCAACAATCCACAGCAGGCTTATACCCAGCTCAAAGCAGAACCTCGCCGGTACTTGGTCAGCCCATCTGCCGTTCAGGCACGCATCAATGTTGGTAAAGGTGAGAAAGATCAAGATGTAAATGCTCTTGACATTATCTATGGCGGACTAAAGCAAGCATCTCGTTTAGCTACAGCTATTGGCTTTGGCGCTACTGAACTTCTGAACAACTCTGCAGCATTAGAGTTTGAATCACTTGGGCCTTTGAACTCTGTAATCAACCCTTTTTATACATTTGGCAGGGAAGCAGAAGGAAAGAACCAGAACGTAAAGACTGCTCTTGAATCTTTGAGTTTGTGGCAACTGCTTACTGACTGGGAGAATCAGGGTGAAGGTTTCTTTATCTCTGAAGATCAAATGTCTCGTCAGGCTGAGGCAGCAAGACAGTTCCGTGGAACTATAAATGGCTCTGCATTTACTATTGGACGTGGTGCTGCAGCTACAACCGGACTTGATGGGGATAAGTGGTATAACAATATCTCTGGATTTATTGACTTTGGTATAGCTCTTGCAGTTCCGGATCCAAACAAGTACATAGCAGAAAGTATAAAGGGCGTTGCTGCAGGTGCAAAAGCAGCTCAGATTGCTAGCAAGGGTGGAGATTTTGCTGAAGCGTTTAGAGCTGCTAAAGGCATTGTTCCTCTTGTTAGTCAGACTGATGCAACAGCATTTGCAAAGGCGCTAAAAGCTGAAGCAGGCATAACAAAAACTCTTGAAGGAAGTTCTCTTGATGTTGTCAAGTGGAACAACTTCATGGACAACAACAACGTCGCTGTAAGTGCAGTAAAGAGCATCATCAAGACAACTAGGCCAGAGGAAATCCTTGAGCGATTCAAGGGAAGAATCACAATAGAAGACGCTGAAGCTTTTGCAAAAGCAAAGAACGCTGATGAGGTCAAGCAAGTTCTAATCAAGCAGTATGCGATTGGTCCGCGTACTTTGTCGAACAGTATCTACGACATCAACCCAACTATCACTTCTCGACCTGCAGCTTTCCTTGTTCAGAGAACACCATTGAAGCGCTCTCGTTTGCTCATGCATTTGCCAGAGCGTGACATTGTTATTAACGGTGACGACCAGCAACGTAGTGCTTCTGTGCTTAACATGATCAGGTCCATCAGGAACGCCGGTGGAACAGATGATGATGTCCGTAAGTTCAGCGAAACTGCATTTAAGAACTTTCGTGCAAAGTCAAGTGCTGATGACCAGAGGGATGCTTACAAGGTTTACGAAAGCGCTGTCAGGATCATCCTTGAGCGCAACGGTGTAGGAAAAGAAGTTAGTGACCTGATATTTGAGCGTCCACGTTTTGACATGCAGAAGTTGCGCAAGTACATGACAGATCGTATGGGCGTTGAAACTGACAACGGAATGATGAAGGTCTATGCTTCTCAGCTTCGCAAGCACTTCCCTGACACCGTTTACAACGACATGCTCGAGAAGATTGCAGAAACAGGTTATGAGGGATTTGGTTTTACCCGACCAATGCAATTGTCAGAACTATTTGACAGGGTTCAGACGCTTCCGGACGTTAGGGAAATACGACGTCTAACCAGCAACCCATTGATTGCTGAAGCTATGAGCAAGGTTGGTGTTGACTTTAAGCCAACAAAAGCTCTTACATCAAAGGTGAGAAGAATTGAAGTCACAGAATATCTTGATGAAGAACGTGCGCTTCAGATCAAAGAAGAACTAAAAGGTCTTTATGGAAAGACCAGAAGCAATGAGAACAACCTCAAGATAGGTCAACTTAAAGACGAACTTAGTTCTATTGAAACCAAGGTTGATCGCTTTAGGTATACAGGTGAAGCAAACATGGGAATTGCTTTCCTTGACACATTGCAGAACTCAATCTGGAAACCATTGCAATTGGCTACGATTGGATATGCAGTTCGAAACTCAATTGATGCTCAGGTCCGTATGGCTGCTGGTGGTGCTTCAGGATTCTTGAATCACCCAGGTGAGTACATCACCCTGCTTATCGGAGAAACCAAAGCTTCAAGCAAGCTTATGAAGATGGCTAAAAAAGCCGGACTAGACACCATGGAGAAATCAATCCTTGGTGAAAACTTGACTGCTAGTGCAAAGAATCTTGTTGGAGATCTTCGACGTGAACATGCAGAGTTGCTTGGACTTGACCTACGCAAGCAAGGTCTTGGTGCTTCGTCCATGGGAACACACCTTCACAGAACCAACAACTGGACCCTTGTGTCAAAGTTTGATGGTGAGAACTACACAAGAGGCGTAATCACCCAGATAAGACTTGCGCATGAAGACGAGCTTAGAAGGGCTGTGGCTCGTGGTCGCATCCTTGGCTTGGACGATGAAGAGATTATGCAGGAACTTTTGAAGACTGCAAAATCTGGTCAAAACTTTAGCGATATTGATGGCATCTATCGACGCGGTGTTCCGTTCAAGGACATCAAGGGCGAAGAAGTATTTGGTCCACCGGTGAGATTGCAGCAATTAGATAAAGCTGAACTTGATGATTTCTTAAGAAACGTTCATCTAAAACCAGTAGTTGTTGACGACGTTGACAACCTAGCTGGCGGACTGCAAGAGATGAACTTCATGATTGCATTCGACAGGGTGCCAGAGTTTGACAAGGTATTCACAAAACAGATTGATGAATTGATTCCCAAGTTCCCAAATGAAGATCTGAAGGCTGGATCATTTATTAAGAACGCAGATGGAACAGAAGGTGTTATCACGCGACTTGCTGATAACGGTGAAGCCACGGTGATACCTGTTCTTGCTGGTTCTGCGAGCAAAGGATTTGCTGGACATAAGATGGCTCAAAGGTTTGTGCGTAACTCTCCAGTTACATCAGGTGTTGCTGGTGATGTCGGTCTACCTCAGCGTGTCTCAATGGAAATTGTTAACGTTGGTCGCAAGGATAAGGACGTTTGGCTTGGAGATATCCAGGACAAAATGGACTCACTTACAGACAAATTGTTTAATGAGCTGTATGGACAGAAGTGGGTTAAGACAACCGAGCGTAGTCCTGTGTTCCGCAAGTTCTATTACGAAACTGTTCTGGAACAGATTGGACGACTGAGCAAAGAAGAGGCTGAAGGACTCATAGTCAAGCTTAAGTCAAACGCCAAGAAAGCTGGCTTTGGTGACGACATTGGCAAGTACATCGGTAATTCTGAAGCAGCAGAACGACTGATGAAAGTCAAGGGAACTGGAAATGTTACAGCAGCGCAGCTTGATGATTATGCGCGTGTAGCTGCTATCGAAAAGACAAAGGGTCTTCTCTACGATGCCAGCGAAAAAAACAACCTTGAAGATATTCTTCGCATTGTCACACCGTTCGTTTCTGCATGGAGAGAAGTTCTTGGAACATACATCGGACTCATGATTGAGGATCCGACCGTGGCTACACGTTTTGGCCGTTTTGCTGGACAGCTTATGAACAGCGACCCAGACAAGGACGGTCGTGGATTCTGGTATCGAGATCCTCAAACAGATCAGATGTACTTCAAGTTCCCAGCAATCCCTGGTATGCCATCGTGGGCTCTTGACAAACTGACCGGAGTATCTGCGTTCTTCGAAGCTCCAGTATCACAGCTCAGTCAGGGTCTTTCGTGGGTTCCTGGGCTTGGTCCTATTGCTCAGATCCCAGCATCATTCTTGCTTCGCAACAAGCCAGACACAGACAAGATTGTTCAGGTGCTGATGCCTTATGGAAAGGTTTCTAAATCGGAAGCCTTAACTTCCTTGAACCCAGCCCCTCCAGTTGCAACAAAATTGTTTGGTGTACTAACAAGCTATTTCACAAATAGCGAAGACCAAATGAACACCACGGTTGCAAGCTCATACATTGAAGTATTGCGTGCGCGTTATGCAACCGGAGAGTACGACATCACTAAGGAAGATGACCTAAGGAAACTGAAGAGTGACGCCAAGCGTGATGCTCAAACCATAACTATTCTTCGCGCAGCTCAGCAGTTCCTCGGACCTACCTCTCCACAAGTTGGACTTAAGGTCAAGGCTCAAGGCATTGACATCTATGTCGACGAAATGACCAAAGTGTTCCAGAAGATGCAGGAGGAAAACTACGACACAGCTGTCCAAAGATTCCTTAGCGTGTTCGGAAATGAGATGGCTTTGTACATTGGATCAAAGAGTCAGTCGCAGGTCCCTGGTCTCGAAGCATCTCGAGAGTTTGGCGAATGGGAGTTTGAGAACCAAGACTTGCTATCCGGAGAATTCAAGGAAGTAGCTGCATACTTTGCTCCTGTTGGATCAGAGCTTAACTTTGACGTGTTTAATCGACAGATTCAGCAAGGCAAACGAATCAAGCTTACGGATGATGAATTGATCAAGAGCGCACAAAACCGCATTGGTTCTTCCAAGTATCGCGCTGCCCGCAAGATGTTTGGACCATTCCCTAATGAAGCTCAGAGAGCAAGGCTTGATACTTATCGTGCTTCACTCAACCAAGAGTATCCAGGATTCCCTAGGTACGCACAGTTCGAAGTTGGTCAATTCCCCAACCAGATCAAGAAGCTTGGAGACTTGGTCGAGGACTCACGAGTGCAAGACAACCCACTAACCTCTGTATTGCGGGAGTACTTGAACACGCGAGAAATCTATTTGGCCCAAGCTGGTGGCAAATCGTTTGAGTCAAAGAAAGCAACTCCTTCGAGAATGTACATGTACAACTATGGAAACAAGCTCGCTCAGGAAAACCCACAATTTGATAGAATCTGGCAACGATTGCTTATCCAAGAGGTTGAGGACTAATGCCTAGGTACACAAATGAAAATACTGGAGATCAAGGCACGGGCAAATCTTCTGCTGAAATGCTTGCAGATAAGGGTCTTGTTGAGCAACCAGATAGCGGACTTGGAACCGGCGGAATAATTCCAAAGACAACTGCAACTACTGGAACAAAGATAGCTCCACCAGTTCTCATTATCCCAGACAAGAATGACTTCAACAATGCCTCACAAGACGAGCTGATTGATCCATCCTTCAAGGGGCAGAACACCCTGATACGAACCGGGCAGAACACCTGGACTTATTATGGACCACAGTTGGTTACAGAAGACGGACACCTGTCTGGTGGAACCTACAGCGCAGACGGTTCTGATATTGCGTCTGAGTTCTTTGGTGTCAAGACTGCAGCAGAACGTCAGACAATGATTGCCACGGCACAGAAACTTGGATTGTTCTACGGTTCAAAGCCAAGTGCAGCAATGATTGCAGGTACAGGATTAGATACCAGCGATCAGCGTGCCGTCCAGGGACTGCTTGACTTTTCTGTTCGAGCAAAACGTACATGGCGTGCTGTCGCAGCGGGTGTTGCATCTGGTCAAATATCTATAGCAGGTGGAGGAGGTGGCGGCCCTAGCTATAGCGTTGTATCCACAGAAGACGCAATGGAATCTGTACGTGAGGAATTCTTTAGGGTTCTCAAGCGTGCTCCTACTCCAGCAGAAGCTAGACAGGCAGCTCTAAACATTCAGCAGGCAGAACGCTCGCGTGCTTCTGGTGGGTCAATGGACCCAACGTCTCTTGGTGTTGCAGCCAGGGCACAGGCAGAGAAGGCGGCCCCCGGTGAGTTTGCAGCTAACGCTGCTGGAAGCGCTATGACAAGAATCTTCGCACTACTTGGTGGTCAATAATGGCACCTAAACAAAAACCAGAAACAAAACCAAAGCAGGACTGGAAGGCAACATTCATTGCCAAGTATCCGCAGTTTGCAAAGATACTTGATGGTGGTGCTAGAGAAGCAGAAGCTCGCAACGTATTTGGTAATGACATCATCGACTTGATTCTTGATGTTGCTAACAACCCAGAGCAATACGACTTCACAAGTCAGGCTGGCCTCGAAGCATTCGATGCAAAGGTTTATGCAACCAAGTACTACAACGAAACATCTAATGCAGCCAAAGTGTTTGACGCACTCACCGATGGTGAGCGGATGGACAGGGTTCAAAACAACCGTGTCAAGATTGCATCTGAGTACGGAGATCTTGGTCTAACCAAGCAGGAGCTAGATAGCATTGCAGCAACGGTAAGCCGTCGCGGTCTTGCTGGAATTGCCGCATCTCAGTACATCAATACGATTGTTGGTTCTCGTGGTCGCGGTAAACAAGATCTACTGGAAAGCGCCGATGCTGCTGCGTTAAAGAAGATTGCAGATGCTTACGGCTATAAGCCAGCAGATCTTGACGAGCAGATCCTTGCGGCAATTCAGGGCAAAGAGTACGACGGAGAATTGCTTACAGCTGACAGTTTCAAGAAAAAAGGAATTACTTTAGCCAAGGCTGCACATTTCCAGCTTTCTCCACAGCTTGATGCAGGTCTAACCCTGCAGGAAATCTTTTCCCCATACCGGGACCTAGCCTCACGAGTGCTCGAAGTTGCGCCAGATTCAATTGACTTCAATGACCCAAAGTACAGCATTGCATTTGGCACAAAAGACAAGCCGTCCATGAGCCTGAACGAATGGATGGAAACCCTTAAGTCAGACCCTAAGTACGGTTACGACAAGACATCACAAGCAAAGAACGACGCTAGGGCAATGGTTATGTCCATGGCCAAGGCATTCGGGAAGGTTCAGTAATGGCAACGCCTGAAGAAATCAGCAATCTTTATTCACAGGTTGGATCACGGATTACTGGTGCTGGCCAGACCTACATTGACGGTATCTACTCTGGCTTCCAAGCTGGAACAATTACATCGCAGCAGGCGGCTGATGCTCTCAACAACATGCTTCGTCAAGCCAATTACGGATACACCGGAATGGAGGGAAGCAGCATTGAGTTTGATCCATCCGGAGTTCCAAACGCGGGGTCGGCTAAAGAAATACTTCGCACGGGTTTGGCTTCATACGGGTTAGATAGTTTGTATGACGCAATCTGGGCCAAGTACACCCGTGGTGAAGTTGATCCAAGCAACTCTGATGCATTCATTTATTCTCTGAAAGAAGAGCCTGCATACAAGCAGCGCTTCGCGGCTAACGAGATCCGTAAGGCCAAGGGCTTGCCGGAACTTCTGCCATCTACCTACCTGGCAATGGAGCAGGAGTACAAGAACGTAATGTCGTTCAATGGTCTGCCTCAAGGTTTTTACTCAGACCGTGATCAGCTGGACAAGTTGATTGGCGGTGACGTATCTGTAAACGAACTAAACAACAGACTTCGTGATGCTTACCGAGTAGTCAAGGACGCTCCGGCTGACGTTACCGAAAAGCTAAAGACAATGTACGGACTCAGTGACGGTGACATTCTTGCTTACTTTATCGATCCAGAGAAGGCTCGTCCGATGATGACTTCTGGTGAGTACAAGATCCAGGCACAGGCGGCATTGACTGCAGCTCAGGCAGAACGTCAGGCTGGCCTCACAGTTGGCAGACAGTTCTCTGAAGATGTAGCTCGTCGTGGATTGACTCAAGCACAGCAAACCACAGCATTTGAAAGTGTTGCTGGAATGCGTGAGCTTCGTCGTGCGGCAGAAACAGAAGCTGGTCTAACCCAGGAACAAATCGCTGGTGCTGCACTCAACACAGATGCAGAAGCAAAGCGCAGACTCGATGAACTAAAGCGACAGAAAGTTGCTGGACTTTCCGGTGGTGGATCATTCACACAACGTCAAGTTGGTGGAGCAATTCAGTCCGGTTTAGGAAGCGTGTGATATAGTTTTAACAGTTCCACTAGGAACTAACCATTGGAAAACCCCCCGGTTTCAATGTGCACATTAGGGGTGTATTAAGTTACGCAGCCGTTTGGTTCCTCCAACCAAGCGTGGGCAGAAGGAGTGGGTCATGTCAGAACAAGGCTTCTATGAAGAAGAGGACGTTCAAGACCAAGTGCAGCAACCTCGAGATCCAGTCAGGTCACACCTGAAGAAACTGGAACAAGAGAACAAAGAACTTCGACAGCTGAAAGCAGATGCTGAAGCAGCCAAGAGGAAGTTAGCTTTCGTGGAAGCAGGCGTAGACCTGTCAAGCCCGGTGGCTGAATACTTCGTCAAAGGCTACGACGGCGAGATCTCTGCTGAAGCCATCAAGTCTGCAGCTTCCAAACTTAATCTCACACCGCAAAGTGCACCAGCACCTCAGCAGGTAGCGCCAGCAGAACAGCAGGCGTGGAACCGAATGGGGAACGCAGCGCGAGTAGGCGATGTAGGTGAGCCAGAAGTTGACTTTGCTTCACGAATCGCGAACGCCAAATCTGAACGAGAAGTGATGGAATTGCTGGCCCAGGCGCGAGCCAACCAAACCAACATCATCTAACTCAACTAAGGAATAAATAACATGGCAGGCGAAACAACAACCTCGTCACTGTCCGTAGACCAAGTAGCGTTTGATCGCCTTGCATACTTTGCATTGCGTTCAGAACTCTTGTTCGATCAGGCAGCTGACGTACAACCAGTAGCTCAGGCAATGCCTGGCACCGGCGTAACATTCACTATCTTCAACGACATCTCGGCAGCGACCAGCACGTTGAACGAAGTGACCGACGTAACTCCTACTGCCCTTTCGGACAGCCAGAAGACCGTCACCCTCTACGAATACGGCAACGCAGTTGTGACCACAGCTAAGCTCCGTGGCACAGCGTTCTTGGACGTAGACGCAGCAGCAGCAAACGTAATCGGCTACAACGCCGGTGACTCAATGGACCAAGTTGTGTCGGCAGTTCTTGCTGCAGGCGACAACGTGGCCTACTCAGGTGGCAAGGCAAGCCGTATAAGTTTGGCTGTCGCTGACGTGCTGTCAGCAAACGACGTTCGCAAGCAGGTAGCTGCCTTGCGCAAAGCCAATGTTCCAACCTTCAACGGTTCGTACATCGGCTTCATCCACCCAGACGTTTCGTACGACTTCCGCACGGCAACCGACGCAGCAGCATGGCGCACGCCAGCCAACTACGTTGATCCAACCGGCATCTACAACGGCGAAATTGGTCTCTTTGAATCAGTACGATTCATCGAAACCCCACGCGCTCCATTGTTTGCTAACGCATTCAACGGCGCTGGCGCAGCTGGAACGGGTGACTCGTATGCAACTCTTATCATGGGTCGTCAGGCTCTTGCTAAGGCATTCAGTACCCAGGATGGAAACGGCGCAATGCCAAAGGTTGTTCGCGGCAACGTGACCGACTTGCTCATGCGCTTGATGCCAATTGGTTGGTACTGGCTCGGTGGCTACGGCCGCTTCCGCGAGGCTTCATTGCGTCGTATTGAGTCAGCATCGTCAATCGGTGCAAACAACGCCTAAGCAGCTAACTACATTGCTGTAAGGAGCAAGCCCCTCCGCTTCGAAAGGCGGGGGGGCTTTGCTATACTAATTAAGAACTAGGAGTCACATGTCAATTTCAAACTACGCAGAGCTTAAGATTCTTGATCACACAACAGGCAGGGCTGCATGGACAATGCCAACTACTGTGTATGTAAAATTACATACTGCTGATCCGGGTGAAGATTGCACTACCGCTGCCGCATCAAACACTTCACGCCAGTCAGCATCATGGTCTGCTGCAGCTTCTGGCGCAATTGCAACTTCAGCAACAATCACTTGGACAAACGTTTCTGCAACTGAAACATATTCACACTGGTCACTGTGGGATGCCTCTACTGCTGGCAACCCTTTGTGGTCTGGTGCGCTTTCGTCTTCTGCTGCTGTAACTGCTGGCGACACTTTCCAAATCACAGCTCTTACACTGTCGCTCGACTAGTCGGTAGGGGATAACCCCTCATGGCAGCTGTAATAAGGTTTACAGAACCGTTTGTAACTACTGCAAAGTTCTATAACGGCGTACCACTAGGACGTACGGCAACAGGTTCTGGACTTGGAACACAAAGTGCTACTGCTATTGAGATACTTCCACGCACTGCAACTGGTTCTGGAACGGGAACACAAACAGCAGTAGGTGCAAGAGTCAAGCAGGTAACTGCTACTGGTTCTGGTCTTGGTGTAACCGTTGGTAACGCAACAGGATTGCACATATCTCCACGTACTGCGACTGGTTCTGGGACAGGAACACAAACAGGAATTGGTTCAAAGTTAAAAGCTAAAACTGCTAGTGGATCTGGAACCGGCACACAGTCAGCATCTCGCCTTATTACTCGTTATAGATCAGGAAGCACATCAGCAGGAACTGGATCTTCGTCTTCTTTTAAGATCATAATTGGAATTAGATATGCAACAGGTTCTGGGGCTGGAACACAGAGTTCAACTGGTTTGCATGTTGCTCCACGTACTGCAACTGGATCTGGAGTTGGATCTCAATCTGTAATAAGTTTCTCAACAAGGTTTAGAACAGCAACTGGATCTAGTTCTTCTAGCCAAACCTCTAGTGGATTGCATACTTCACCAAGAAATGCAACTGGATCTGGACTTGGTGTAACTGGTGGTGGTGCTACGTGGATTAAGTCGCGGATTTTCCGCGTTCCAAATACAACCCTGTATGCATGGGCAAACCTTTACAGTGACAAAAGGGCTGACAGATTGTTTGCTCACGTGCCTCAAGGTGTGAGGGCGGAAAACCTTTACCGCCTATCCGATGGATCGTATACAATCAATGACCCAGGATTTGGGTACTCAACAAGGGCTTACCTTGGTGGGCACAATATATTCCTTAGTGACGAAGAAGTAACTGAACTGACTGCAGCTGGATACGGAGCGTACATATCGTGATTCACCAACAGACTCACCCAACCCTAGACGTAGAAGGATGCTTTGCCTGCCGTGTTTCCGGCATTCGCATGAGCATGAATACCACAACAACGCGTGGCCAGAATGTTGCATCCATTAATGACACTGAGCGTAACTGGCAGAAAGATATGCCAGCTTATAAGCGTTTACGTAAAGAAGGTTTGCAGCCAAAGCGCATCGATGGTGCTGCTGAAATTGAAAAAAAAGCAGAACATAAGTGGCAAGTCGAGACAGGAATAGGTATCTAATGGCCGCAA
>Ga0214921_10008658_pt1 | contig 13116 bp, 11 predicted proteins | sample LL1505_MetaG_FD_177992 | JGI IMG/M metagenome (GOLD analysis project Ga0214921, IMG submission 177992) | Freshwater microbial communities from Lake Lanier, Atlanta, Georgia, United States - LL-1505 | ecosystem: Environmental > Aquatic > Freshwater > Lake | place: USA: Georgia | collected... | reverse complement strand
TCCACCTTCTATGCCGAAGCTCGCTAATGCGCTTGGACGCTAGGCTTCCCAACTACCAGACTTTTGCGATCTCCGGTTCGCGGGGGATACGTGTATCTAAAGACCCATTCTAAGCGCGAGTATTAGTCACAAGGGACTTATCGGCGTGTTGACTTGTAGCTGGCTATTCTAGTCGATTCCCTGCCCGCTTGTACGGTAGCCCGGGTACAGAGGAAAAACCAGAGATGCGGCCGGGGGCCCCCGTGACAAGGGTTCCCCGTCGGATCACGGGCGGGCCTTTCCCCAGCGCCCTCTCATCATTTGCCGTCCACTGCCACCCCTGCAAGCATCAGTCACCATCACCGAGAGGGAGTAGGATAATCTCCGAAACCGGAGATCCCGACGCCATAGGAGTTGCCCTCCCTTCAACCCACGCCGCGTGGCTATTTCGAAAGGTAGCTCTGGTAGGGTCCCCAGATTGCCCAGTCGGCATGTGCAGGATGGCCAAATCCTCACGGCCTGGGCTTACAACCATACGCATGCTCGAACCAAAATCTGGAGAGGTGGCGCGAATCGACTTGGTGTGACCTGGCAGAGGATCTGGTGGCATGCTCAACAAATCCTTGAGATTGGGAAATGCCCTCGCGAGCGGGTGCGCAATCGCGGCCCTATTTGTCTCACCCCAAGTGGTTTTAACTCCCGTGTCTGGATATCGCCGCGTTAACTCATCGATAGAGTTGCGGAGGGCTTCAACTAGAAAGACATCCCAGCTCTCATATTGTGGGGGGAGGAGGTGGATCGGTCTCTCCTCAATTAATCGACGCATCGGCTCCTCGATCCTCTGCCACCTCAACCGAAAGTTCGGATCAGCCGCCCGACACGGCGCGAGAAGTGGAGAGAGGAGTGCCTCGTGAATGTGGGCGCGGAAGGTATCGAGGATCGGTATGCCCCTCTGCCCTACCTCCGCTGTGCAATCCCACTCCGTGATAAGGCGCGCGGCCTCACATAGCACTGGGTCGTTTTGGTTCTCGCCTACAGCCTTAAGCGCGAGCTCCCGATAAAAATCAAGGAGGGTGACGCGGGTATCGAGTTGCATCTTTTGCAGATCACTCTCAGAGAATCGCTCCTGAGCTCTTAGAAGCTCCTCGATGCGAGCGGCTCTATTGGCGAGGGACCAATTATTCCCAATAATCTTTGCGGTGTTTGTATCCAGGGTGCGGTTATTAGCTGTGTAGAGCACGCCATTCTCTGGGTTTATAATCGCTGGGCGCTTCGCCTCTGGGATCGGCCCACGCCACCCGGCGCCGCCACTCCTCCACGATGCCGGAACCGATCCATCCATACCGAATCGGTCTGGGATATACCCTGACACAACCCAGCCGATATCCCCGTCATCCTCAGCCATGAGGATATTTTGGGATGGCCCACGCCAGGAACGAGCGACTCGCTCGCCATCCTCAAGGTCGCGCGCGACGCACATGTCGAGAAGTTTAAAATTAACCCCTCCTTCCTGCAAAACGCTCCACGTAAGGGAAACTGGCGATCCCGTAGCGATATCGGTGCCGATAACGGTACCCCACTCCGTCCTCTTGACCTCTAATTCGACCGGTGCCTCCCCTCGCACCGCTATCTCTTCCTTCCGCACGATAAAGGGCGCGCTACCTTCCTTGGTCAGGTAGCGAGAGGGATCGCTCGGATCGATCTCTATTCTTACCAGGTCCTGAAAATCACCGGTCGTATTTGTGAAACCCCAGGCGAGGTCCCGAGTAGCGCCGATCGTGATCCCTGGCACCCCTGGGAGACTCACGCCGCTGACCCGCTCGGAGCCGAAATTTAAAGTTGCGCGATACCAGATAACGGGAGCGTTAATTGAGAGGTGCGGGTCGTTAGCCAAGATCGCGCCACCATGAACCGAGCGCCTCCCAGATACGACCCAATTGTTTGAGCCGATCCCCTCACGGGAGGTGTCAAGAATACCACTTACGCTCTCGATCACTTGGTGATTGCGCACGTTCACAACATCGGGCCCCGGTATGGGTGACGGGTGGTAGCTCTCCGTTCGCCCCTCTCTCGAGAGCGGCGCTTCAGTGCGCGAAGTATCTTGGATAAGAAAGTTAAAGAGATCAGCGGGGAGCTTCTCACGCATAAGTCCGAGTGAGAGTTCAACCTCGATCTCGGAATTTAAATCCTCACACATCGCCAACATGACGAGGGCGCAATCCCTCGGGCCCCACGGACGGGGAGTTACTCCGAGTTTTTGATACTCGAAGGGGAGATTCTCCAGCGCGGCGAGACCGGCGTTCACCCCTTCGGTATACACTTGCAGGAGTTCGCGCTCTCGCTCGGATATCTCGTTAATAATCTGATCGGCCCGCTCCGCGAAGAGAAATCGCCTGAAGCGCTTATCAGAGTTGATAGTGGAGGAACCGAGAATCTCTGAGAGCTCTCCAGCCGCGCGGCGCCTGATCAGGTCCATCTGGAAAAACCTATCGGTGGCGTGTAGAAAGCCTTGCGCCCTAATAGCGTCTTCAAAGGAGTGGGCTTGAATGTTTGGAACTCCAAGGTTGTCCACCCCAATCTTTACAGGCGACCTGAGTCCTGGAATATCACGATGAGTCGTCGCCAACGGCTCTTGGCCCGCTGAGGCTAATGGCGGGGTAATATCGTTTGAGGTTTCATCGGTACGAGTAGGCTTACAACCACTTAGGGTCAGTAGCCCCAGGAGCGCAGCTCCTACTTTATTACGAGAAGACGGCTGTGAGTGCATATACAAGTGCGTCACCACTAAAACAAAAAGTTGGAGTATTCAAGATCAGACAACCCTTAGAGGTATGGATAGGCCTCTTTACTGTAAATCGTCACTGCTTGGACCACATGCTTACACCATCCTCAAGCCTCCTTAAAACGACTCGATTCCCGGGGACTGAGGAGGGGTCAACCTGCCCTGATGTGGTTGAGAGCCCCCTACAATTCCTATCCCTTTCGGTTCTAATAGGAAACGATTTGCTTGGATACTCGTGAGGTCTTAAAGTGCAGAAGGAAGCGAACGTCAAAGTGGGGAGCAAAAATGCGAAAAAAGACGGTGTGTTTATTTCTCTGTGCCCTCGTACTACCGCCCCTATCGTCGACCAGGGGAGATGACAAATCCCCGAGCATTAAAAGTAAGGCCTCTGAGATTCTAGGAGAGGCGGTGGCGTCAGCCCGGGAGGCAGGCAAAGGCTCAGCTCAGGTTGAACTTCTAAAGACCACGCCTCAGGCGATACGATCTCCAGAATGGTCTTCGAGTTTTACAAGATCAGGAGTGACTGCCGGCTCGGCTGAAGGCTTCGGGGGTGGCGTTGGAAGGGCTTCAGGGAGCCAAGATCCATGCCCTCCAGATGTGCAGGCACAGTGTGATAAAGATGATGAAAACATCTGTAACCTCATACTCACAATAAAACCTCTCTTTGGTGGCCATGGGCAAGACAACGTAAATGATTTCTCTGATAGATGTCAGAAATTCATGAAAGACGTGATTCAGGATCCTAAATTACGAACGACTCTTTGGGAGATGTGTGAAGGGATTACGATCGCGGATGCAATCGTTAGAGCTTGTGAAGCGAATAAAACTCCCGATCCGACTGATACAGGAATAACTTTCCAGGATGTTAACTGTCCGGACTGTTATCAAAAGTCCCGATAATTATTCGATTCGTAGCCGACAACTCATCCCATCACTGGTACACCCCAACTTTTTGTGGTTGATACGCTCATCCGAAAGCCCCTAGCCCACACTTTTGGCGCGCTGACACGCGCGATCGAGGGTGCCGGTGTTTAGAGAATCCACGGCGGCCTACTTCACTCTTTCGATGGGCACACTCAAAAAGCTTCTGGCGAATACAAGTGCGCTCGTGGGCGGTGCTGGCTCCCGTCGTGAGGCGACGCGAAAGAGTTAAGCCCCATCGATAACTACTATTTCACGTGGGACTCAATCCAGTCGGTGATAGTCGCAAGCGATCCCTTCTCGGTTATGAGGGTCACCTCAATAAACCTCACACCCTCCTTGGCCTCAACCGAGAGTTTCACTCCATTTATTCGAAGAAAGACGGCTGTCAGGGCGAACGCGACCCGTTTGTTTCCATCCACAAATGGATGATTCATCGCCAGACTCTGCATCAACGCGGCGGCTTGCTCAGAGAGCGATCGATAATATCCCGAGCGAGGTCTCGCTAACGCGCTCTCAAGCAGCCCCTTGTCGAGCACTCCATTTTTACCACCGAAGCGCTGGATCAGGACGTCATGGAGGTAGAGCGCCTCCTCCAGGGTTGGATAGAGCGCCTCTTTCATCGAGCGAGCTCTTTTAGAAGCTCCTCGTTCTCGCGGACCACCTCATCCACCGCGTTTCGAAACGCGGGCCGCACCTCTACCCTACTGAGATACTCAGCGACGGCCTCAGATACGATCTGGGCGATCGATCTATCTGAACTCTGCGCATACTCGCGAAGGTGCTTGAGCACACCTTTGTTCATCTTGGTGCTAAACTTTTCAGAGGTATCCATTATTTCATTTTGTCATGACAGATCCAGACTCGTCAAGAAAAATGCGCTGACTGGAATAAAAGTCCGAATTCATTGTCGTTAGTGGTTGGCCTCGGAGGTACGAGATGGAGGAGCCTGGGGCAAACAAGCGCGCTCCACTCCCACCCTGCCCTGCCCTGCCCCTTTACAACAGGTCCACCCTGGTACAGGGCAACTTTTCCCGCTCAACTTTTTCGCCACGACAGGGACTTGTTACCTCTCTTGGGCCCGAAACCAGGGTCGAGATCCTTAGATGTGCTCCCTTACTGAGAAGCTCCGACGCGTTTCGGGAGCGCCGAGGGGCTCGGTGTAGCGCTTCGCCACCTAACATAGTCAAAGCTACTCGTGTAGTTCTGGTTAAATTGCTTGGCGCCTACGAGCCAAGCTCCCCTAACGCCACCCGCGAAGATCTGATCGGCCATATCGCGGTAGATCGGGTCCCCCGTTTGGTTCCACAACCAGGCGTAGATCGGAGCTATCAACAAGTTGAGATCTGGCGCCGGCTCAGTTCCACCGGAGGCGACTACCCGGTCGGTGTATTTGAACGCCGCGTACTCCGGCAACCAACACTCATTCCAAATCCACCGTGCGCCTCTCTCAACGGCGGGAAGAATTCGGGGATCATGAGTTAGCTCATAGTGGGCAATTAACACCTCCGCCGTACGCGCGAATAGAAACGGACGCACGTACTCAGCAGTCCTTGTCACGAACCACTGATCCATATGTCCCAACGCCTGATCGACGAGGGCATCGGTGCGGGCTCTGTGAGCCACTCCAAGAACCTCCGCGTCACGTTGCGCGCGAATAGCGTAGGCGACCTCTCGACTCATACTCGCGTCGATGGTCCAGCTAAGGGGAGTATAATCCGGGCAATAAGCCGCGTTAGTCGCGATAGTCATGACAGCGCTCTTTGAGACGGGGTCGCCTGTAGAGAGGTAATCGGCTAACAACCCTGAGGTAAAATTCATGTGCGCCGGAATGACCCCGTTATTTGGTATGACGTAGTGGTCTCGATACACCACCTCAGCGCGCTGAGCGCACGTTAACCAAGAAGTATCGTGGGTATACTGAGCGATTTGATAGAATACCCACTCCGCGTCGTATTGAACCGCCGTAAGACGCTCGCTCTCTGTAAGTGGTGATGAGGGTGATAGCTCTTCGCAGTGAATATATCCGTACTTTTTCATGTTAGCTTCCCACTCCGTTAGGAGTGGAATAGATGGAGAGCCCGCTGGTGTAGGGGTGGCGATCGGAGTTGGCGTGTTAAGCGGTGTCGGCGTAGAGGTCTGAGTTCTGGTCGGTGTAGGTGTGGGCTTTCTCTTGGAGGTGTTGCTTTTTCTCGAGCGGAGACACCGCGCCCGCTTAAGGGTAGACGAGGTAACACGAGATCCCTTTGAGGGGCGCCTGTAGCACCGACAGCGAGGGCATCTCGTCGTCACAATCCGACGGGCTGGGCTTTCCTTCAAAACAGATCGACTTACGTCATCTGAGTTGTTGGCGAACGCGTCTGGGCATCCAAAGAAAAAGAAAATCCCCACTAGTATGAGGATCGATTCTAAGAGCTTAGTGGTCGCCTCGCGTGCGAGACACGGTGAGCGCGCGGGGAAAGATGCAAGATAGCTATTCCTGAAGGACAGCTCCGACACGCATTGAGAAGCGTTGGTCATAATCAAACCACGAAAAAGGCGATAATTGAGGGTCTCGACCCCGCCGACCTTAAACCTTTCGGCCATTAAACAGTTAAGCGTGGAGACTCATCTGGGTAGGATGGCGGTCAGGCACAGAACCTATAAGCTCTAGCGTATCCGAGAGGCTCGACTGGTTGGCGCTGGTTGAGGTAGCTTAACCTCCTCCCAATCTTTCGTACTCCTGTAAGTCTGTCCACCACGAGTGCAGCGCGGGCTTCTTATTTGTTAGCTTCAAAGTCCGGATTATGTGGAGACGGACACACTAACGCAGAAAGTGTACTTATCATCTCATCAGCCGGAACAATAAAATCCACCTGTCGCTCCCTGAGCTGGCTTACCAACCACTGAATTGATCCAAGATCTCGTCCGGGGCCCACCTTGTCGCAGACCTGAAAAGTAAGGAATAGATCCCACGAAGGAATTGAATGAAGAATTCGCTCAAGCCGTCCGTTTTCAACTCCGCCTCGCTGTGATTGGCGATATAGCGCGTGGTGCTCATCGTGAAGTTTGGTCATCAAAATGAGGTCATTAGCGCCCCCGTGTTGCCGAAGGAAGTTGGCCGCTAGGGTAGCATGGTTGCGCTGATGCTCTACGGGCACCCCTCGTTTCGCCTCGGGCTTCATTGAGTCATGAACTAAGATGAGTATCTTGATCTTTAGGAGACCCTCTTCCGTGAGCATCCTGGGTAGCTCGGGAAACTTACTAACCAAGTAATTAAGGCTCCGTGATAGTTGAGCGACGTGTTCTCTGAGGCTTCCCTCCGGGTGTCCCGGTCGAACCTCTCCCCAACTTTGATTATCTTGAAAGCGCTTGTCAGACGCAACTCGCTGGAGAATCCCTTGGAGTTGGACTAGTTGTGGCGACTGGCGCGGATCGCCGCCAGGTGGTTGTCCACGACCATCGCTCGAAGATCTATTTGACTCTGGCCCAAACATACTTACTACCTCGCCCAGTGCTCCGTGGATCCCTCTTTAGGCCACTTTTGGAATGGTCACCACTTTACCTTTCGGCATCACGACGCTCTCTCCTTCCGTCGTTGTGGAAAAACGCCACAAGAATTCCTTCACCACCTCTTCGCGCGTAGCCCACCGTACCCGCACAATTCCTACGCCCCCTAGAGCGAGGCCAGCTAAACGTCGATTGTCCAAGCTGAAAAGACGACTCCCGATCTGAACCACCCGCAGGGGATTGACCTCCATCAAATATGCTATGTCGGAACCTACACGGTTAACAAAATCCCAGAGAGGCCGTCCATCCCCAAAACGATCTTTTGCTTCATCGTGGGTGAACCGAACCTTGCTGATTGGTACCGTAAACGGCTCCTGACACTCCTTGATGAAGATTGGTCCATCAGCCATCAGTTTATTCAATCTTTCCTTGTTCGCTCGGCCCCGGTCATCCGGTAAGTCCTCAATGCCAATTTTAATCACCCTCAGGGGCGGCAGAGTGCCATCCAAAGCCCCATCAGGAGCTTTCGGCCAGGCAGGACCCTCAGGGCAGCGAGTGAGTTCGGGTGGACGCACAACACGCATCGACTATACCTGTAATTCGAGGCTCTATTAGTTATGATGGGCCCTTAGAAAGCCGCTACATAACATCAAAAAAACCGGAATATTGGCCCCACTTTCTAACACCCGGCCAAGCGGCTTCCTGTCCACGTAAGACAATCCTTGAGAAAGCCCCCGATTCGGGCACAATACCGGAGCTGACCCCTGGGCCGGTCGAGGCCAAGGACTCGCTGACGGTATCGGTCGGTTTAAGAAAGCTCGGCTCGGATTGTAAAGAGCAAGGTGAGTGGAAAAGAGAGCGATATGCGCCAACGATGGAGGGAGCTCTTGATTAGTACCGAACTCTCCTCTGAAGAGAGGCACCGATTGAGTCGTGAGATCTTGGCGATCATTCTTAAGGGGGCCGACGTGAAGGATTATGGAACCGAAGATTGATCTTACACCCCAGGCCTCGCTCTCTATCTCGCGATTGACACGTGGGGAAAAGCTAACCGAGGTAGCGCTCGATGCTCTTCGTGTCGCTAAACTAAGCGATGCGCAGATAGCGGAGCTCAGAAAGCTCCTGGAGAGTGGAGAGAATGCTGGCTTAACACATGAGCACATCGGCGATGGAGTCCGTGTTCAAGGCGAAGACTTGAGAGCCTGCGCAGGCACCGAAACGGAAATCTCCCCTCTCTTCGCTCGACTACGCCTCCCGGTGATCGGCGCCCCGATGTTCATAATTAGTTCTCCGAAGCTCGTCATTGAACAGTGCAAAGCCGGGATCGTCGGCTCGATGCCGGCACTCAACGCCCGTCCGGTGGCGCAACTTGACGAGTGGCTCGCCGAGATAACCGAAACTCTCGCCGCTCATGACCGCGCGCATCCAGAGCGGCCAGCGGCGCCCTTCGCGATTAACCAGATCGTTCATAGGAGTAACGCCCGTCTTGAGCAGGATATGGAGATCTGCGCTCGCTACCGGGTGCCGATCATCATCACGAGCCTTGGGGCGCGCCCCGAGATCAATGAAGCGGTGCACCGCTGGGGGGGAATCGTGCTGCACGACGTGATTAATAACCAGTTCGCCCACAAAGCTATCGATAAGGGCGCGGATGGTCTCATCGCGGTGGCGGCTGGTGCCGGTGGGCATGCGGGCACTAAGAGCCCCTTCGCCCTCGTCGCTGAGATCCGCGAATGGTTCACAGGCCCCATAGCTTTAGGCGGCGCCATCGCCACCGGTGGCGCGATACTCGCGGCGCGGGCGCTCGGCGCTGACCTAGCCTACATCGGCTCGGCCTTTATCGCTACCGAAGAGGCTCGCGCTGTCGACACGTACAAGAGGGCGATCGTCGATGGCACCTCTGATGATATCGTTTATTCGAACCTCTTCACCGGCGTTCACGGAAACTACCTAAAGTCATCGATTCGGGGCGCCGGCCTCGATCCCGACAACCTCCCGCAGAGTGATCCAACAAAGATGGATTTTAGTGGGAAGGGTGGGGAGAAAACGTGGAGAGACATCTGGGGATGTGGCCAGGGGATCGCCCCGATAAAAGAGGTGGTGCCGACCCGAGAGCTTGTCGCGCGGCTAGCTGGCGAGTATGCGCGGGCCCGTGAACGATAGTCCGCGGCCTCGATTCCCACCAGATCATTGCCGACACTGGTGCCGACGGATCGCGGCTTCCACTGGTATCGGCTGATCTCCTACACGTAATAACGTTCTGAACACACCGCGCTATCAGATCCGCGCCATCAATCCGCTCCATCAGATCCACGCCGACTGGACGCCAACAAAACGCGTTAGAACCTCACCTTGACGCGGCGTCGGTCCCACATCTCCTTCCTTGCCCCAAGAGAGAGAAACCATTTCGAAGAACAAAGAGTGCAGGGTAGGTGCCCCGCGAAACCGAGACACCTACCCCACGACCCCCGATCCCCCTATTTTATGTTGATGGCGGCCTTCCCCTTCGGATCTACTGTCCATCGTTGACACCCATCGGGTATGGTAGCGAATTCCTGATTACCGAACTTGTGCTTTGAGCCGTCGCTCAACACGAGCTCAAGCCTAACGTTTCGGCCGTAACCGCACCCCGAGCTCCTAAAGCGCGCGAGACTGCCGTAACCATTTCCACCACCCTCATTCCGCCCCGTCTCGCCCTTCACGATGACCCTCGTGCCGTAAGGCTCTGAGTGAACTGCTAACCTGCCATCTTTGTCCGACACGGGCTTCCATAATATGAAGCCTCGTGCAGTTGCCGGTCCGTTAGGCACTGGCGTAGCAACCGGCGTCGGAGTCGCGGCCTGCTCCACAAGCGCACGATAGCACGAGGCGAGCTTTGATCCCTGGCACACATCAGTGCGAGGCACGCCCAATCCCTTCTTGAGCAGCCCCTCGGAGAAGCTCCTCCCTTTAGCTGAAAAAACGGCTCCTACCGCGCCCTGGGTTCCATCGTCGAGTACCGCAGTACAATCGGGCTCGGCGATATAGAAATACACCTCCCCCTCAGCGACCAACGAGCGCATCCACTCCTGCGCTGCCGATCGTGCTTGCGAATCCTCCGGCGCCTCGACACCGTGCAGCTTAACGAGCATCGGGCCCCGCTTCAAAGCTAACGAGAGAAGGTTTGGGCCCGCAACTGTAGCCGCAGCTCTTGTCGCCCCTTTTACCTCGATCGGATTCTCCTCTTCCCCCTCAAAGATAGTGCCGCAACTCGTTCGAAACTGCTTTAGATTACCGACATCAGGTAGATCTTCCTCGCCGGAATCAGGCTTCGTACAGCCGGATATCGATGCAACAGCTAGAGCCAAAACCAGCCGCCATGAAGCTTTTATCCTCATAAAACCCCTACCAAAGCGATTATAGGCGGGTGGTAAGACCCGAAAGGATCTCCGACCCCCGCCCTCTCATATCCGCCCCGCGCGCAGGAGTGCTTCAGGTAAAAAGAATCGCCGGATTGGCGTATCAATAACTTATGTGGAGTTTTTAGCCACTTTTAGAATCCTGAATTGTCAGGTCGTCCTGGGCCTCACTAAACCAACCTTAAGGAAGTAACTTGCCGATCTCTTGGCGAACCTCTCATATCCCTTCGGCCGGACCCGATCATTTCAGTCCGTTGAGATCAGGGAATCTTCCCCCATTCGCCTTCCATTGTTGATACGCTTCGCGCATACAATTCCCACAAGGGCGATATCCTTGACTGATCGCCTCAGATTCATCCAAGAAGAAAACCCGATTTACGACGTGCATACGCTTGCCACCTTTGCAGTCGAGGCGCCCATAAATCCTGTATCCTTTGTGACCACCAAGGCGGATCTCTCCGGCGGCGATTAACCGGCGCACCTCATCTCGATCGAGCTTTGAGTGTTCGTACATATGCCGACAGATTATATCACCCCGGGAGAACCAAAAAAACTTAAGGGGAGTGCCCAATCTCGCGGATCAAGGGGTTGGGGTAAGAATTTTTACCGCCTTGGCGCACCAGAGGTTCTCTCACTAGATGTTAGGGAAGCGGAGGGCTTAACGGCCTGTTTTACCCTGAGTATCAGAGGTTTACACAACCCAACATGGGGCTACCAAAACATAAGTAAGTGCCCGTTTCTATTCTGGTGCCACCGCCTTAGTCCCGTGGTATCCTCGACATAAGGGTTGTGTTGATTATGGAAGTTGCGCCGGTGTTGGGGATGGCACCGCTGCTGGGTCGGAGCGCCGGCCGTTGGCACTTGGCGGAGCACCTCGGATCTAACTTATGAACCTAGCCGTGAACCATAATCGTGGCGGAACGCGCGGAGCAAGGACCGCCCTCGGCCTTCATCTCCTCTTCTCCATACTGTTTGCTCTAGTCATCGGCGCGGCTGACTCGCAACTCGTGTATTCTCAGGGAGACGGAGAAACGGCTGGTGAAGGCAGCGGATCTGGAAGTGGGGGGCCGCCTGATACCCCACGCCCGACTCCTAGTGCGTGCCCTCAGGGAGAGTGTTGTCCAGCCTGTCCGGAGGGGCAACACTGCGATGGTGTAGCTTGCGTCTGCGATAATTTATGCGGAGAAACTTGCTTCGACCCAAGCACTCAATGTTGTAGTGATGACCAACTCGGCCAGAAGTGTGGCGACAATTGCTACGACCCAAGCAATCAGAGTTGCTGCGGCGGCCAAGTCTATAGCACCGACACTCAATGTTGTAGTGATGGCCAAGTCAGTGGGAAGTGTGGCGGAGCTGCGTGCTGTGCAGGTAACAAATATTGCGTCTCCTCTCCCAGTGGGGGAGAGGGCTGTTGTCCTACGGGCCAAGTACGGGGAGACTTTGACAGCGGATGTTGCGACAGCCTATGTGGAGGACGATGTTGCGGCGAAGGAAAAGCTTGTCTCGGTGGAGCCGGGCAAGAGGTCTGCTGTTTTCCCAATGTGGTCACCTGCGGAGGAAAGTGCTGCCAAAAGGGCCAAGAGTGCGACAACGCAACTAACAAGTGCCGCACACCGTGCCCGATGAACACCACTCAGTGCGGTGACAAATGTTGCGATGCAAATTCAGACTGCATAAATGGCACTTGCGCTCTAAGGTGTAGGCAGACCTGTGCTGCCTATGATTACTTTAGCGAGAATAACCGAATACAATGCGACTCCATCAACTCCGCTTCGGAGGCCTCTGGCGTCTGTTGCGTTGGAAATACCGTTCAAGCGCCGATCTGTGACGGCACAAAGTCCTGTTCTTACTTCAAGACAACAATAGGGCCGTGTGGAGAGGGGACTGGCACAGGAACTGGCACGGGAACAGGAACCGGTACAGGTACAGGGACGGGCACAGGAACTGGAACAGGTACGGGAACTGGCACCGGAACAGGTACAGGTACAGGCACTGGTACAGGTACAGGTACAGGCACTGGTACAGGTACAGGTACAGGCACTGGTACAGGAACTGGAACAGGTACGGGAACTGGCACCGGAACAGGTACAGGTACAGGCACTGGTACAGGAACAGGTACAGGTACAGGCACCGGAACAGGTACAGGTACGGGTACAGGCACTGGTACAGGAACTGGTACAGGAACTGGAACAGGTACAGGAACTGGTACAGGAACGGGAACTGGTACAGGTACGGGAACTGGCACCGGAACAGGTACAGGCACTGGTACAGGAACTGGAACAGGTACGGGAACTGGCACCGGAACAGGTACAGGTACTGGTACAGGAATTGGAACAAGTACGGGAACTGGCACCGGAACAGGAACAGGTACAGGCACTGGTACAGGAACTGGAACAGGAACAGGTACAGGCACTGGTACAGGAACTGGTACAGGTACGGGAACTGGCACCGGAACAGGTACAGGCACTGGTACAGGAACTGGAACAGGTACGGGAACTGGCACCGGAACAGGTACAGGTACTGGTACAGGAATTGGAACAAGTACGG
>Ga0214921_10008655_pt1 | contig 13119 bp, 12 predicted proteins | sample LL1505_MetaG_FD_177992 | JGI IMG/M metagenome (GOLD analysis project Ga0214921, IMG submission 177992) | Freshwater microbial communities from Lake Lanier, Atlanta, Georgia, United States - LL-1505 | ecosystem: Environmental > Aquatic > Freshwater > Lake | place: USA: Georgia | collected... | reverse complement strand
CAAAAGTAACGCAAAATATTTAAAAATATTTTGCCTTAGGCAAAGTTTAAAATTAAATTTTAAACTTTGCGTTACATGAATCTTAACTGGCATTGGTGTTATAACACCGATAGGCAGTTAAGGGATAGAAAGTACACAATCGTGTATATAATTTCGAATATCATCATATAAATTATCTATGAATAATTTATGAATTCTTATTAAACATTTTTTCATAATTAATAAATCATTATTTTTATCATAATTATTATCATGAGGACCACGAAATGATTGTATCAATATAATATTTGTATCAGAATCATCCCAATTATTTGCATGTAAATCTATTATAACAGAATGTTTCTTATCTTGATTTATATCATTAAGATTTTTTTTTGAAACATTATTTATTTTTAAATATATACCTTTAAAAACATTAGTACCAATAAGATGATTAATTGTAGATATAAATATATCAGTTTGTGTACGATTTAAACTAGAGTAAATATAAATATCATAATAATTATTTAATTCTAATAAAAATTCTTTTATATAATTACGATAATAGATTATAAACATATTCATATCAAAATCTTTATATATTAATAAAAAATTTTTTAATCCAGTATATTTTTGTATATCTTTATTATCAATTAAATGTGAAGAATAAATTAATATACCATTTAGATCTAATATTAAATTTGGTCTAACTGTATCAGTTAGAGTTAAATATGGTGGATATGTAAATGTAATATTATCTTTATTGAGAGAAGTATTTTTAATTAAATCCATATTTTTTTTATTATTATCTATTGATAATTTATGTATAAATTTATCATCAAATGATTTTGATATATTCATAATTATTTTATTATAATTATTATATATAATAATTATATAAATGGATTATCAACAAAAATATTTAAAATATAAAAAAAAATATTTAGAATTAAAAAATCATTTAGGCGGTGTTGTAGATTGTGACTTATCTAATCGTAATACTCAAGAAATATATAATTTATGGGGTTTAGTTATTGGTAAGCTTCAAATGAAAGATGAAAATTATAGAGGAACAAGAAAAAGATTAGAAAGGCATAAGCATGATAGTAGACAATGTAATTTATGGATATGGAATAATAACATTGCAAATTCACGTGATATACAAGATCGTAATCATATTGACGTATATATGACTCGTTTTAATCATATTACTGATTTTATAATTGGTATTACAGTTAAAATAGACAGTATACATTTTTATGAAGAACGAAATTATATTTCTATTAATAGTCAATTTATTATTCCTGATTATTTTAATCCATTAGATTATATTGCTGATTATATAGCTACCAAATTAGATCACGAATATTTATATTACTTTGGACAATTATAATATATAATTATATATCATTACTTTATTTATATAATTTATCTATATTTTAGATTTTTTAACTATCCTTTTACACTTTTAAAGAATTTAAAATCTGTACTGCTCTAAATGGAATAATAATGTATTATCCTTTACACCACTAGAAAAATAATCAAAAGTCAAATGAGTCTTAATTAACATATGTGTTTACACACCTGAAAAAAATTAATATTTTAAAAAAAAATATTAATTTTTAGAGATTGAGGCTATCAAAGATAACTTGCAACTGATAGATTGTTAAGGAAAAAAATTGAATCTTTAAATATATGGATACATTACTGATAATTTGTAATCATATCATACATCATAATGGATGAAAATAGTTTTATCACATTTCTCAAATCTCAGCCTGAAACAGCTGAAACAAAACAAATGATTGAATATTTTAAGAATCAAATAAAATTCAAAAAACAGACATTACATTTTCAGGATAAGTTTCGTGTTGTAATGAGTTTTATTAAATTCATGAAAACAATGTGTTTACATTCTAATCCAAAAATCTATGGATCTTTTATAAGAAATATATTCGAAAAACTTTTTATTCACACAGCAGATATTGGATATGGAGATCCAGTGAATCATGATATAGATATTATGGTTTATTCATACAAAGATAATTATGATGAAGAGATTCAATCATTTAATGATTTTATATCATTAATGCGTATAATCTCAAATAATTCTACATTTGACTTTGATTTTTATGGATTCAAAGTTGTTGATGTAATTGAAAATACTATTAAAGCAGAAGACATTACAGATGCAAATGGATTTATAAAAAAATTTATGATCAATATACCACATTATACAATTATTCTTGATAAAGATAATATTAAGTTAAAAATTGATTTAATTGCATACAAAAGTCATGATTATGAGTTTGATTCATGGCAAAATGAATTTAATATTAATTCATTATCTTTATCCGAAGAAGGTATATTGATCAAAAAAAATAGTAATATGAATGTAAATGATTCGAGTTATAATTTATTTGAAATTATTAACTCAATTATCAACAGAAATGCTATTTGTAATTTGCCATTTATGGATATTGTTAATGATTTTATGTATAAAACACGTAGTCAAAAAGTTAGTATTTTAAATCAAATCATATGGTTTATAATGAATCGTTTTAAAATTTTGACTTTGGGATACAATGAAATTTATTCAGACGTTGGATTTTTTGATTACAAAATTGAAAAGGAAGAAATATGTTTTCTTTCTGGTAATGAACCTCCATATATTGCCTTAAAGTTAGAATGTGAACATTATATTTCACTTATGGCATTAGCTGGAATTATAAATATTCGTTCATCTGAATATACAGAAGCATTAAAATGTCCAATATGTCGTAATGATATAAATATTGTATTAAGTACTAAGAAACCAGAAAAAATAAAAATTCCTTTACAACCAACACGTGAATTAATTAGAATTGACAAATATGAAACAGATGGTAAATTATTTTCAGAAGAAAATATGGAATATATTAATCATTTGATTCGTAATCAAAGTTTACCAGTAGTAAAACAAGAAACACAAACTGATGCAAGACTTAGAAGAGATTTAACAGATTTTATATCACAAAATCTTTTACCACCCGCTGAACAACCCGCTCCACGTCGTGGTATCGTACATACATTGGTTACACGAAGAACACGTGAAGAATATATAGCTCTAAATAGAACATAATTTTTATATATAATTATTTTTTTATTTTTTAATCTAAATAATTCTCATTACTTTATTTTCTTTAAAAAATTGATTCAAATTATAAATAATTCTCATTACTTTTTTACTTTCAAAGAAAAAAAATTGAAATAAAAGTGTAAAGATATATAATATAATATTATATTAATATACTATAATATAATATATTTAATGACTAACTTTTTATCAGATAAAGAACTTGAAGATCTTGCAAAAAAAATCGTAATAGATTTATATAATAATAAAGATATTGTTAATCTAAAAAATAATGGTCGACCATTATTAGGTAATATATCATCACTAATAGAAAGACCAATTTCTGGTATATATACAAATATTTCAGGACATCGTTCTTTACATACTATATTAATAAATGCTATTAGATATTCTATATTAGTTGAAAAAAATATGTCATTAGAAAATGAATTTAAAAAACTACGTGAAACATGTGAGAGACGAAAAAATATGTTAATTGTAATAAATCGTAAATTAGAAACAGATAAAACAAATGAAGAATTAAAATCAGAAGGTGAAAAAATAAAATTAGAAGTAAGTTTACTTGAAAAAAAAATTAATGAAATTGCTGAAAAAAATTCGGAACCACCAACTATTAGAAAAAATATATTAGAATTAGCTAAAAAATCATATAAATTATTATTACGTTCTGATAAGACATCTGAAAAATTATATACATATGTTTGTAATCATTTAGGTGTTAAAATAGATAATGATCATTTTGGTTATTATCAACGTAATGATAATGGTTATAATAATGGTTATAATAATGGTTATAATAATAATTATAATAATTATAATAATTATAATAATACTTATAACAAACAATATCATCAAAAACCTCAAGAAGAAAAGAAAGATGTTTATGTTCCACCACAACTTCAATATCAAAGAAGAAAATATTAAGTTTTATTAATATTTTTATCTTGTGTATATTTCATTAAATCAGGTAATGTATTATTTATTCCAATAGTTTTAAGTAGATCATTTAATTGATTTGTCTTTTCGGTGGATTGATTTTTAGTATATGCACCAAATCTATTTAAACCAATTGCAACAACTCCTATAATTCCAGCAAGATAAGATATTAAAATTATTTGATAAGATGCTGCGGTAAAAGATAATGCAGTTTGTATAATCATTAATATTTCGCTAATACAATACATAGCAGTTGCTACTTTAGACCATGTAAATCTTAAAGTTGCAGCATCACTAATTTCATCTTCTAAACTATTTTTAATTTTTTCTATAATTTTTTTATTAAAAAACTTTGATTGTAAATAATTTTTTTCTTCATTCTTATTATGTTGAATATCTTTTGTCATTTTTAATATATCTTCATCAAATTCTAAATCATTTAAATCTGTAGAATTAATTTCTATTGATTTATCAGATTTATTAGATTTATCATATTTATCATATTTTTCATATTTTTCATATTTGTCATATTTATTATTATTTTTTAAAAGTTGATCAATATTAGTTTCAGATCTTGTATTATTATCAGATCTTGTATTATTATCAGATCTTGTATTATTATCAGATCTTGTAACATCTTGTGTATCAGTCATAGTATAATCTTGATCAATATCTAATATTACTGTATTATTCATTAATATAAAAAATGAAATATTATTTATATATATTTATAAATATAATATATTATAATATAATATACAATAATATTAGAAACATATGACAACGGCAATATATATATTTACACGTGATTTAAGATTAGAAGATAATATACCATTAATAGAAGCTCTTAAAAACAATGATAATATCTTACCAATATTTATTTTTAATCCAAAACAAATAACTGATGAAAATTCGTATAAATCAAATAATTGTGTACAATTTATGATAGAATGTTTAGATGATTTAGATGATGAATTAAAAACTAAAGGATCACGGTTATTTTATTTTTATGGAGATAATTATGATGTATTAAAAAAAATAGTAAATAAATCAGATAAATACGAAATTAATTCGATATATATATCACAAGATTATTCTCCATTTGCAAAAAAAAGAGAAAAAGATATACAAAGTTTATGTAAAGAAAAAGAATTAAATTTTGTATGTATGGAAAATCATATGTTAACCGGAGTTGATATGGTTAAGAAAGATAATGGAGAATTTTATAAAAAATTTACCCCATATTATAGGACAAGTTTAAAGATAGATGTATCTAAACCAAAAAAAAATATTTATAAAAATTATATAAAAAAATCATACAAATTTGATTTTGAATATGATAAAGATATACATAAATTTTATAAAAAAAATGATGATATATTAGTTCATGGTGGACGACAAAATGCACTTAATATTTTAAAAAAAATAAAAAATTTTAAAAACTATAATACAGATAGAGAAATACCATCACTTCATGGTACTACATATTTATCAGCATATTTAAAATTTAATGTAGTTTCTGTTAGAGAAGTATATAAATATTTTGATAAATATCTTTCTTCTAAAAATAAACTATTAACACAATTATATTGGCGAGATTTCTATATGCATATTATGTATCATTATGAACCTGTTAAAAATAATAGAAAATACGACATTAAATGGGAAAATAATGCAAGTTGGATTAAGAAATGGAAATCTGGTGAAACGGGTATTCCAATAATTGACGCAGCGATGACACAAATGAATACATGTGGATGGATGCACAATAGATGCCGTATGATTGTATCTAACTTTCTAATTAAAATTATGCGTTGTGATTGGACAATTGGAGAAAAGTATTTTGCACAAATGTTGGTTGATTATGACCCCGCAAATAATTTAAATGGGTGGCTCTGGTCATGTGGGAGCGGAAATCTTTCTGGATTTGATTTCAGTCTAGATTCTCAGCCTTATTTTAGAGTATTTAATCCATGGAGACAAGCAGAACAATATGATTCAAATTGTGAATATATAAAAAAATGGCTACCTCAATTAAAAGATGTTCCAAATAAAGACATATTAAAATGGAATGAAAAATATGTTGATTATAAACATATAGATTATCCAAAACCAATGATAGAAAATATACAAGCAGAATTTAAAAAGACATTAAAGCTGATTAAATAAAAATAATAAGATAATTATTCAATATTTAATTTATTTCTCACAAATTTAATATAATCATTTTTTTTATTTTCATCATTTTTAATATTATTCCAATAGCATTCCCATATTTGTAAAAATTTAAAATCATTATCTAAACAATATTTTCTTTTTTTCATTGTTTTTTCATATGATTCATTATGTGTTTTTTTGGTTACATTATTTATATCATTTCTATTTGGAAAGCATTCATAGCATCCATGATATAGACATCCTTGAAATTCTAATATTGTATTAGAAACACGATGATATCCATCTGCGTGATAACGGGAATTTAAAATTCTATATTCTCCTTTATTATTTTTATATTCTATATCTATTTTTAATTTATTTATAATAAACTCAATCCATGCCATTTGTGATTTTGAATAACCAATACTACATTTTGGACATCCATGACTATTAAAATGTTGAGTAGGTGATTGCATAAATTCACCATGAATCTTACATATAATTTTTACTGGTTCAAAAGAAGATTTATATTCAACTAATGAATAATCATATTTATTATTATGAATTTTATTAGCTTTTTCTATAAAAATTGGCGTATCTACAAAAAACCACAACATATATTACAACCTCTTCCAGCAAGATGTCCATCTGCTGATTGTATAAATATATGATTGTTATTGCATTTAATTTTTAATTTACTATAAATGTTATTATATTCAATTAATGAATAATCATATTTATTATCATGAATCTTATTAGCTTTTTCTATAAATTGTTCTTTTGTTAATCTATATAAATCTCCTCTTTTGATATAAGAACATTCCCTACACGTTGCACCTTGTAAATGACTATTTGGTTGTTGATAAAATTCTCCATGTATTTTACATATTATTATTATATTTGTTTTCCAATTTATATAATTTACCTTTGAATAATCATAAGTATCTTTATGTATTTTTTGTGCTTTTTCAATAAATTCTTCTGTTGTAAAAGTATTTGATTTTGCAACTCTTAATTTTGAACATTCATTGCATCCTGATTTTGATAAATGTATAGAGGGAACTTGTAAAAATTCACCATGTATTTTACATATTATAATTATTTTAGTATTACTATCAATATATTTTACTTTTGAATAGTCATATATATCATTATGTATTTTTTGTGCTTTTTCTATAAATTGTTCATTTGTTAACTTATTTTTTATAATTTTTTTACCACATTCATTACATCCTGATTTTGATAAATGTTTATTTGGTATTTGTAAAAATTCACCATGTATTTTACAAATTATTATAATTTTTGTAGAACTATTTTTATAATTTACTTTTGAATAGTCATATTAATCACCATGAATTTTAATTGCTTTTTCTATAAAAATATTATTTTTATTATTTATTACATTATCATTCATTTTTATAAGTATAATTATATATAATTAATATATATTTAATTATATTATTTCATTTTTTTATAATATCAAGATTATAAACATATAGATTATCCAAAACCAATGATAGAAAATATACAAGCAGAATTTAAAAAGACATTAAAGTTGATAAAATAAATAATATATACAAATAATATATACAAATAATATATAGTATTATATAGAGATGAATTATTTACAAAAATATTTTAAATATAAAAAAAAATATTTATATTTAAAAAAGATTATTGGTGGAAATTTATTTAATGATTTATATGATAAATTAATACATATTTTTAAAGATATAAATAAAAAACAAATTCAACAATTAAAAAAAAATATATTACATATAAAAGGTGGATCAAGTATAAAATATCATTTAAAAAAAAAAGATATACGTATTGACGAATTAGAAACATTAACTAATGACATTGATGTATATATAATTTTAGATGACAACCAATTAAATAAAGAAAATTTTTTAAAAAAAAAGAGGATTTTGTATTTATGATTTTAGAAATAATATCGCATAATATTCCTCAATATAATTGGATTTATAAAGAATCTAATGGATTATATAATATATGTGTATCGAATGAACATATCGAATGTATCATAGATATTACATTTTATGATCCATATGATGATGATGATATAGATGTAGATGACGATACTTCAATTTTTCAATATGCTATGAGAAAAAGTGAATATCCTACAATGTTAAATTATATTACCAAATTAAGAGAAAATTTAGATGAATTAACAGAATTAAATATAGACGATAAAATAGATGAAATTATGTTTACTACACCTTATTTCGAATATCATAGCTGTCAAAAAGGAATTGAATTAATGAAATCATATTTAGAAAAAGCAAATGTTAAATGGATAGAAGATATAAAAAGTATTAAAAAACAAATAGAAGGTTTAAATAAAGAAGATAAAGAAGATAAAGAATATAAAGAATAAATTGATTTTTTACATAAAAAATTAAAACGTTTAGAATATCAAACATCAGATAAATATAAAAATAAACTATCTGATAAATTAAAAAGATATGAAATAAAGGAAGATGCATTAATTATAATATTGTTGACATAGTTCTTAATATAGTACTATTTATATAATTTTTCTTATATAATATTATATGAATCTAAATAAATCTATCGAATTACAAAAATTAGAGTTAGAACAATTAGAACAATTAGAACAATTAGAACAATTAGAACAATTAGAACAATTAGAATTAGAACAAGATATAAATGATATACATGAAATATATAAAAATGTGAATGAAATCATAAATGCTCAGGGTGAATTATTAAATAATATTTGTGATAATATTGAAAATGCAAATAATAATACAATAATCTCAATAAATGAATTAAAAAAAGCTGATGAATATTATAAATCATATAAAAAATATACATATATATTAACTGGTATAACTCTATTAGGTACACTATTATTAATCCTTTAAGATATGATACAACCGAACGAATCTAAATATTTTTTTCTTTTGAAACCAAATAAATAACATATTTGATTTGTATTAAATGCTTTAGTTTCTTTTGATCTTATTTTTTCTATTATAATTGCAGGCTTATAATTAAATAATAATATAAAACTTATTGCTAAAAATAATGGCGCCCTTCCTAATCCAGCATCACAATGAAATGCGACTGAATTATATCTCGATAGGAATACTGATATTTTTTTTATTTGTTCATCTGTTGGTGTTGTTCCATCTTTTATTGGAAAATGTAAATAATCAATATTCACATTTTTAAATATATTTGAATCATATATTTTATTTTCTGATAAACAAATAACTAAATTTATATTATTTTTTTTAACTAAATAAATATAATCTGTTATATTTATTTCTGTTGGTGATTCTGATATTATAAAATTTCTGTCATCTTCATTAAACACTTGATATCTCATGCATATAATATATAAATATAATAAACTTTAACTAATATAATAAACTTTAACTAATATAATAAACTTTAACTAATATAATAAACTTTAACTAATATAATAAACTTTAACTAATAATTTTTTTATATTCATCAAATAATTCATCATCTAGATCTTCGAACATGATATCTTTTGATCTATTTAGTTTACTATTATTATTTAGTTTAATATTTTTTTTAATTGGTTTAGTATCATTGTTTTTTATATCATCATTTTTTATATCATCATTTTTTATATCATTACTTTTCAAATTATTATTATTATTATTATTATTATTATTATTATTATTATTATTATTATTATTATTATTATTATTATTATTATTATTATTATTATTATTATTATTATTATTATTATTATCTTCTCTTGATTTTCTGACTTTTACTAATAAATCTAATAATTCTTTTTCTTTATTCCAATTCTTAATATTAATATTATATTCAATACCAGAAATTGGATTATAAATTGAAACATAATCAACTGGTAATTTAGATATTAATCTTAATAATGATGCATATGTTAATAATTGTAAAATCCATTCCATTTGAATTTGTTTTGAAATGGATGTTTTAAAATCAATTATTTTTTTATTATTATAATCATACATATCTAACTCACCTGAAATAATTCGTTCTTTATCTATTACAGTTTTTTTTATTTCTATTTTATTTTGATAATATTTATTACAAAATATCATTATATCATCATATATTTTTTGATTTTTATCAAACATTTCAAAACAATCTCTATATAAAAGACGTTTTCTATTAAGATATACATTATGACAAAGTGATATATTATAAATATCTTTATTATCTATTTCTTTTTTAGAAACATAATTATTATATGAATCAGTCATTATTGGTGCAAATTCATCAGGTAAAAATCCAACCTTTGTAATATATATATATGAGGGTAAAACTTTTAATTTTTTTGCTTTTCCCAAGATACGTGTTATAATTTCATGTAATATATCTTTTTTCTTTTTATCAATATTATTAAATATTTTATCAAAATTAATTAAAATATCATTACCATATAATATTAAATATATCGGCAATTTTGATTCAAGATAAATATTATAATATTGACTATTTAATTCAAGTGAATATATTGTGCATTTTGCAACTAAATTTTCTAATCCATTTGAATTATCATTTAATATTCCAAATAATCTGGATATATATGTATCAATATAGATACCATAATCAGATTGTAAATTATTTTCTAATATTTCTTTATTATAAGTATTTGATTTATGTATTTCTGTTTCTAGTGGATTAAAAGTTGGGATAATATTATTTAATCGCATATATTCATAATCCTCATTATTTAATAATTGAATTAATTCTGTAACTTTTGTTTTGATTTGAAGAGATCTTTTATTATTAATTTCAAAATAAGAATTTTTGATATTTGGAAATTCAAAAAGATTTCTATTTATTTCTCCAACAAATCTAGAAATATTATTAGAATGGAATGATAAATATAAATTATATTTTGCTCTGGTAACAGCTACATATAAAAGTCTTCTTTCTTCTTGAATACCTATATCATCACAATCTGCTGGAAATATTTTATCATCTAAATCTATTAAAAATACATGATGCCATTCACAACCTTTTATTTTATGGATAGTTGCTAGACATAATTTATTTGTATAATCTTTTGAAGCATTCTTATCATTATCAGTTATTAAAGCAATGTATTCTATTCTTTTTTTTTCAGCATTATCTCTATTGTATGCTTCTAGTTGTTCTTCAAATATTTTTAATCCAAAATTATTTCTTGATATAACAACAATATCATCTAATTTAGTATTATTTTTTATAAGATTGTTAATCTTTTCTATTATACTTATAGCTTGATCTTGTTGATTTCTATATTTTATAATTTGTGGTTTTTCTCCAGATTGTTTATTTGTTAACATATTTTTATCTATTTGATCAGTATTGTTTTTAATTATAGCAGATGCCATATTTATAATCTCTGGCGTAGAACGATAATTATTTTCTAATTTTAATGTTATAGTATTTAAAAATATTTTGTCAAAATTTAATATATAACTAATATTTGATCCTCTCCATTGATATATATTTTGTGCATCATCTCCAATTGCAATAATTTTTGATCCATTATCAGCAAATTTTTTAATAATTTCAAATTGAATATTATTTATATCTTGAAATTCATCAAAAAATACATAGTCATATTGATCTAATATTTTTTTACCATCTGGAGAATTAAGATAAGTTAGTAATAATGATGAATATTCATTAACACCAACATAACCATCTGATTTAAAATACTTAAAATAAAAATGTGCCGATATAGAATCAAATGTGCCTATTCTAACAGTTGGATCTTTTTTTAATAATAATTTTAATCTTATTTTTAATATCATTGCTGCATCATTATTAAAAGTTGTTAATAATATTTTTTTAGGATTAATATTATAAAAATCTATCATATATTTTATTCTACATAATATTGTTGTTGTTTTACCAGAACCAGCACATGCAATGATACGAATATTTTTATTTATATCAGCAGTTATTACTTGTTCTTGATATTTATCTAATTTTATTTTCTTATTATCAAATATAAACTCTAAATTATTATCTAGATTATCTTGATTATCTTGATTATCTTGATTATATTGGTTATTTTTCATACTTATAGTTTTTACTCTGATACGTTTCATAGATGTATTTATAATTATATTATATTATAGTTAACAATATTATAGTTAACATTATTATATTTAACAATATTATATTTAATAATAATATCAATTTTTTACTCATTAAATAAAAATTGAAAACATTAATATTTTATATATATGAATAACTAATGTTTAGTGTAAAAATAAAATATATATTCTACATAGGTAAAATATATATTTAGATTTAGATTTAATTTTAGATTTAATTTTAGAATGTACAGAAAGCCAGAATTAGTAAATGTTAATAATATTTTTATACCTTTTATATATGATTCAATAACAAAAACAAAATATAATGGTCATTATGATTTATCTAATAATATTCGTAATAGTAAACTATATCGTTCAACATATCGACAACCATTAAATCAAAATCTTGTCCAACATAGTAATTTATTTGTGATAGGTATTACATATAATAATGAACCACATAATGACACACAATGTTCAATAACTGGAAAAGTAGAAAACAATGAAACTTTTCTTATGGCAGCTATACGTGAAGTAGAAGAAGAAACTGGAATAATTATTCCATCAAATATTAATATGATGCATAGATCATTTATTGAAAAATCAAAATATAAAAATGTTGAATGGATGACATATACAATTTCTGCACGTGATATAATAAATAAAATGACAGAAATTAATAATAATAATAATAATAATAATAATAATAATAATAATAATAATAATAATAATAATAATAATAATAATAATAATAATAATAATAATAATAATAATAATAATAATAATAATAATAATAATAATAAT
>Ga0214921_10008654_pt1 | contig 13120 bp, 15 predicted proteins | sample LL1505_MetaG_FD_177992 | JGI IMG/M metagenome (GOLD analysis project Ga0214921, IMG submission 177992) | Freshwater microbial communities from Lake Lanier, Atlanta, Georgia, United States - LL-1505 | ecosystem: Environmental > Aquatic > Freshwater > Lake | place: USA: Georgia | collected... | reverse complement strand
CACGTAAGGGCGCCCCCAAGAATCCCCGTCCGCACAGCAGTAGCTCACGCGGTACTGAGGTTCCACTTCGTAAAGCCCCCGAGGGTCTCGGCGGCGAACAGGTCGAGGGCCGCCAGGCCGTTTTGGAACTCCTGCACGCCCGCCGTCGCAACGTTCGCAAGATCTACATGGCTGACGCGTTGGAGTCGGCCGCAATCTTGGATCAGATCGAAGAAGAGGCCCGACGTCAACGAGTTCCCGTACAGCTGGTTTCCCGTGCCCGCCTCGATCGTGACGCTCGTACCGAGGGTCACCAGGGTGTCTTCGCCGAAGCCGATCGGCTAAAGCCCGTTGAGCTCGATGACTTCTTGGTGCACGAACGTGGATTTTTGTTCGTAGCCGATGGGGTGACCGACCCCCGCAACCTGGGTGCCATGTTGCGCAGCGCCGATGGCGCCGGCGTAACCGGCATCGTGCTGCCCCGCCACCGGTCGGCGAGAATTTCACCGACCGTTACCAAGACCGCTGCTGGAGCGGTGGAGTATCTGAACTACGCCCAGGTAGGTGGTATTCCGGCCGCTCTTGATCGCTTGAATAAGGCCGGCGTCTTGACCGTCGGCTTGGCCGGCGAGTCGAAGAAGTCGATCTACGACCTGGACCTCGGTTCTACACCGGTCGCCCTCGTGGTCGGTGGTGAAGAGAACGGTATGGCTCAGCTCACGCGTAAGCGTTGCGCTGAAGTGGTCTCGATCCCGCAGTTGGGGAAGATCACTTCCTTGAACGCCGGTGTGGCTGCATCAGTGGCCATGTTCGAAGTTGCGCGTCAGCGCAGCCTGCGTCGTTAGTCCGTTGGCGGCTTCGACTCACTCCAGTTAGCTGGCAGTACTTCGGTGCAGAAGGCACACCGGGTAGCGGCCAGTGGGATTTCAGACAGACAGGCGGGGCACTTGGCCCTCGTCGGGGTCTCATCGGCTTCGAAACCCAAGTTCCGACGCAGCGCGTTGAGGGGCTTCACGACGAGGAAGAACATCACTGCGGCAATCACCAGCAGCGAGATGACGGAGTTAATAACTTCGCCATACTTAAAAGCACTCTTGTTGATATGGAAGGTCAATGCGGCGAAATCTGCCTTGCCCGCCAGAGCCGAAATGATGGGCGTGAAGAGACCCTGCACAATGGCGGTCACGACAGCGGTGAAGGCGGCACCGATTGTTACGCCGATTGCGAGATCGATGGCGTTGGCACGTAGGGCAAAGGATCGAAATTCCTTGAGGACCGTTTTGGACTTGTTGATTGCGGACATAGTCCCATTTTCGCAGAGATGGGCGAACTACGTGCTCCAAAGGCCGCAACGATCTGGAGCCGGCGGTGGGGGTCGAACCCACGACCTACTGATTACAAATCAGTTGCGCTACCACTGCGCCACACCGGCTAGGTGAGTAGTAAGGCTACTAATGATTTTCGGGGGCGTAGGCTAATGACGTGGCTGACGAAATAACTGAATCACCAGAGCGTCCGAAGGGCCGGTACCAGCCGGTCCCTCGCGTTATGGGCGCGATCCTGTTCACCTTCGCCCTCTTCGCGTTTTTCGCTATTCGGGCGGTGCCCTCTATTTCGGTAGATGGCAAAGTGACGCACCATCACGCCACCACCACTGGAGTTGACGGCGTTACCACTACCACGTTGGGCCGAAGTGAGGTGCGGGTGCAGGTGGCTAACGGCACCAAGACGGCGGGGCTGGCCGCGGCCGTCACGGCACGGCTGATGACTCAGGGTTGGAACATGCTGCCCAAGCTCAATGGCCCCCGTGTGGGCCACACGGCGATCTACTACAAGTCGGGCTACGCATCACAGGCCGTGGAGATTCGTCAGTACCTCGGTGCGGGCACCTTGCAACTCTGGACCGGTGCAGCCCCGGTGCCCGGTGCGTTGGACGATCAGATCATCGTTCTGCTCGGTCCCGACATCTCGAACTAGTGGTTCGGAAGTTCAACTCCGAATCGCGTGAGTGCGGCTCGAAGTACGTCAACTGACATTGGACGTAATTCTTCAATCGGACGATTGCGATGCCGTCTCACGCCAAGGTCTACTTGCGCGATGGCGTTAACGCCGAAGTTACCCGCGACATCAATGAGTAGGGCAATTTCCACACCGTAGGCGTCAGCAAAGCCAACCTTTTCGAAGACCTGTCGACGACCGGCCGTCTCTCCGGCCAATGGCTGGCGAATCTCTCCGAGCCCGGGGAAGAGGAGCGACAGTATGGGACGAGCGGCTAGTTCTGTTACTCGGCCACCGCCAGTGGGCATGTTGTGGAGGGGACGGTCGTAGTAGGCCTTCACCATCTGAATGTGATCGTTCGTGAGCAGTGGCGCAACCATGCGAGGCACGAACTCCTCGGTCGTGTTGAGCACGTCGGCGTCTAAGAAGACCACGATGTCGCTGGTCGCTTCGGCCAATCCAAAGGTCATGGCTTGGCCCTTGCCACCCGGTCCGTGGAGGGCGACGACGCGAGCACCGTGGCGACTGGCCACCGTGGCGGTGTCATCTGTCGAGTGGTCGTCGACGACCAGGACTTCATCAATCAGCCCGGGCCAGCGACGGGTGCTGGCCTGGACGGCATCCAGGACGGCCCCAATGGTCGGGGCCTCGTTCTGTGCCGGAATCACCACACTGATGGTCTTGAGGCCCTTGAGCTGAACCAAGACGTCGAGCTCGCCTCGGGAGGCGTGATAGGTCAACGGGACGTCGCTCCAAGTCATGCCCTAAGGCTAGAGCAGTGGCGTAGTTGACTTTTTCGAGAATTTTCGCCACAATAGAAGGGTCATCAAGAGCGACTGAGGGATGGGCCCGTTGAAGTCGCGGCAACCAGGGTTAATTGTGAGCTCTCCGCTCATAACCCCAGGTGCCAATGCCCGTGCGATGAGAAGGAGTCGTAGTGAGTTTTGCTGTTGGTCTTCGGTGCCGAGAATGCGGCACCACGTACCCCACTGAGGCGCGGTACTCGTGTGACGAGTGCTTTGGTCCGTTGGAAGTTGCCTACGACCTGGAAGCCGCCAAAAATGTCGTCACTCGTGAGCGCATTGCGGCCGGCCCCGCCTCGATCTGGCGCTACCACGACCTGCTGCCCGATCACGGCGGGGAACCCGTCGACCTCGGTGCCGGTTGGACTCCTCTCAAGCGGGCCGACCGTCTCGCCGCCGAACTCGGTCTCTCCGAACTCTGGTTGAAGGACGACACCCGCAATCCGACGGGATCGTTTAAGGACCGTGTCGTTTCCTGCGCTCTTTCTTCGGCCCGCCAGTTGGGTTTCACTACGGCCGCCTGTGCCTCCACGGGCAACTTGGCCACCTCGGTAGCGGCCCACGCCGCCGCGCTGGGCTGGCCCAGTGTCACCGTGATTCCCTCCGACCTCGAAAAGTCCAAGGTCGCGATGACGGCCATCTTCGGCGGCGTCGTGCTGGCCGTTGAGGGCAACTACGACGACGTGAACCGTCTCTGTGCCGAACTCGTTGACTCGCATCCCGACTGGGCCTTTGCCAACGTCAATCTCCGCGCCTACTACGCCGAAGGATCCAAGACGTTGGCCTACGAAATCGTCGAACAGCTCGGTTGGGAGTTGCCGGCCCAGGTGGTCGCCCCTATCGCTTCTGGTTCGCAGCTCACCAAGATCGCCAAGGGCTTCCGGGAGTTCACGGAGCTCGGCCTCGTCTCTGGCCCACCGCCCGTGATGTTCGGCGCGCAGGCCACTGGCTGCTCACCGGTCGCCACTGCCTTTGCCGAAAACTCCAACATCATTCGCCCCGTTAAGCCCAACACCATCGCTCGCTCGCTGGCGATTGGCAATCCCGCCGACGGCCCCTACGCCCTTGACGAGATGCGCGCCCAGGGCGGCGACTGCGGTTCTGTTACGGATGATTTGATTCTGGCCGCGATTTCTCAGCTGGCCCGGACTGAAGGCATCTTTGCCGAGACGGCCGGTGGTGTCGTTATCGCCTCGCTGGCTCAGCTCATCGAGAAGGGGAGCATCGACCGCTCAAAGCCGGTCGTGGCCATTATCTCCGGGCACGGCCTCAAGACACTCGACGCCATTGTCGACACCGCCGTTCCAACGGCCGTTATCTCACCAAAACTCGTTGACGCCGAAGCGGCGTTGGCACTACATAAGAAGGAGACGTCGCGATGAGCGTTACCGTCCGCCTACCCAGTCAGCTCCGAGTCCTCGTTGGGGGATCGGCCGAAGTGGTCGTTGAGGCCACCAACGTCCGAGAGGCCATCGCCGCCGTGGAGGTCCTGCACCCCGGCCTCGCCACGCGCGTCTTGGACGATGCCGGTGAAATCCGCCGATTCGTCAACGTCTTTGTCGCCGATGAAGATGTTCGATTCCTCGAAGGTCTCAACACGGCCCTGCCCGCCGGATCGGTCGTTTCGCTGGTCCCCGCCGTGGCCGGTGGTTGCTAGCCGTTAGCACTCTCTCTGAGTGACTGCTAATCTCTAGGGGTCGTCTAAACGACCCAATCTGGAGGTTCCCCCTAATGGCAAAGCTCATCGCATTTGATGAAGAGGCACGTCGCGCACTTGAGCGCGGCATGAACAAGTTGGCCGATGCCGTCCGCGTGACGCTCGGGCCCAAGGGCCGCAACGTGGTCCTGGACAAGAAGTGGGGCGCCCCCACGATTACCAACGACGGCGTTTCCATCGCTAAGGAAATTGACCTCGAAGACCCCTTCGAAAAGATCGGTGCCGACCTCGTTAAGGAAGTCGCCAAGAAGACCGACGACGTCGCCGGTGACGGAACCACGACCGCTACGGTCCTCGCCTGGGCCATGGTCCGTGAAGGTCTGAAGAACGTTGCCGCTGGCGCGAACCCCATGTCCTTGAAGAAGGGTATTGAGGCCGCTGTCGAGGCCGCTGTGGCGTCACTGCACGCCCTCGCCACTCCCGCCAACACGACCGAGCAGATTGCCCAGGTGGCCTCCATCTCGGCCGCTGACAACGAAATCGGTTCCATGATCGCTGAAGCCATCGAAAAGGTTGGCAAGGACGGCGTTATCACCGTCGAAGAGAGCCAGACGTTCGGCATGGGCATGGACCTCGTCGAAGGTATGCGCTTTGACAAGGGCTACATCTCGCCCTACTTCTCGACCGACACCGAGCGCATGGAGGCCGTCTTGGAAGACGCCTACATCCTTCTGGTTGGCGGCAAGATCGGTGCCGTTCGCGACATTCTTCCCGTCCTGGAAAAAGTCATGCAGTCGGGTCGCCCGCTGTTGATCTTGGCCGAAGACGTTGAGGGTGAAGCCCTCGCAACGCTGGTTGTCAACAAGATCCGTGGCACCTTCAAGTCCGTCGCCGTTAAGTCCCCTGGCTTTGGTGAGCGCCGTAAGGCCATGATGCAAGACATCGCCATCTTGACCGGTGGAACCGTTGTCTCCGAAGAGGTCGGCTTGAAGCTCGACACCGCCGGCCTTGAACTGCTGGGCCGTGCCCGCAAGGTCGTTGTTACCAAGGACGAGACCACCATTGTGGAGGGTGCCGGTAGCGAAGACGACATCAAGGGTCGCGTGGCTCAGATCAAGGCCGAAATGGAAAACACCGACTCGGACTACGACCGCGAAAAGCTCCAAGAGCGTCTCGCCAAGTTGTCCGGTGGTGTGGCCGTGATCAAGGTCGGTGCCGCTACTGAGGTTGAACTCAAGGAAAAGAAGCACCGCATCGAAGACGCCGTTTCAACGACCAAGGCCGCTATCGAAGAGGGCGTTGTCCCCGGCGGTGGTGTGGCTTTGATTCGTTCACAGAAGGCCATCTTGGAAGTTGCCAACCGTTTGACCGGTGACGAAGCGACTGGTGCCTTCATGGTGGCCCGTGCCGTAGAGGAGCCACTCAAGCAGATCGCCGTTAACGCCGGTCTCGAAGGTGGCGTCATCGTCAACAAGGTGCAAGAGCTGGCCAACCCGACCGAGGGTCTCAACGCCGCTACTGGTGTCTACGAAGACCTCGTGAAGGCCGGTGTCATCGACGCCACCAAGGTGACCCGCTCAGCTCTGATGAACGCTGCTTCAATCGCGGCGTTGTTCTTGACGACTGAAGCAGTCATCGTTGACAAGCCCGAGCCCGCCGGCGCCGCAATGCCCGGTGGCGGAATGGACGACTACTAAGCCGTCAGTGTTCTGTTGAAAGTGCCGGGGCCGTTGGCCCCGGCACTTTTGCAATTCCGAACAGTCGGACCACCTTGTTTCGAAAATTTTTCTGTTAGGGTGCTTTATGCTCACCCAATGCCTCCCATCAACTGGATCCAATTCGATTGTTCTAGTAATCGTGGGAGTCACCGCCGTTGCGTTCGGCATCGCGATGACCCGCTGGAGCAAGGCCCGTACCTCGGCCGTCGTTGCGCTCCTCGTTCTCGGCATGCTCGCCATCTCGGCGGGTGCAGTCAAGCCCGCCTCCGCATCGTGCGAAAGCAGTACCACTATCCCGACCACTGTGCCTGAGACCTTCGTCACGGGAACCATCTTTGGTGTGCCGTATCCGACTGACGACTGCACGAATGCAGGGTCGTGGCTCTGGCAGTGTGAAGACATTTCCACGCCGAATCCCGATACTGCAGCTACGTGGGTGACATCGATAACGGCCACAAATACGGTGACTAGCGAGTTGATTGTCGGCACCATCACAGACGCCATGACGCAAGGGTCCGGGTGTATGGCCGACTGTGGCCTGCAGTACGCGAACTATGGGTTAACCGGTCAGATTCACTTCACTCTTCCTGGTGTGACGTCGGGGACGTGGGACATTGATGTTGCGTATGTTCGCAATGCCGTGAACCCGTCAGATGATGACGCGGCCCTTCGGGCACAGACTTACTGGTTTGTTGTTGACTCCGTCACGCAGAGCACAACGAATACTGGAGCTGTAATGTGCGCTGAGGATTCAATGTCATCCGCGGCCGTTCCTTTAACATCAGGTTCGACGCTGTCTATCTACCTCAGAATGCAGACGCTAGAGAACTGTCTTTACTAATCGCGGTGCCTAACGGCGGAAAGCGCACACCAAGTAGCCGTCGTCCCCTGGTGCGACTATCTCGATGCTCGCCGTAGCATGAAGATATGACCACTCCAGCCGCACTCAGCCCCTCTAAGGGCCTGAACGTAATCCACCTGTTCTGTCACCCCACCGATGTCGTCGATGTCGCAGCGGTGCACGACGCGGTGGCCTACGCCCACTCCAAGGGACTCCAAGTAGTTACGGCCGCAATCATGGGGGCCAAGGCCGACGTCTGCTTCATGGTGCTGGGTGAGAACCTGTGGGACCTCCGAACCTTTCAGTCGAAGATCCAAGGAGCTGGCCTCTTTGTTTCCGAAAGCTACGTCTCGGTGACTGAAGTGAGCGAGTACTCCCAGGGGATGCCCGAAGAGATGCTCAATGCCCGTCTCTACCCAGTCCTGCCCCCAGAGGGCATGACCGCCTTTTGCTTCTACCCCATGTCGAAGCGTCGTGGTGATGACAACAATTGGTACTCGTTGCCCTACGAAGAGCGCGATCAGCTCATGCGCGAACACGGCAAGTCGGGTCGCAACTTTAAGGGCCGCATCCTTCAAGTCGTCACGGGCTCTACGGGCCTGGATGACTGGGAGTGGGGCGTGACTCTGTTCGGCGTTCACGTAGACGATCTGAAGGACTGTGTCTACACCATGCGTTTTGATGAAGCCTCCACGCTTTATGGAGAATTCGGCCAGTTCTACACCGGCCTCGTGGGCACCGTGGATGAAGTCTTCGCCGCGGCCATCGCCTAGTCGTTGCTAGCGTCATAGTTGTGACCGATTCAGTAGGGGAGCGCCACTTACTTCGCTGGGCGGAGTCTCTGGCCGCCATCGCCCGAACGGGCCTTGCCTTCACCGAGTCTCAGTACGAACGTGAACGCTTTGAAGAAGTCCTGAAGGTGGCCGGTGACATCCGAGCCCACGCGGACGAGGGTGCTATCGACGGACTCGACGGTGAGGGTCACGTCGCCAATTGGATGGGCCAAGTCCAACCTGGCCGTGCGGGGTACGTGACACCCAAGGTGGCCGTAGGTGCTGCCGTGATGAATGACAAGGGTGAACTGCTCTTGATTCAACGGGCCGACTCTGGTGTTTGGCTCTATCCCACCGGATACTGCGACGTTGGCTATTCGGCCGTGGAGGTGGTCGTGAAGGAAGTGGAAGAAGAAACTGGTATCGAAGTTGAGCCCATTCGTCTTTTGGGTATTCTCGACACGTTGCGTCACGGCACGTCACGCATGCCTCTCTATTCGATGCTCTTTCTCTGTCGACAAATCGGCGGCGAGCTGAATCCCCATCCTCTCGAATGCTCCGACGCGGGCTGGTTTACTCGAGAAACGCTGCCGTCACCAATCTTTGGGGTTGAACGATGGGGTGACGATGTCTTCGCCGCACTTGCTGGTGAGAAGCGCGACGTCTTCTACGACGATCTGCGTAGCCCCATTTGGCGAGGCGACTTCTCGTGAATATTGAAATCGCCACCGAAGTAACAGCAGAGCTAACGGCGGCTTTCGTCACACTCATCCCACAGCTTTCGAGTTCGGCCGACCCTATTACCGACGACGTTCTACGTGGTGTCCTCGCTGATCCCGCAATCACGATGTTTATTGCCCGTCACGAGGGGAACATCGTTGGCAGTCTCACCCTGGCTGTCTTCGCCATCCCCACCGGAATTCGGGCGTGGATTGAAGACGTTGTCGTTGACGAAAGTGCCCGAGGACTTGGCGCGGGCGAAGCTCTCACTATGGCCGCACTCGACGCGGCCAAAGCGAAAGGTGCCACTTCGGTTGACTTAACGAGTCGTCCATCGCGCGAAGCGGCGAACCGCCTCTATCTCCGTTTGGGATTTGTAGCTCGTGAAACCAATGTGTACCGGTTCGATCTTGCGAATTAGAAACACCTTCAACGAGTAGTTGAGCGGAAAGCCGTGTTTCATTCAAGACATGAGTACGTCAATCTCATTTCGATTAGTGGGCGATGCCTCTCAAGCCCTTGTGCAGATTGAAGAGACGGGACTGTTGCGCTCGGTAGCGGCGTTGATGGAGTTGTCAGGTACAGAGTGTGATGTCATTGTGTGATCAGCGTGACTTTGTACGACCGTTGTGTTGCGGTGAAAGTACGGTTGATGATAAAAGCGCTAGAAGCTGATGGCTGGGCGCTTGACCGACAGCGAGGTAGCCATCGCCAATTCCGCCACCCTATAAAAACTGGCACTGTCACTGTGCCGGGGAAAATGTCCGATGACCTTCAAGCGGGCCTGCTGGCTAGCATTGTGAAACAAGCGGGGCTCGAGAAGAGGAGACGGTGATGGAATATACGGTTGTCATCGAAAGGTCTGAAAAGAACTTTGGTGCCTGGGTGCCCGACCTCCCGGGCTGTGTAAGCACTGGCGCGACAATCGAAGAAGTGACGAAGAACATCGCTGAGGCGATTGAGTTTCATCTTGAATCTATGCTGCTGCATGGCGAGGCAATTCCCGAGCCAACTACAAGTGTGGCGACGGTGAAGGTTGCTTCATAGCGCCGTGAGCCGAAGGCACAATTACTGAGGGGGATTGATCCCCTTGGTGAGTTCGGGGTTCAGGAAGAACGTGTCCTGGAGGATGTCGATACCGGAAAGCCATTCTTCATTCGAGAGTGAATTGGCCGAGACGTCATCAAGGGCTCGGCCCACCGTGTAGGCCTGCAGTAGCGTGGCGAGAAACACCGGCGTGAGGCGTGGGTTAATCCATCCCCGCTCTTGCCCAATGCGGAATACTTCGGCGTAGCCATCGGTAATGCGCTGCTGCTCCTTCGAGAGCATGTCTCGAAAACGCTCGTTACGGTCGGCAGTGGCGATGGCGACGATTCGGGCCATGCGGTTCTGGCGTCGTCCAACGTCTTGAATGAAGTGACTCCATTCGTGGATGACTTCACGAGCCTTATCGAAGGAGTCCGTGTCGTCAGCCGTCGTAAAGAGTTGGGCGATAGCAGCGTCGGTGTCTTTTGTGAATCGGCGGATAAGGGCCACTTCCATCAAGTGGTGAAAGTCCTCGAAGTGGTGGTAGAGAGAACTGCGAGCCACCCCGGAGTTGTTCAAAACTTCCTCGACGGTTACCTTGTCGAGGGGCTTGGACTTCATCAACTCGAGGGCCGTAGCTATGAGCTGCTCGGCAGTTGGGTGGAGTTGATTCTGGTAGTCAGATGCCTTCGCCATAACATTCACCCTCCCCGCGAATAGATGAATACGCTACGCCAATTCGACGGCGCTGTTGAGCCCTTCAATATCAATCTTGCGCATGGTCCGCATGGCCTGAAAGGCGCGCACGGAGCGTTCGCTGTCGGGGTCGCTCAGCAATTGACCCAAGCGGTGGGGGATGATTTGCCAGGCAATTCCCCACTTGTCGCGGCACCAGCCACACCAACTCTCTTCCCCGCCGTCGGCAATGAGGCCATTCCAGAGGTAGTCGACTTCTTCTTGAGTGTCGCAGAACACTTGAAAAGAGACTGAGTCGTTGTGGTCTTTACCGGGACCACCGTTTAATGCGGTGAACTTCGAACCAAAGAGATCGAAGCTGACCGTGAGGACTGATTGGGCGGCAAGCTGCGCATCGGCTTGGTAGTAGTCGACGTTGGTGATTTTGGCATCGGGAAAGAGACCGCAGTAAAACTCAGCCGCCTCCAGTGCATCCGTATCAAACCAGAGGAAAGTAGTCATTCCAGTAATAGCCATGCCCTATTTTGTCATCTTTACCGAAGGGCAGACCTAGCGATACGCTCAAGTCATGTTTGACATCGTTATTCGCAATGCCTTCCTTGTCGATGGGAGTGGTGCCCCCGGTCGAAACGCCGATATTGCCATTACGGGTTCGGTCATTAGCGAAGTGGGCCAACCCGGCACAATTGGTGCGGGGATTCGAGAAATCGATGCCCAAGGCCAATTGGTCACGCCAGGCTTTGTTGATATCCATACGCACTATGACGGTCAGGTCTCCTGGGATCCCTGGTTTACCCCCTCAAGTTGGCACGGTGTTACCACCGTGGTCGGCGGTAACTGTGGCGTCGGTTTTGCGCCCGTCCGACCAAACAGTCACGAATGGCTCGTCCAGCTCATGGAGGGAGTCGAAGACATTCCTGGTGCGGCTTTGACTGAAGGGATTGTCTGGTCGTGGGAGTCCTTCCCCGAGTTTCTCGACGCCATTGAAAAAGAACCTCGCGTCATCGACTACGGGTTTCAACTAGCGCACGGCGCCCTACGCGGTTACGTCATGGCCGAACGAGGTGCGGCGAACGAGCCAGCTACCGCCGAAGATATTGCGCAAATGCAACGATTGGCCGAGGAGGCGTTGAGCGCCGGCGCCATGGGTATATCCACGTCACGTACGTCACTGCACAAAGCGAAAGACGGTGAGTTCGTTCCCGGCACGTTTGCCGAACTCGACGAGCTCTTTGCTTTCGCTGACGCGATGAGCGAAATCCGTAAGCGCACCGGCCGCACCAGTGTGTTTCAGCTCGCCATTGAACACACTGACGTACCCGATCAGTTTGAGTGGATGCGCTCATTCGCGGAACAGTCCGGCGCCAAAGTGGCGTTTAACTTTTCGCAAACGCGACACGCACCGGACGTATGGAAAGACGTAGTCGAGGAGCTCGATCGAGCCGTTGCGGACGGCATCCCAATCGTGGGTCAGGTGGCGGGGCGCTCAATCGGTGTGCTCGAGTGCCTTGAGGGCAGCGTGCACCCGTTCATTCGTCACCGTACGTGGCGAGCGCTTGAGCATCTTTCCCTGGCTGAGAAAGTAAGTGAACTGCAGAAGCCGGAAATACGTAAGGCGCTGCTCGAAGAGTCGAGAAAGTCGTCAACGCCCAATGCCGAACTCTTGATGTCGGGTTGGGAACGGATGTATCCCGTGGGCGTCGACAACATTGACTATGAGCCAAACCCAACGACAGATTCATTAGAAGCGCTTGCGAGTGCCTCCGGGTGCACGCCGCAAGAATTGGCGCTGGACGCCCTTTTGGCCTTTGACGGCCACGGCATGCTCTACGTTCCCCTCTTCAACTACAGCGGAGGAGACCTCGAGCTGGTGCGCGAACTACACCAACACCCCGCCACCCGGATGGGGCTTTCTGATGCCGGTGCCCACTGTGGCGCCATCTGCGATGGCGGTATGCCCACGTTCATGTTGACCCACTGGACCCGGGATCGTCAACGCGGTGATCGCCTACCCGTTGAATTCATTGTGCATCGCCAAACGCTGCAAACGGCACAGTTGTACGGCATGAACGATCGCGGTCTCATCGCACCGGGCATGAAGGCCGACATCAATATCATCAACTACGACGCCCTCGGTTTCTCTAGGGCGGAAATGGCCTACGACCTTCCGACGGGTGCTCGGCGTCTCGTGCAACGGGGTTCGGGTTACGTGATGACAATGGTGAGTGGTGTGCCGATTGTGGAGAACGATGAATTTACGGGTGCCCTTCCTGGCAAGTTGGTGAGGGCGTAATGGCTGACAGAAAATTGAAAGTGGCGGATGCGAAGTACATCTCCTTCACCTCCTACCGTCAAGATGGCAGTGCCGCGTCGACACCGGTGTGGGTTGTCCCCTTTCGCGGTGGTTACGCCTTTACGTCGGATGACACTTCCTTTAAAGTCAAGCGCATTGCGAAGAATCCCCGCGCCCGTATTGCGCCTTCGACTTTTCGAGGTGTCGTAGCCGAAGGTGCTGAAGTACTCGAGGGCACAGCAGAACTCTTACGCGGTGACGACTTCTTGGCGGTAGAGCAGTTAATTAAGCGTAAGTATTGGCTCGGTTGGTACCTCGCCATTGTCCCTTCGCAGTTCTTCGCCCGTTTTAAGAAGAAATCAACGCCGGGCTCGGTGGCGATTCTGATGACCCCTCATCGTGGCGAATAGCCCGCTAACTCTCCGCCGTCCGGTCTTGGCTGATGAGGCCTTAGTGCGTCAAGCGCAGATTGAATTGGAAGCAGACGGTTTCGTATTTGCCTGGGAGCTCGCCGCAGATGGTTCTTGGGCCGACTACTTGGATCGACTCAACCGACTACATGACGGCGTGGACCTTCCCGATGGCGCTGTTAGGTCCACGTTCTACTTGGCCGAAG
>Ga0214921_10008653_pt1 | contig 13122 bp, 13 predicted proteins | sample LL1505_MetaG_FD_177992 | JGI IMG/M metagenome (GOLD analysis project Ga0214921, IMG submission 177992) | Freshwater microbial communities from Lake Lanier, Atlanta, Georgia, United States - LL-1505 | ecosystem: Environmental > Aquatic > Freshwater > Lake | place: USA: Georgia | collected... | reverse complement strand
CACCACCGCACCACCGCATCACCGCATCACCGCATCACACCACACCCACCGCATCACCGCATCACCGCATCACACCACACCCACCCCCTACTTCCCCATAATTAATTTTATCGCCAACTCACACGTAACTTGTTCCGCTTTTTTCTTGATCTTATGCGATGATTGTGCGAAAAATATAAACGCCTTGCCAGTTGTTTCAATGATGCGATGAACGCTCGCAAACCCATCAGGAAGTGATTCAAACGAAATTGCAGAGTCAGCGCGGTTAGCTACTTCGTGGAGTGGTTGTCCTAAACATAAAAACAACCCCATCGTATATCCGTTCTCTGCATCACGAGACAATTCAATATAATCCGGAGTAGTCTTGAATTCCTTCTGAATCTTTACCTGTAGAATATTCTTATAATTATCATCATTTTTAATCAGATTTACCCAATCAATATGCTGATCAAACACATTTTCGATAAAAATCTGCGCAATCTGAAATCCTGGACCACAAACAAACACTTTATCAAACCACTGATCCTCATCGCGAATGCTTATTTTATTAAAATCCAAGAACAATGCACCAATAAACGCCTCAAACAAACACCCCAATTTTTTCAGATTGGTTCTCGTCTTCTTCTCTTCGGCGTGCTTTGAAATAATAAACCACCGATGCAAGCCCATTTCGAGCGCGAATTTACCGATGGTTTCATTTTTAACAATTGCGATCTTTTTCTCGGTCATAAATCCTTCATTTTCTTTCGGGAAACGGCGGTACAAGTAGTATTTAGTAATACATTCAAGCACGCCATCGCCGACAAATTCGAGGCGTTCATTTGATTTCGTGCGAAGATTCATTGTTCCTTCAGGTTGGTCCAATAATGTAACATTTTCTAGTTCATTGAGTAGTTTAGGGCGTTTGGTATATGAACGATGAACGAATGCTCGGCGATATAATTCAAGATTATGAACTTGCGACGGAACACCATATTTAGCAAGAATCGCTTCCACATCTGCAACAGTTACTTCTATATTTTCAGTATTATATGGGTTGAATACGTATTTTCCGTCTTCAACTCGTACAATATCGTCATCATTGTAAATGTTTTTACCCGATGACGCGGAATGTTCAATATCTACCACCTCGTTAGATCCTTGCCTCTGCCTATTTTCAGTAATATTTAGCGATATATTTTCAGATTCTGAATCATTTTCAGATGAAGAAGCGGTCGCGCGTTGTTGTCGATGACGAAACATTGATGATCGATTGTATGAATAAACGAATGCAATTATTTATGAGTCGTTTCCGGTATATTACATACAAAAATGTATTTAAGCGATTTCACAGAATTGTAATATTTATAATCTTTATAATATTTATAATCTGATAATTACACAAAATGGGCATTAGCGGACCTAAAAAAGTGAGTATGAGCGCATCATTGTCCAATCGTGGCTGCCATTTCGGAAGTATGCCCGGAATTGCGCCATCTGTTGGTAGAAGCACCGGTGTTTCTATTGCGTACAAGCAAGGAGGATTGACGTGCGACTGCCTTGGCAAGATTCGTTTTCAGTCTTGTGCTCAGCAGCTCCGGTACTTGAAGGATAAGAATCTTATCTTTAACTGCAAGCTGACTGGTGGAACGGGTCGTCAGCCCTGGACCAAGAATTGCGCGAATAAGTAAATACTGCGCCGAGACGTCGACGCCGTCACTCGACGGCTGTAATAATAATATTATATCAAAGGCTATAATATTATATCAAAGGCGATTATATTATATCAAGACAATAATATAATATATTATATATTAGCTAATATATACATACAATGGTGAATTCGAAAGTAGCAAGACGCGTTTTATTTAGCGGCGCAAGTTCCACCAATGGTATTCGATCGGATACAGTAAATGGCGGTGGTGATAAAAAGGGGGGTTCAATTCCGTCAGGCACAGGTCAGATGCGCAGTTTCGCAATGCGTAACACGATTTCCGAGCCCGCGAAACACAAGGACTTTCTTTTCAAGTTTATTGAGAGGTTAAGCCCTGCGAGAAACTCTGGACCGAAGTTGTAAATGACCGTATACGATATACAGTATACGGTATAATCGTATATAAACATAAACGCGTGTATGTATACATCACACACACCCGTTTTAATGAAAATCGAAACCGATATTAAACTGGATTTCCAGGATGTATTATTTCGGCCAAAACGGTCGTCACTCTCATCGCGAAGTGAAGTTGATGTAACAAGAGAAATCGTATTTAAAAATGGATATAAATGGCGCGGTGTTCCGATTATTGTATCAAATATGGACACGGTCGGTACATTTGAAATGTATGGTGCACTGCATAAACACAAAATAATCACGTGTTTCCATAAGCATTATAATGTCGAAGATTATCCGGAAAATTTAGATAGGAATTATTATATGGTGAGCACTGGTATAACGGAACGCGACGAAGAGAAATTAGACGAACTAGTAAAAAAACTAAACCCATTATTTGTATGTATTGATGTCGCGAATGGGTATATGAAAACATTTGTGAACTTCGTGCATAATATTCGTAGAAAATATCCATATATTATTATTATGTGTGGAAATGTAGTATCGCGTGAGATGGTGGAAGAGTTGATTATGAATTGTGGGGCTGATATTGTGAAGATCGGTATTGGAAGTGGAAGTGTATGCATTACACGACTGCAAACCGGGGTTGGAATGCCGCAATTGTCGGCGGTTATTGAATCCGCGGATTCAGCGCACGGACTGAATGGGTTTATCGTATCTGATGGAGGATGTACAACCCCGGCAGATATCGCCAAGGCATTTGGCGGAGGCGCCGATTTTGTAATGTTGGGGGGAATGTTGTCGGGACACGATGAGTCAAATGGCGAAATCATAGAAGAATACGTTGAAGGGTCTTCGAAAATTATGAAGAAATATAAATTATTTTATGGAATGTCGAGTTCAACTGCGATGGAACGGTATAATGGCGGAGTCGCACGTCATCGATCAGCCGAAGGAAAAACCGTAAAAATACCTTATCGAGGACCTGTGGAAGGTACGATTTTAGATATTCTTGGTGGAATCCGGTCTACTTGTACATATATTGGTGCAAAACGCATAAAGGATATTCCAAAATGTACGACATTTATTCGCGTGAATAATCAAGTAAATCAGGTGTATTCTGGAAAAGAATATAAGGCGTAAAATGTATATATGATTACTAATCATATTACTAATCATAGACCAAGTAATGATTATAAAAATCGATTGTCGAGAGAAAGAATTGTATTTGAAATTAAATAATGGCAATGGCAATGGCAATGGCGAGAACACGAAAAATGTGAAGTCAGCCATTAAAAATAAACCGGTGAACGACCCAAAATTTCATATAATGGACTTGGGTGACGGAATGACAATTAATGTGCCGATACCGCAAAATATGAATAAAAGTAAGAGCAAACCTGCGGCCGCCACCGAGTCGAATACACATAATCATACGGTAATAAGTGAGAGAATGGCGATTGGTGATATTGCAATACTGCGACAGGCACCGGCAGCAGCGGACAATGCACAAGTACTTGTGATATTGTTCGAGAGAAAGACAATATACGATTTAGCGGCAAGTATAAAGGATGGTAGATACAAAGAACAATCATTTCGTCTAACGAACACGGCCGCACTGCATAATCATAATATCGTCTATATTATCGAGGGAGATCTCGCGAAGTATGACGTAAAACGGGGTGGGATGTCAATGTCGGCAATTCAATCAGCGATGGTTTCATTGATGTATTATAAGGGGTTTTCGGTATATAGAACAATGAATTTAGACGAAACAGCGATATTTATACAGAATTTTGCAGATAAGCTGGATACTGAAGACGGAAAACGAACGCCGTATTACGGCAATACCTGTACCGGGACAGGCGCAGGCGCAACATCTGACGGCGATAATTTAGAAAAAGAAGATTATTGTGATGTCGCTGTAAAAAAAGAGAAACGTGACTATATTACACGAGAGAATATTGGTGTAATAATGTTAAGTCAAATACCGGGTGTTAGTTCGAAAATAGCGACGGCGATAATGAAAAAATATAACAATTCAATATTCCATCTTTTAGCGGATATGAAGCGTAAATTGAATCATTATGAAGATACTATATCGCCGGACGATGAAAGCCCAAATGCCAGTCCCAATGCCGGACACAATCCAGGCCCAAATGCCAGTCCCGATGCTGGTATAATCAGAAATCATAAATTGAAATACCTTTCGGAATGTTTTAATGACATTAATGTAAATGATGTAAAATGCACGGAAGGTGAACAACAACAACCGAAACCGTCAAGAAAGATAGGAAAAGCGATTGTTAGCAAGATATACCATTATTTATGCGAGATGGAGTAATGACGATGGCGGTGGCACGACGACGATGGGCAACTGTTATGTAATAAATAATAATATAGTGATAATGTAATAGGGTAAATATTTTGAATATTATAAATTATGGAACCGGTTGATCCTGTCGAATTTCTCGAAAGTGTATTTGGAGTGCGTATTACCAAAGATGAAATTTTAAGAGTACTTGATTTAAACGATGGAAATCTAAACGCGGCATATGATTATATACAAGAAAATTATCCGCTGCGGGGAGAAAGCAGTGTTGAGGTTATGGGTACTGGTGCTCTCGCTGGGGGTCCGGGTCCGGGTAGTGGTGACGTTATGGATTCACCTAGGGCTCATAATCTAGAGCCGTCTGGGGCTACACAACGTGGGCGATTTGCATCTCTTTTTCCAAATGTTCACCATATTCAAGAGCCATCAGTACGACGAGTTTCTGATGATGATACTGATGATGGTGTTGCAACTAGTATGTATAATATTTTAGAAGAGTTGCTAGGACTGTTCCAAGGGGTTGTGAATTATTGTAGGGAGGAAGTTGAGGCAAGTACCATTGATGTGGATCGAGCGATTATAGATGGGATAGCGTCAGCATTAATGCGTGATGAAGCCCCCGAAATCGAAGGTATGTTTGCACAGTTTGACAAAAAAACCGCTGACCAAAGAGAAGAACTATATTTTGCATTTCGCTTATATATGCTTGTTCAAGGTTTCTGCTGTATATGTCACGATAGATTAGCACGAGCCGTTAAAGATTTTTTAATTGGTATTTTGTCAGACTATCGGGTCACAGTTGATGGACAAGCCAACCATAATTTAACATTATTATACGGAGAATTATCAAGTCAATTTGCGAAGTCGTTTGGAACAGGATCAGGGGCAACTATAAGTCAACCTACTTGTCGCCTTGCTGGAGAACATATGATTAGAATATTTCGAGAATGGCTAAGAGACAAGTATAATATTATGTTAGATGATTCGGTAATTATTCATATGAAAACTCGTATTGCCACCAAAAAGATTATAGCTGATATTTTGAATAAAGAAGAGATTGAAGAAGAAGATAGACCGCTACAAGAATTCGCATTGAACCTTTCTGTGGCAATGTTTGATGCGATGCATAATATGTTTCCACATAAGTCCGTTGGAGATATTGGAACGACGAGTATGGATGCGGCCGCGGTTTCTAAAGACGCGCAATTACTTACATTTCAATCGTGTTCATTTATCGACCCACAAGTTATGAATATTCCAACCCAGCCATCCCGAAGGTTGGTTCCCACGTTGGTTCCCAGAGCTTGTTTGTGGGACTCTCGTGACGATACAATGTATCCTGACACTAAAAAAATGATAGCTCCATTATCAATGGGTCCAGTAACTGTTGTCAGTCTTCTCGCTTTTGATCCGGATATTGTTGATAAAGATTTTATGAAAATCGTAAAAAAAAATACTAAATCTCAGTTGTGGACACCAGTCGTGTTAATGTTCGGTCTAGTTGACCATTTTATTAAGGATGATCCGGATACACAGGAAGAAGCAAACAGTTTTTATCACAAGGAATTTAAAGAATTTTTGAAAAATGTCCGTGCTGATGCAGAAAAAGAAGCATCCAGTCTTAACGTAGTAGACAAATGTGACAGATTAAGGACACCTGTACCACAATACGTAAGAATTAACGGCCAATTATGTATACTAATTTCGGCTTCGTTCGGTCCGATGTCGGTTAATATGACGACTAATATAATAAAAGAGGTTATTCCCAAGGTTGTGTTGGGTGTACGAGGAGGCGGGGGGTGTTCTAAACAAAAAATAAGTGGTGTTGTTTATATGGGTATGGGTCAGGATGCAAGGTCTGAAAAATTATCAAATAAAAATGGACTAACCCCACTTGGAAAAATTGTGGCAACAATCGGAGTTATGTTAAAACAATTCGGAGATGAGTCCAAACTTTATTTATTATTATTGATAAGAATTCTAACTGGCTGGTCATTAGGGATGTTCGGCACAGTTGATACTATGGCTGCGACACAATACGCCTTATTCGGCTCAACTATGTTAGTGGCGGGCGAAACAATTACCGTGAGAAGGCCAGCTAGTTCATTAAAAACACCTAGAGATTTAATAGAGGAAATCGCGGAATTACAAGCAAGATTTCAAATATATACTAGTAAATTAGCCGATAAAGATCTATATAACGATCTGAAGAAAAAATTTGATACATTTTGTAAATTAGCAGTAGCAGAGACAATGATACCAGCTATAAAGATATTAAAACAAAAAAGAATAAATAATTCTAGGTTACCGGCTTTAATAAGTGCACTAGTTTTTTGTGATGTATTAAGTTGTCGTGATTCATTAGTCTCTAGAGAAAGTGTAGTCGCTATTACTACTAGTCCTTTTGACCGGGCAATCCACGGGGCGACAGCGAGTAAAGAAGAATTTCCAAGTTTATTTTTACAGCCTAATACAAGTAAATGTTTAACTGAATGTGTAGGAACTCTTGGGTCTTCGTTAGATGCACATCGCAAGCAATGGGTGTATGTCGGTGCAGATGGTAGTCCGGTTCCTGAGTGTGATTTTTCACAATATGTAGAAAGAACTATTAAGGCTGAGTTTGAGGGGCATTGTATAGAAGGTGATGAAAAAAGTATACTTGCCCGATATAAAGAGTTAATTGAGTTAGAGGGGGGGGTATTTACATTATTGAAACAAAAAGACAACTTTGAAACAAAGAAAAAAACTCAGGCAGCTCTTACGGTTGGCAGGAGGCGGACATTAAGATCTGATACGTTGTCATTTGATTATGCCACAATAATAAGCGAATCGCTGGATCCCTGGATTTTAACGATTCTGGAAAAATATATAATGGAAAATACAACAGGTAGAACGGGCGGTGGCCAATCAACATCGTGGCGTGATATGTGTCTTAGTATTGTTAGAAATCACTTTAAACACTCTCAAACATTGGATATTCCCCAAGATTCAATCAGTTTATCTCAAGATGCGGCAGAAAGGGATTGGAATGCTGGGCATATTATAGCAGACGATGACGGTCGCGGTTTAAGTGTTAGTGTTCCCTGCTCTCAACATAACGACGAACAAGAATCCCCTCCCCATAAGAAATCAACACTACCAATGCAACCATTCTCCCCACCCCTCTTCCAATTTACGAATCATGATGAAGACATTAATATGATAAGAGAAATGAGAAAAAAACGAGAACAAGAAGAAGCAGCAAAAGCAGCAGCAGCAGCAGCAGCAGCAATACCAGTAGCAGTAAGATCAAGTATACAATCACTAGTAAATCCCAATCCCAATCCCGCGTTGCAAGCTTTAAACCGCGCTCAACGACAACAACAACAACAACAACAAAGAAAAGGCAACAAAGGCAACAAAGGCAAAGGCCGCGGAGGCGGTACACGCAAAAAGTCGAAAATCCAAAAGAGAAAAATCACCAGAAGATACAAAGGCAAAACCAGCCGACATAATCATACCATAAAGAATAGACATATCCGTAATTATTCATTGCGGAATAAACAATAGACACCCACCCAAACAATACAAATAAAGAGTAATATTAGTAAATAAAAAATATACTAATATTTTAAATAGAATGGAAGCAATTATTCCGTCGGTCAAAGACCATTCAACCGACGTTATGGTAAAATATCTTGTTTTAGGAATAATACTAATATTGTTGTTTTTTGCGATTCAGTATATATTCAGTAATCAGTTAATAATGTTGGAAGGATTTACTGGGCGCAAGGAAAAGGGCAAAGATAAAGGCGATAATGGACCTCTTGATGACGAAAATGACGGAGATATAATCACGATTGCAAAGAGACAGCAAGAATACGCAGATAAAACCCAAAAGTCATTGAATATGGATGAGCATTATAATCATTATAGCCAAATCATTGAAAATATGGATGAGTGGGTCAATGCAAAGATAGTGAATTCTCTTAAAAATGTGTCAAAGGAAGTGCACGGTGAAGGAAAGATGGAAGATATTGTTCGGCATATGAACGAGTTGAATACAATGAATAAATTTAAGTTGACACTGGAAGAATGCTCAAGATATATAGATACAAAGTAATTACTAGGTGCCACTGCCACTGCCACTGCATTCACGAAAACACAACGTCGCGTTATAGTCCCACGAAACAATATGTTCGCGAGCGTCCCCGTCCCCGTCCACGTCGCCGCGTAAAAATACCTCCCAGTAATCACCGCCATCACCGAACCCTCTTGAACAACTGCGAAGCCATTTGCCTGCATATTGATAAGCATTTGTTGTGAAATGACGCCAGTCTGATCGACCTAGTGCAGGAATATATTCAAATGATTTGCGCGTGGAATAAACGTATTCGTAATGTTTATCTTGTGAAAACGCGTTGCCGCTGCCGCTGCCCGAAAGAGTACGAAAACATTCGATTTCTTCCATTTAGATTTGTAATTCTGATGTATCTGTGTATAATACATAAAATAAATATCTTTATTTACGAATTGAATAATTCTATTTAGAATAATATATTATATCAACGATATATATAAACGAGATATAAACGATATAATGAGTGGCATCATAAAATTATCCCTAGGAGAGGCACAGGATATAGACGCAGAATGGCGTGAACTTAATAACAATTCTGAAAGAGATGCTGCGTATTTTACCAAAGCGGGTGAAATACTAGAGAAAGAGCTCAAAATGTATAAATCAAAATTAACGACATTGAGTGACGAAGAAAAAAAAAAGCTAACTGCAGATATGTTAACACCGCAACAACAAACTCTTTTAGACGAGATACGAGAAACCATCGAAAATCAAAATCAAGTTTCACCAATAGATCAAAAGTTTAATGATTTATTATCAAGTATTAGTCAGCAAAGATCAAAACTTGGAGGTCGCAAATCTAATAAGCGTAGCCGAAGCAGTACCCGAAGCCACAATAAGCGCTATAGCCGTCGCAGAAGTAATGTAGGAAAGCGTAGACAATATAGTAGTCGCCGCAAGTAAAATTCGCTTATACAATATTAGTTTATACCTTATTACAAATAGAAATAATGTATAAATCGTCGTCGTCGCCGTCGTCACCGCCGTACAGTCTTTACGCAAAAAAATGCGATGGAAGTACCGGATCGACACTCCCCCATTGTTTATTTGGGCCTTGACCGATTGAAATAGCATCACCTGCATAACGCCCAGATGAATATTTCACATTTGGCGCAGACGACGTATTCATCGGTTTAAGAGCGGAAGTATTCGACTTACCGTCCGGCCGGGTTCTATCGGCATAAACACCAGAATTAACAACTGCTTCCGAATAACGAGTGCCTCCCCAATTTGCGTCCATTGGATTATCACTATACGTCATTGTGAGTTCTTTCTCGCGAAAAGCGGCATCAAGAGGCGTATGATCGCCCATATTGAAATTAAGCGGGTCAAATCCGGCATACATTTCATTATTAAACGGGGGATTATCGCGAGAAGCGTCCATCATATGAACAAGTGCGGCAGGTGCGGGCGAATACGGGACATTTGGCGAAAGACCGCCCTGTAAATCGGTCGGGGAAGGCCGCATTTTATACACAGGATTGCCTTGTGCGTCATACGAATATTGGAGAAATAGAATCGGGCAGCGAATACCGCGACCGTGCAACCATTCCATAAATTCGCTATAATCTTCTAAACTTTTAAAACGGATCGGATTTACACCGGGAACTTTAGCGACTTTTGAATTATATAAGAAAATATCGGTGCCGTGTTGTATAAGAATATTCGGGCATCGTTGGCCGTTTAAAATGTCCATACCGACGCCGCCGCTGCCTTCACCGCCGCTACCGCTGTCGGCGCCGCTACCGCTGCCTTCGCCATTTTCAAAGCCCTCTATTGGATTCGATTCTGCATTTACGTAGCCTTCCGGTAATTTTACTGAGGAACGCGTAGTATATGTAATATACGCACCAATCAAGAATAGTACCACGATTATCAATGGACGGAACATAGTTGCATATTTCGATACGGGTAAAATTATATTTTTTAATAAAACATCGTTGTAGAAAAATTGTTTATAGAAGTCGGGCATTTATAGTAATACAATAATATCAATACTTGACAATACTTGACAATATAAACTAACTATAATATATAATATACGATGATAAAAAATATAAAAGTAAATACTGAGGATGAGGTGGATAAATTAAATGGTATTTCCAAACAGGCAAAGGAAAACCCGGGCACGCACGGTTTACTTGTAAAATTCGCAGCCGACTGGTGTGGTTTTTGTAAATCAATGCAGGAAGATTGGGATAAACTGATAGAAGAACTAGAGCGCGATTATGAATGCAAGAACCAAAATTGTACATTGACTATCGCAAGCATTCGCGTTCAAGATATGGGCAATAATGATAAAATTCTCTCGAGATTGCAGAATATACCTAAAGATATTACCGGTGTTCCAGTAATTATGTTTGTCACGGGTGGTCGCCGCGCCGAGGAGTATTCTGGTGAACGAAGATATGCTGAAATAATGGATTGGATAATGAAAAATAAACATTTTCCGGTACAAAAGAAGCAAACAGTATCGCCGTCACATCGTTCACGGTCGAGCAAACACGCCTCGTCCGCGTCGTCCGCGTCGTCCGCGACGACGATAAACCAAATCATAAAAAATGCACGTCCACAATTCAAAGAGGTCAATCGTAAAACATTGCGTCGTTTGCATAAAGAGTTGCGCCGAAAGAATGCGAAAAGTGTAAAACATAGAAAAAAAACGCCATATCCTAGCCCCCACTTGAACCAGACCCTGAATCCAAAAATACCAGCTTATCTGAAATAACGCGAGCAGCGAGCAGCGAGCAGGGAGTAGCGAGCGAGCGATCATTTACTTCATAATTTCGCCAATTCACTCAACATTTCATTGTGTCTTACCCTCGCGATGGCGATCGCGGTTGGAGTTCGGATAAATTCATCCGCAAGCCTGAGCAGTTTTTCATCTGCGTGCTTCTTCACATCAGCCACGATTTCTTCATTACTGTAGCCTGGATTTGTATTTTTGGTGTATTCGATGGTTCGTTCGATACCGATTTTGCCAAGGGCTTCCAGTTTGTCAGCGTCACTGACTACGTGGCGGACAAGTGTGTAGTAGCTGCCAAGAAGCTCTTCGTAATTCAATGGCTTACCCGACAAAATTGCTTTGTTTTCAGAGCTGTACGAAACAAGTTTGATGACCTTTTTGATGTCATCAAAGTTGTCAATGTGTTTGTACCCGAAATCATCCAAAATTGCATCGAGTGTTCCGTCCTTGTCGTATTTGTGATCGGCCACGTCGTGAAGCCACGCGGCGGTAATGACATCAATCAGCATTCGGGCATCCAGGGCGGCAGGGAAGTCGGTTTGAACAATCATTCGAGAGGTTTCAGCAACCGCTTTCATATGTTCATACCCGTGGGATTCGTCTCTGTCGGCACATACCCGTTTGACAAAGTCAGAAAGAACAGTCCAGCGTTGGTCTTCGGTGTTGGTGATCGGTGTTTGCATCGCGTTGTCGTCGGTTGTGATGGAGAACGATGGACAGGCGGCGCTTAAATAGTGGTGCCACCCGGAGGGCGCTAATCACGTCTGGATGACCCTGACCCCTGCCCCTGACCCTGCACTGACCCTCACTGCCCCTCCCTGAGGTGGCTGGGCGTCTGGGTGACCCTGACCCTGAGGTGTCTGGTGCGTCTGGGTGACCCTGACCCTGAGGTGTCTGGTGCGTCTGGGTGACCCTGACCCCTAATCCTCCCAACTAACCGAAAATATTTATTCTTACTAATGTATATACGCCCTTTTCAATATCATAAAATGAACCTTCATTTTACAATATGCCCACTGGCATCCGTCGTGCTGGCACTTGTGATAATTATCAATATTCTGGATATTTATTTGTACGGAACCTCCTTTCTTATATTATTGTTTAATGTCTTGATTTCGATCTTTTTTGTATGGATTGCAAATAAGACGTGCTTTTCATATCATTGGGTTTCGTGGATTATTGTCGCATATTTAGCACTAACTGTTATGTTTATTATTTCTGGATTTATATGGCCAGAGGGTTGGGGTGGCGTGGTGGAGCTAGGTATGTCGAGAGATTCTGTAGCTGAGCAACAGGCAATGGTAAAAGAAGTTCGAGATCAGGAGAAAAAATTATTTACTGCATAATAACACAACCGTCGTCTAGTTTCCGGCATCTAGTATTGTACTATTTACGTGTATTGATCATATATTCAATACACGCAATAAAAAAAAGAAATTAGTATTAAATTTGAAAATTGAAACGAAACATAATGAAATATGATAATTTAAACAAATCATTTAGTAAAGGAAATAGAACTAACCGACGATTCATATTATAAACAATGCCGGAAACACAACCGACTGTAAGGAAATTCAAAATAGTGAAGAAACAAATACAAGCACCTGTGCCTGAAATCCCGGCGGTGTCGGCGGCGTCGGTGGCGTCGGCGAGTGGACAATCGACGACTGAATCATTTCGGTTGATCGACTTTCATATTTGCGATGAAGACCCCGGCGAAAAGAGGAACAGTGATGCATCTGCTGCCGGGTCCGGGTCCGGGTCAGCGTCGGACGGAGATGATCGTAACAGCATTTGCAGTAACGGCAGCGGCGGCGGCAAGCACGGAAATAAGCGATATGCCGCTGCAGTCGAACGAAAAGACAAAAAAG
>Ga0214921_10008652_pt1 | contig 13123 bp, 13 predicted proteins | sample LL1505_MetaG_FD_177992 | JGI IMG/M metagenome (GOLD analysis project Ga0214921, IMG submission 177992) | Freshwater microbial communities from Lake Lanier, Atlanta, Georgia, United States - LL-1505 | ecosystem: Environmental > Aquatic > Freshwater > Lake | place: USA: Georgia | collected... | reverse complement strand
GCGATGAGGGGATCATGATCTTGGCCAGCGGCGACGTTGTGCACAATCTGAGGGCCATCGACTTTAGAAACCCCACGCCTCTCGACTGGGCTGTGCGGTTCAACGATCAGGTCAAGGACCACATCGCTCGCGGCCACCATCAGCCCCTTGTTGACTATATGGACCTTGCACAGGACGCCGCCCTATCGATCAACAGCGCCGAGCACTATCTGCCGCTGCTCTATACGTTGGGCGTCAGCGATCCGGGCGAAAGTCTGCGCTTTGTCACCGACGAGGTGTTTGCCGCCCTTTCCATGACCGGGCTTGTGTACGGCGACTAGCCGCGCCCGCGATAGGGTGCCACGCCAGGGTCGGGAACCCACAGACCTTCTGGTGCGGCGCCCGTCTGATAGAAGACGTCGATGGGGATGCCGCCACGCGGGTACCAATAGCCGCCGATGCGCAGCCAGCGGGGGTTTGCGATCTCAACGATCTTCTTGGCGATGCCGACGGTGCAGTCCTCGTGGAACGCCCCGTGATTGCGAAAACTGCCCAGATAGAGCTTTAAGCTCTTGGACTCGATCAGCCACTGGTCGGGCGCATAGTCGATGACCAGATGTGCAAAGTCGGGCTGCCCCGTCACCGGACACAAGGACGTAAATTCGGGCACAGCAAAGCGGGCCAGATAGAGCGTGTCCGGGTGCGGATTGGGCACGCGCTCTAGGATTGCCGCTTCAGGGCTGTCAAAGCCGCGGATCTCGCGGCCAAGCTGGGTCAAGTCAATGTCGGTCATGGCCAAGGGTTAGCCTCCCGCCAGCCAATCTGCAACCGTCTGAAACCTTCGTTGCACAAGACAAGGCTGAAGAGGCCCGCTATCAATGGGCAAATCAACAGAACCACGGGGAACAGAGCGATGTCAGGACAGGATTTTGCAGGATCAGTGATCGTTGTCACAGGCGCCTCGACAGGCCTTGGACGCGCCATCGCCGTTGAGACCGCAGGCCGCGGGGCTCAAGCCGTGATCGTCAACTATGCCAACAGCGCCGCCGAAGCCGACGAAACTGCGCGGCTGGTGATCGAAGCCGGTGCTGAGGCCATTCTTGTTAAGGCCGATGTCGGTCAGGATGAGGGCTGCAAGACCATCGTCGAAGCCGCCGCGCGCTTTGGCAAGATCGATGCCCTGTTCAACAATGCGGGCGTGACCAAGTTTGCCCCGGACCATAGCGATCTGGACGCCGTCTCGATGGAAGACTTCCTGCGACTCTATCAGGTCAATGTGGTCGGGGCCTTTATGATGATCCGCGCCGCCCGCTCCCTGCTCGAAGCCGGACCGCGCGCCGGGTCGGTGGTCAATACCTCGTCCATCGCCGCTGTGACCGGCATTGGCTCGTCCGTCCCCTATGCCGCCTCTAAGGGCGCGCTGACAACAATGACCCTGTCGCTGGCCCGCGCCTTGGCCCCCAAGATCCGCGTTAACGCCGTTTGCCCGGGCTTTATTGACACACCTTGGTTTGAAAAGGGCATTCCCGCCCAGACGGTGGAACGGATGCGTCAAGGCGTCGCTGCCTCTACACCCCTAAAGGCCGCTTCAACAGCCGAGGATATTGCTGGGGCTGCCGTGTTCTTTGCCTCGCCAGCGGCACGCCACGTGACCGGCGAGACCCTGCTGGTCGATGCCGGAACGCACCTCGGAATGGCCAGCCTGAGCATGCGATGACCATTTTACGCACAAGATTTGAGCAAGACCTCCTTAATCGGCCCATAAATTAGACAACTTCCCTGCGGGTTCTGCAAGAGCCCGTCGGGGGATTGATGTCTGCTCCGTCGAGTCTGAATGTTGTTTTGCGGTGCAACGAACATCGAGAGCGCTACACCGGACACATGTCCAAACAAATTTGCAACACTCGACCCATCAGGATGCGCTCATAGAGGTTAAATTAGGACCGCCTTAACCTTCAAGACCGTCCGTATAGGGCCTGATAAGGCACAAGGCCTCACTCAGGCCATCGCTTTAAAAAACTGGGGAAAACCAATGAAGATTCTGAAAACCGTCCTTCTCGCCGCCACCGCTGCCCTGGCCTTAACCAGCGTTGCCAACGCTGCTGATGGCCCATCGCTGTCGGCCAATGTCGGTGTCGCATCCGACTATGTGTTCCGCGGCGTATCCCAGACCAATGGCGACCCCGAAATTTTCGGCGGTTTGGACCTCACCGCCGGTCAAGCCTATGCTGGGGTTTGGCTTTCGAACGTTGATTTCGGCGACGGCACCCGGATTGAAAATGACACCTATGTCGGCGTGAAGCCTGAAGTGGCTGGGTTCAATCTGGATCTGGGCGTCATCTATTATAACTATCTCGAAGCCCCAACCGGCGCGAAATATGGCTATGGCGAAGTGAAGGCTGCGGCCAGCCGCGCAATCGGTAAGGCTACCGTCGGTGCCGCTTACTACTATTCGCCAGACTTCTTCGGTGCGGACGAGAAGGCAACCTATGTCGAGCTGAACGGTGCATACGCCATCAACGACACCGTTTCAGTGACTGGTGCCTATGGCCACCAAGCCCTAGACGTCAGCAAGGATTACAACACTTGGAACCTCGGCGCTTCGATCGCGGTAATGCCGCATCTAAGCCTGGATGTCCGCTATTGGGATACCAGTGAGCACGATATCGGCAGCATCTATGACAGCCGTTTCGCAGCAACCCTGAAGGCTTCGTTCTAAACCAAGCCTCAAAGATTGAATTATAGGCCGTCGCTCCTCTCCGAGCGGCGGCCTTTTTCTTGGCAGGCGTTGCAAGTCCGATAGGTTCTAAAAAGACGGATTAAAACCGATTTGATTTATAATAGTCTTAAGTATTTTATTGCGATGTAGTTGAGACCTCATCGAGACGCCTTTCTCGCAATTCAGAGCCTACGAGCACATTATGGCGAACGATCAATTCCGCAGCTTGGTGTCGCTCGATAATGTCATCTCGTCATCTCGCGTTTTCAACCTCAATAATATCTATAAAAAAAACCAAGGAAATTCAGAATACAAACAGAAGCCGCTATTTTCCAACACGCTACTCAATCGCTCAATTATCCTCAAACACAGACTTCGTCCCAGCGAACGGGCCCAATTTGCTGATGGACGCAGCGTAGCGACCAAAATTCTGTTTCCGCTAGACTCGATGGAAATCAAACTCGGTGCCCAATTTCTCTTCGTGGGCCAGGTAGACTTCGAAGAACGCCTTTGCGAGATATCACGGGATAACCTCCTCGGTCTTGGAGGGGATATGATCGTGCTACAGCTACTCGACAGTATACCGAGCTTGGACTCCTATCTGTTAAACCAGTTTCTAGAACGCGGCGGCATAAGACCCGCTGAATGCTATTTGGAAAACGGGATTGCTGACCGCAAACCTATTCAGCAATTCATCTTCAACGAAATTTCAACCCTCGCAAAGATGAACGATGGGTTAGGCAAAGAGGGCGCAAAGACTCCCCCCCGTACTGAAGATTTGCTCTCACCCAAGGCCGCGGAGGTCACCGACGAACTGAGACAGATGCTGGGGATGGAGAAGTCTGAATATCGCCAAGGCCTATTTTTTTGGAAAGCCATCCTGTTCTACAAATGGCAAATTAGACAAATCACTCCTTTAGTAGAAAGAGTATTCCGAGAAATACGAAGAACTAACCCTGCTGGTCTGATCGGTAAATCGGACCGAAAGATGATCGATTCGATGAAGAACAAAATTGCCTATAAATGTTCTTTGATTTATTCCGAGGCCATTGAAATCATCAGAAACTATGATCAATCCTGCGACAATTTAATAAACCATGGAAACATATTAGGATTTAGAGAATTTCTGATTTCCTCATCTCAAATATTCACACAACTCGGAGAAACTTACAACGACGTCAGTCATATCGTGAACTACTGGAGATTCAGGCCTAAAAAGGGCCATAGCGTCGCGATCACGCTCGAGATGTTGGAAACTATGCTCGATGAACTCGACAGCATGACCTATATTCAAGCCGCCGATCGAAATAGAGCCTAGGCCGATGGTGGGGACGCCGGGAATCGAACCCGGACGACCGAAGTCAACGGATTTTAAGTCCGCTGCGTCTACCAATTCCGCCACGTCCCCACTCAGCCGATCTCCCTTATATCTGAAGGAAAATTTGACCAAAGGTAAAAATGGTCGATCATGGGGTTGTCGGGGATAATCCCCGACATTTGCTCACGCTCCGTTCGATGATCATCCTGCATTCCATTTCCAAAACTGGAATGACACTAAGCCATGGAAAATCCGAAACCATTGGTTTCATAATATATTTGTCTCACGGCTCAATTGGGCCAGTGCTTCACGCTAGGACAAGCGGGACCAGATATAGGGGTAGTGGGAGTCCTTCGCGATAAACTCGAGTCGACGCCGGGCCGATTTTCGACTTGTGCCGACCTTCGCGGATGAGCATCATTCAGAGACCATTTAGCCCTCCACCTGAGAGATTAAGCTCTCGTCAACGCCTGTAGCTCTAGATAAGGTCGTCCAGAGGCCAGAGACATGGATCGAGACTACGAGTTCAAGATTGACGGAACGTACACGCCCTCCACTCTTCCGATGGAGCGTCTTGCTGCGTATGTGGCGGCTTTTGCGCGTTTGCTTGGCCAGAAGTCCGAAGTGCATCTTGAGGGCATCAGAGAGGGCTCTGCGATCCTATGTGCCCGTGTAGACCCTCCCGCTCAGCCGAAGGTTCATGACAGGCTGGGTGCGTTTCGCGACGGTAACGCTCTTGAGGACGTCAAGCGCGCTTATAAAGAACTTGATGACCTCCTCGCGGCAGACAATGCGACGGGACGCCTGACCGGTGGTGATACCGACAACATCATCGAGTTCCCGGGCAGAAACCGCCCCACACCGCTGAAGTACGGTCCGTTCCGTAAGGATGGCCACCTAGAGGGCCAGATCGTTCGGATCGGTGGAAGGGATAAGAGTATCCACATTCACCTGAGGGACGGACCAGTCGTCTACAGCGCAATCGAGACAACCGCTGAAACTGCAAAGCAACTCGGAAGCTACCTATTCGATCCTGTTGTTCGCCTCTTTGGAACTGGCACCTGGTTTCGCGACGAGAATGGTGGGTGGGTGCTGCAACGATTTGTGGTTCATCGGTTCGAGGTGCTCGACGACGAACCACTGCTAGATGTCATCGCCCGCTTACAGCGCGCTGAGGGCAACGAATGGGGCAGTGAAACTGACCCGCTAGCCACGTTGCTGGCCGAACGGCACGGACTCGGAGCAGCTAATTAACAGTTGCTTTCGACGCCAGCGTTCTCATTTACGTATTGAACCCGAACGCTCCTGCCCCTCGTGATCTGGGCACTGGCGCTCAGGTGGATCGTTGCAGCGAGCGCGTCAGCTACCTACTGCATCGACTTCAAGCTAGCGGCGAGAAGGTAGTGATTCCCACTCCTTCACTTGCCGAAGTGTTGGTGCGGGCTGAGAAGGCCGCGCCCACCTATCTGACTGAATTAACGAGGAGCAAACATTTTTCCGTTAAAGACTTTGATGTGCTTGCTGCAGTAGAGCATGCGGAGATTCAGAGGAAGCGGCTTGCGTCGAAACTGATCCCAAGATCCGCAACCCGTAATAAGGCTAAATTCGACGACCAGATTGTAGCCATCTCCCGAGTAGCGGGAGTGACCACAATCTACACCAACGACGGGGACATCAAGAAATTAGCAATGTTCTTGGGGGTAACTACCATTGGAATAAAGGACTTGCCATTGCCACCAGAAAGCTCGCAGCCTAGCTTCGACTTCAATAATCAACCGAACAGCGAGCAGCAAGAAACTGACGATGCGACAGTCTCTGCGGGTGATGATGAAGGCTTGAGCGAGAAGCCCTCCTAGGACACGATCAAGTATTTGCAGGTAATCGATAGTGGTTCGCGCAGCGATCTTCAGAAATTCGTGAAGAGCCACGCAATCACCGACACTCCACAAAATGAAATTTTCTGAAGGAAAAATTACTAAACTTAAATCCCACTGAATTTGAAATCCGCTGCGTCTACCAATTTTGGTACATAGCCACATCTTCAAACCCTTTATGTTTCGAGCGAAAGTTGGCAAATGGCAAATGCGTAAAGAGAACGAAAAGGGCATACAAATGGGTGATTTCGCGGACAGTCAGGAATAGTCACTGAACAATCACGGGACTTTGAACCCATTTTGTTCGGCTGGACCCGCACGCTCTCAACACCAAGAGCCGCCCCCAACAAGTCGCGTAGCCTGCCAAGCTAGCCACAAAAACGAATGCGGCGAGTAACTTCCCATCTGCCCTTTGTGAGCTTGAGGTACATTCTTTGCCGCCGCGCCTGACCTATCAATTGGCTTACGCCCCGGCGGTGTTTTTCTATAGAAAAGCCCCCAAGTTGACTCAATCGATCTATTATGCAGTGTTAACTCATCGATTTTTGGGTTGGGCGGAACCCGGATAAAAAGTAATAATGGCTAATAATTAGCCATTTGCCTTTATTATCGATAATTTTAATGGCAAAATCAAAGAGAGTGATAACTATGTCTGTATTTGCTGTTCGGATTGCTGAATCTTTTGAGGTTGTCGGATTATTTTCAGCGACGTCTATCACCAGACTACGCGACGTCGTAGACGAATGTACGGACCCCGGCATCTGTGAGTATGTTCGGCTTTCGTCGTTAGGTGGCGCCTTCGTCCCGCACCGAACCAAAGCACAATGGCCTCCAAGGAGCACAATCGACGACGAACTCCATGCGGATGATGGAAGTCCGTTTAATGATGCGGTCATCTCTGATCTTTGGCTTATCGATATCAATGAGGGCCGTTGGAAGTCGCTAGGGGCTATGGAATAGCTACCCACAAAATAACGCAAAACCCCGCCTTGCGGTGGAATTTGAAAACACAGACTTGGCACCCTGACGTCTGGCCTGTTTCCCTCTAGGCATCGATGGAAAACCGAGCGCTACATTACGAACCACGGCTGAAACTGGGCTTCCCGAAATCGCTGCATAACTGTCTCGGGGAAGACAGATAGAACCAAACTAAAACGATAATCGCACATAATTTTTCAGAGTATTTTAAGTCCGCTGCGTCTACCAATTCCGCCACGTCCCCACAGAACACCGGCTCGTCAATGGCTTTAGCAGATGACCGGGCTTGGGCAAATCGAACCCGCACCTTCTTGGTTAAATCTCATGGAATCTGGACAACCCCCGTCCTCGCCCTAGCCTTTTTTCGCGAGCCAGCCATAAAGATGTGACCCCATAGCGGGGGCGAATCGACAGTGACGGACGCAGGACGCAGATGAGCCTTTTGCAAAGCCCCAGGACCAACGCGGTCAATACGGCGTGCAGCGCAATCGCGCTGTTGGCAGCATCCACCGCATTTGCAGCGTCACAACCATCAACCTCTGTTCGTCCATCCGCTAGCAAGTCAGCAGAGACAGAGGGCTATCCCACAGCCCACACGCCTGAAGCCATCCGCAAATGGCTCCAAGGGGCCACGTCCCTTGCCCCCGCTCAAGTCATCTCAATTGGCGCGGACATGGTCGTTGGTTTTGCTCAGACGGGCAGCCTCGACCCTGTCACCGGCTATATCAAGGGCGCGGAACTGCGTGGTGAGGCTCTGACCCCTCAGTTTACCAAGGCCATTCAAGGCCGGTCGAGCTTGGCAACCTTGGACGTCAACTGCACAACCTCATCGGCGCTGATCCACCAAACCAAGATCTATTCCAAAAGCAATCTCGCGGGCGAGGTCACGGTTCTGAACGGCAGCGGCACATGGATCACACCGCCCAAGACGGCCTATCTGTCCGAGGCCATCGACGCCATTTGCCGTGCGGACTTCAAACGGCCCCTGCGCGATGTGCCGGAGGCGGTCGTGGCAGCGGTAAGCCCTGTGAAGGCTCCGGTGGTGATCGCCAAGCCCGCCACGTCGGTCGCGACGGCCAAATCCATCACGCCTCTCGTTGCACCTGCCAAGATCGGTGGAACAGAGGTCCAGATCGTTGCGGCCATGTCTGCACAGGGCGCTGAGACATCCCGCCAACAGGTCACTCAACGGCTGCCGCAAATTACCGCCAACCGCCCCTTCCGGATCGAAACAGCCGTCGTTGGCGGCCGGACCTACTATCGCGGCCTGTTTGGCGGCTTTTCCGATCGCGCCTCAGCGGCAGCCTTCTGCCGAACCCTATCGGCCTCGAACATTAGCTGCTTGGTGAAATAGCGCGGCCTAGACCGCGACGGCGAAGGCACCCTTAACGCCTGCTTCCTCAAGCGCCGCGATCAGTTCGTCTACCACGTTGTCAACTTCAGCCGGGTCCCGCCCGCGGATGACCAGGTTGGATCCATAGACGTCGTTCGAGAAGAACGGATAGGAGCCAAGTGACAGGGCCGGATGGGCCTTGGCGACGGCCTCAAGAGGGGCCGCAAGCGTGCCCTCGCCCGTGCCCTCGACCCGAACGGTGCGCGAGACGACGACAGCCCCGCCCTTCAGGCGCCAGCCGATATCCTCGAGCATGCCGCGCATGATCTGGGGCACACCGGCCATGACAAAGACATTGCCAATCTGGAAACCGGGCGGGCCATTGACAGGGTTCTTGATCAGGGTTCCGCCTTCGGGCACACGCGCCATTCGCCTGCGCGCCGCATTGAGCTGATCGCCAAACCGCCCGGTCAAAAGCGCCATGATCTCAGGATGCTCATAGAGCGCCACCCCAAAGGCTTCTGCGACGCAATCCGCCGTAATGTCATCATGGGTCGGGCCAATGCCGCCGGTCGTGAAGACATAGTCATAGCGTCCGCGCAGATGGTTCAGGGCGGTGATGATCTCTTCGGGAATATCTCCCACAACCCGCGCCTCGGCCAAATCCACACCGTAGGTGCCGATATAGCGGGCAATGGCTGCCAGATTGGTGTCCTGCGTCCGGCCCGAGAGGATCTCGTCGCCGATAACCAGAACCGCCGCCGTCACTCGATCGCCGCTCGCCAACATAACTGTCTGTTCCCAATTCTGGATGTTGCTCGATGACTAGGCGTCGTGCGCGGCTCAGGCAAGCGCAGTCTTGATCAGAGCGAAGATACCGCCCCTCTGCTTCACCTGGTACCTGCTCAGACCCGCGCTAGAGGCTCAATCCCCCATCAGCGACGAGGGTCTGGCCGTTGACGTAAGAGGCCAGGGGCGAGGCCAAGAACAGGGCGACACCGGCCATGTCGGCAGGCGTGCCCATCCGGCCTGCGGGAATGGCGCGAAGGGCTCCGGCCAGCCGTTTGGGATTTTCCGTCGTCACCTTAGTCAGCTTGGTGTCGACCAACCCGGGGGCTAGACCATTGACCCGGATGCCGTCAGGGGCCCAGGCCTGGCCGAGGGTGCGGGTCAAGCTGATCGCCCCAGCCTTAGAAGCGGCATAGGCCGGATTGCCCTTGTTGGCCCCGAGGCCCGAGATCGAACTGACAATGGTAATCGAGCCTTGGCTTAGCAGCAGTTGCGGCCGAAACTTGCGGCAGCAATGCATCAGGCTGTCGAGATTGACCGCGACAACCTTGTCCCATCCTTCACGTTCAAACTCACCCCGACCATAGACCACCGTGCCCTGCGACAGGACCAGAACATCGAGCGTGTCGAACGGTAGGGGCGCGGCCTCAATGGCGTCAGGATCGCCAACATCAATGCAGTCATAGCCGAGCCCGGTCAGGTCAGAGCCTTCCGCCGGATCATAGTCGCTGGCCTTGGCACGCGTGCCCCAGACATGGACGCTTGCGCCGCGTTCGCGGAAGGCGTGGGCGATGCCGTTGCCAATCCCGCTGGAGCCGCCGACCACGAGAACGGTCTTGCCGGTAAAATCTGTATCGTTCATCTGATTGATCCTTCTTGAGGCCTAGCCGATCCAGCGCAGGCCGCGCTCGAACAGCGAAATGGTGTGGGCATGGAGGCGGTCGCCCATCTCCTTCGTCGCCTTCCCGGCGCAGGCCCGCGCATGGGTGCCTTCAAGGATGATGCCCATCTTGTAGCAGGCCAAGACGCCGTACCATTCGATATGGGACATGTCGCGATGGGTCAGGGGCCGGTAGTGATCGACCAGTTCGCTCGCGCTTGGAAAGCCCTTCCAAGGCTGAACCGTGATGCCCGCATCATCAGGCCGATCTTCCAGAGGCCAGGTGGCCAAAAGCCAACCCAGATCGAGCAGAGGATCGCCGATGGTGGTCAGCTCCCAGTCCACCACCGCCGCCAGATCACCACTGTCAAAGCGGAACATGACATTGGACAGGTGATAGTCACCATGGATGATCCCCGGTTCGAACGTCGAGGGCCGGTTGGCCTCCAGCCACCGACCAATGCGGCCAACATCAGGCAGGGCTTGAATACCGGTCCATCCGGCATGTTCTTCGTAGGAGGAAAGCTGGCTCTGCCAACGCTGGACCTGACGCTCCAGATAGTTGTCGGGACGGCCCAGCCCGTCGAGGCCGCGTGCGCGGTAATCCAGCGCCCCCAGCGAGGCGATGGCCTCAACCATGCTCAGACCCATGCGGCGGCGGATAGCTTCGGAACCCGCATGAAGCTCCGGTAGGCCTTGCGAGGGGTTAAAGCCGTTGATCGGCTCCATCAGATAGAAGGCCGCGCCCAGCACCGTTTCATCGGGACATGCGGCGATCAGGCCCGGATGGGGCACATCCGATCCGGCCAGCGCGGCCAGCACTCTGGCCTCCCGGCGCATGGTCTCATTGGAGTTTTCACGCAGGTGGGGCGGCGGACGGCGCAGGACATAGTCGCGGCCGCTGCGGGTAAATTTCAGGAGGATATTTTGCGTGCCGCCGGTCAGTAGGCTGGCATTTTCGAGCGGGCCTGTTCCCAAGCCTTGCGCGTCCATCCAAGCGGACAGAACCGCCATATCGACACCATGTTCCACGACCAGCCTCCTCCATAACCCGGGCACGCCCTCTGACGGAGCGTTGCAGGCCCTCATTAGAAGGCCTTACCCAACGTTATGGGAAGGAAAAATCGCGCAAGACCGAAACTCGCCTTGAGCGCCCTATTTCGCGGTCACGCGCCAGATGACATTGCCGACGTCATCCGCGACCAGAACGCCGCCAGCCTTGTCGACGGCAACGCCAGCGGGACGACCGCGCGCCTCGCCCTTGTCATTCAAGAAGCCGGTCAGGACGTCCTGCTGCACACCGTTAGGCTTGCCGTCCTTAAAGGGCACGAACAGCACCTTGTAGCCATTGACCGGATTGCGGTTCCAAGAGCCGTGCTGACCGATAAAGGCACCGTTCAGGTAAGAGGCGGGAAGGGCCGTGCCCTGATAGAAAGCCAGACCCAGCGAGGCCGTATGGGCCCCCAGTGCATAGTCGGGCTTGATCGCCTTGGCCACCAGATCAGGCCGCTGTGGGCTGACGCGGCTATCGACGGTCTGACCATAATAGCTATAGGGCCAGCCATAGAAGCCGCCTTCCTTCACTGAGGTCATATAGTCTGGCACCAGATCATTGCCGATCTCGTCGCGCTCATTGGCTGCCGTCCACAGGGCACCTGACTGAGGGTTCCAAGCCAAGCCGTTGGGATTGCGAATGCCCGAGGCAAAGACGCGGGTCGCGCCGGTCTTGACGTCGATAGCAAGGATTGCCGCGCGATTGACCTCGGCCTCCATACCATTTTCGCCAACATTGCTGTTGGAGCCGGAGGTGGCATAGAGCGTCGCGCCATCGGGGCTGGCGAGGATGTTCTTGGTCCAGTGGTGATTAATCGGCCCGCCCGGTAGGTCGGCGACCTTGCGCCCCTTGGCCGTGATTTGGGTCTCACCCGCCTGATAGGGGAAAGCCATGACCGCATCGGTATTGGCGACATAGAGCGTGTCGCCGATCAGGCTCATGCCGAAGGGGGAGTTCAGGCCGGTGAGGAAGGTCGTCTTGACCTCAGCCACACCATCGCCATTGGCATCGCGCAGAAGAATGAGCCGGTTCGGGCTCTTAGTGACCGCGCCGGCAGCGGACATGATCTTGGTCGCGATCCAGCCCTTGAACCCGGCTGAGTCTCCCGGACGCTCTGGCGAATTGGTCTCTGCCACCAGTACGTCCCCATTGGGCAGGACATAGAGCCAACGCGGATGGTCCAGCCCACTGGCCAAGGCCGCAACCTTCAGGCCTTCAGCGGCCTTTGGCGTTTCGCCCGCAGCCCATCCAACGACCTTCGCAATCTTAACAACAGGCACCGCTTGCTTCTTGGCTTCGGGCAAGACTGGGTTGGCGCCAAAGCCCTGTTCGACCGGTAATGCCCCTCCGGGCGCGCAGGCCGCCAAGGCCAGAACCATTGGGGCGGCGACCAGGGCCGAACGGCGCAATACAGACATGGACGGATCCTAGAGGTTGATGTTGTGAACGCTGGGGCAAGTCTTGAGGCGACAAAATAGGGGGCTGGTCTCAAAAAGCTAGACCTCCCAATCGGGTTGAAAGGGGTCACAAGGTGACGTCAGCCTCTCCTTGAAAGAATTTTTCGACCTCCGTCAGGTGACATCAGTGTCGCGGGCCTCATTTTCATTGGATTTATGATGAATTTGTGGCATGGTGAGCGGATCGAATATCGCTATGGTTCGGCCGCTCTCCTCGCTTGCTCTTCGGATCGAGCTCCCGAGCTTTCTACGATCCTCTACGACCATTTGATCGCCCGTCCCCCGGGGATGGCGCGAATATTGACACTCGAAAGGCGACTCTCATGGCCACTGGCGTTGTGAAATGGTTCAATTCCACCAAGGGCTACGGCTTTATCCAACCTGATGATGGCACGTCAGATGTTTTTGTTCACATTTCAGCGGTAGAACGGTCGGGCCTAGGCTCACTGAACGAAGGCCAAAAGCTGACCTACGAACTGGAACGTGATCAACGCAGCGGCAAGATGTCCGCCGGCCAGCTCTGCGCTGGCTAACCCTAGACCGGCTGCATTCTTTAGGACGCGAAGATTATGTCTACTGTTGAACGTGCATATGTTTTGGCCCGCTCGGGTCAATATGGTGACCTGAACACCTTGAAGGACCGCCTAAAGGCTGACGGCTGCCGTGCTGTCGACGCTCTGCTGGCGACCCGTTCACTCAAGGGCCACCTCGAGGCCATCTGTGCTGCGACCTACAAGCCCGT
>Ga0214921_10008651_pt1 | contig 13123 bp, 13 predicted proteins | sample LL1505_MetaG_FD_177992 | JGI IMG/M metagenome (GOLD analysis project Ga0214921, IMG submission 177992) | Freshwater microbial communities from Lake Lanier, Atlanta, Georgia, United States - LL-1505 | ecosystem: Environmental > Aquatic > Freshwater > Lake | place: USA: Georgia | collected... | reverse complement strand
CGGCCCAAGCCACATTCACGTGCCATACAATTCACTGAAGATAACTTCTTCTTAATCATTTAATAGTGGACTGGGGCGCTCTTGTCATATAAACCACAACACATTTTGAATTCGATGAATTGCACTCAAGATTGGCTCCTAGATGTCGGACAGACAAAGACTTTTGAAGAGTTTCAAAAAGCATTAAAAAGATGCTTAGAAGATGGCGGAAAGATTCTTGCCTTCGGAAACGGAGGGTCGGCTACTGAAGCCTCTCACTTTGTTGGAGAAATTGTTGGAAAATGTAAAGATGATAACGGTGCTTGGCCTGCGATAAGCCTAAATGATTCGCCTGCACTATTAACTTGTATTTCTAATGATTGGGATTTTGATTATGTCTTTCAAAGGCAACTCGAGGCTTTGCTAGCTCCAATTGATTTCGTTATAGGCTTTACTACATCGGGCAGTTCCAAGAATGTTATCAATGCCTTGAATTATAGTAATCAACGGGGTGCTACAACATCTCTTTGGACTTCTAAGAAGTGCCCGCCGATGAATTTGGTCGGACAATACAATATTATTGCTCCAACCCTTGAAACGACTTTAACCCAAGAGCTCCATCTGCTGTTGATTCACGTTGCCTCCCTGTACTTAGAAGAAAATATCAAGAAATGACCTATGAATTAGTCATTCTCGATAGAGATGGCGTAATAAATGTTCCTGCCAGTGGTAAGAATTACATTTATGAGTTGGAAGATTTTGAGTTGTATAGTGATGTGGAAGTATTCTTCAGGGAAATCTTAAAGCAGGGTAAGAAAATTGCAATTGCAACAAACCAACGTGGAATCGCTAGAAATTTATATACGGCTCAAGATGTTGAATTACTACATGAATACATGCTACATCTGTGTAAATTGAACCTTGACGATGTGAGCCTTTTCTACTGTCCTCATGATATCAACGCCTGTGAATGCAGAAAGCCAAAGCCTGGTTTGCTAAATGCCGCTGTATCAAGTTTGGGAATCGAAAAAGATCAAGCAGTTTTTATCGGGGATGCGGTATCAGACCGCGAAGCTGCGGAAAACGCAGGAATTCAATTCATAGAAATGAACCGAGATTTACTTCCTACTACCAAGGATGCTGTGAAATCACTTTTGGAATGCCTGCCACTCATTTTGGAAATGAATCGTGAATAGCGAGAGAGTGTTGAGGGTTGCCAAAGCGCCAATGCGGATTAGCTTCATTGGTGGCGGCACAGACTTCAAGAGTTTTTACTCAAGAAGTGAGGTGCCAGGCAGAGTTCTGGGAACCACCATCAATAAGTACGTTTACGTCATGGCATCTGAACATCCAAGCTTCGAACCATTTAAGTACAAATTCACATACCGCAAGACAGAAGAAGTGAATGACATCCAGACTTTTGAACATCCAGTTGTAAGGGCGACACTACAGAAACTTAATTGGAAAACTCCTTTGAATTTGGCAACAATGGCATCTCTTCCAGGCAGATCTGGTTTAGGGAGTTCATCAGCCTTCACGGTTGCACTTTTGGCCGCGCTAAAAAGTAAGCACATATCCCTCGATGAAGAAAAAGAAGCTCTTGCACTCGAAGCTATTGAAATCGAAAGATCCTTACTGAGTGAACCAGGTGGGGTACAAGATCAATATCACTCTGCGCTTGGTGGATTTAGGCTATATGAGTTTGAAAAAGACAAAACAAGAATTCATCCTAAATCTGCAAATTGTGATTTTCTTAAACTTTTAGATAACTCGTTGTACTTAGTAGCAAGTGGGCCAGAACGAAGTTCACATGCACACGCCTCGAAAATTGAAGAGACTATTAGTGATTCAAAAGTCCACTCAAACCTTGTAAAGATGAGTGAATTAGCACTCGAGACCTATCTTGAGATTGAGAATTCACACTTGCCAGAGGAAAAACTAGAAACCCTAAAACGTGGGTTGCGCGAATCCTGGGATTTAAAGAAAAGAATTGGCGTGAATTTATCACCCGAAACTCTAGAGATTGTTAAACGAGGCGCTTCATTAGGTGCTGATTCATTTAAATTGTGCGGAGCTGGCGGGTCTGGCTTTGTTGCATTCCTAACTTCCCCACTAATTGCCAGAAGGTTGGAGGAAGCATTCGGAGTCCACCATGTGTTCCAACCAGGAATTTCACAGGAAGGCGTTGAACTCGTAAGTATTTAATACGTTTATCCAATGCACCGAGTACGATTCTGAACATGATTGAGTTGCAATTTACACAAATCCCAAAGAAAATGTGGCCTGGTTACTCCCCCGAAATTCTCCTTGAGAGAGTTGGCAAAATAGGTGGATCACGGTCCCGAATAACTTATAAAGAGACTACTTCAGAGTCAGAAAAATCAGATAGTAAAGAGCAGTTTGTTAGATCGCCAATATTGGACTCGCAGGGTAGATTGAGAGGAACTTTCTATGCTATTGCCTTTTGCGAGAAAGCTTTCCGTGATCAGTTGAAATCCACCACTCGGTTTGGCAATTTTTGGAATGGGTTTAGGTTCCTGGCTTCAGTATTTTTCTTTGCACTGGTTATCGTTTTGAGCGGCGGAGCCAATCCTCAAATGGATACCTTGTCTGTCCTGGAATTGTTTGGCGCTTGGTCAATTATGGAAATAGCGTTCAATCGCGGCTTAATTACATCTTTTAAATACAGCGGGATAGGTGAAACCCTCGGTATCAGACTTAGACTCATTGTTATTGGCGCCTACAGCACCGTTTGGCTGGAAATCCTAGTCCTATTAGGGATCTTGAATACATGGAGTATCTACAACAACCAATCAGTCCTAACCTTTGTTGATTACTTCCAGATTTTTTCTTGTTTATTTTTACTTCTTACACTCTCTTTACCCTTTTCATTATTGGTGTCCATGCTCTCCCGAAATAAAATTGACTTACGTTATATTTTTCCTGTGTTTTTTAAATTTCTTGTTTTTACCACACCACTTTTTTCTACTTTTCATAATAATTTTCCATTTATCCAGGAGATATTAAAATACAGTCCCTTAAGTTATTGCTTTTCTTTTGTGATAGGTTTTGATGAATCCATAAGTTTGAAACTATCAAGTTATTTTGTCTGCCTAATTTTAGGTTACGCTTTTTTCTTTTGTGTAAAGGAAAAAATGAATCCGATGACTTGGGAGCGGTTAAGTGTTTAATCGCAAATTTCGAGAATTGAAAAAGAATCCAAGCCGAACAATCGGATTGGCGTCACGGCCCGTACTGCCAAGAATTTATGGGAAGATAAAGTTTATGGTCCTTATTGTATTGAAAATTAGAAAAAAAATATTGAGGGTATTTAAGCGGAAAACACGATCTGTACAAGGATACCTTTATTTTATGAGGGCATTCTTCTGTAAGCGCTCTGCTAATTGTTTCGAATTTGATATCAACTCATCATCATTACTTCTTATTTTTCCTAATGACTACAATCCACACAGCCCAAATTTTAATGGTGGTGTCAAAGACATCCAGTCTTTTCACGAACAAATTTATGCTCTGAAATTGCGATCTGAATACATTTGTGTATCAAGACTTACAGGTCATGCCCTTTATGTACTTTTGAATCGTGGAAATAGGCAGAGAATCTTCTCCGCATCAAAAATAATTATTAGCATTCCAGGAAATAGCGGGGGAATCCTTCTTTTCCTGAGATTCTTAGGTTTACCAAATGTAATATTTAGGAGTCACAATGCAGAACTTTTACATCGGTTAGATTGGTTAAGGTCCTCCAAATCCATCAAGACCAGTTTCGAAGCTTTCAAAAAGATGACATTGGGTTATGCCTCTGACTTATCGGTTTCTTTTTTTGCGGAGGGAATATTAAGTGTTTCTCAGATGGAAATTGAGATGTATTGGAAAAAATTTTTCCCTTGGACTTCCCGAAAGATATTCTATTTCCCAGGCATGTCCCCTTCTCACATTGCATCAAGTATTCCGATAGAGGATATTGCACTCAGCAATAGATCCTTTGCTACGATTGTTGGGGGTTTTCAACGCGAAACTATAATTAGCCAGCCGGATAAACAATTCCTTGAAAGCGGATCGCTAATCAAGGATTATGTCCACTCCTTGGGTCTTTCTTTAGTTTCTGTTGGAGAGGGAGTTGAATACAATTTCTGTGATACAAACTTTGGTTTTTCTTACAATTATGAAGAAATTCTCAAAAATACAACCCTGATTATTGTTCCTAGTTCTACCGGCTGGGGATTCAAGACAAAAATTGCCGATGCGGTCACCTTGCACCAATCTGTAATCATCCACCGTACGCAATATGACCGATTAGGTGAATGGCGACAAATGGTATCTCCCATAAATGACTGGAAAGAAATTTCAAACTTGGTTTTAAAGAACATTAGTTTCCAAGAATACGAAGATTTTATAGAAAATCTGAGAGTGCGGCGGGAAGAGCACCTTTTGAGCATCGTGAAATAGAGACTTTTGGACGATAATTGCGTATCCTAAGCGCATGCTGTCTATGAATAAGGGGATGTCAATGCTGATCTTTTCGAAACGTAAAAAGAGCCCTAATCCCGTTGAAGTCGCCAGACCAAAGTATGAAGTTCTTAAAGTTGAGGAGGACTACACCCAAGCCACAGAAGAGATTCTAAAACTCGGCTTGGCTGGGCACCACGATCCACAAAAGAATTGGGATCTTTGGCTATCAATCGATAGTGCGCGCGTTCTGTCGAAAAAATCTAACTTTCTGGATGCTGGGTCGGGGTCAAAAGCAGTATTTGCTAACTCAATGGCTGAATTGGGCTTTAAAAATTCGTATGCTTGTGATCTGCAACGCGCGAAGGGCAAAAAGATTATTTCATCACTCCAAGATATTTCAAAAACAAATTATGAGAGTGGATTTTTCGATTTTATTGCTTGCCATTCTGTGATTGAACATGGTGTGAATCTTGAAAATTTTCTAAAAGAAATGCATAGAATTACGAACGCGGGTGGGGTTCTTGCGTGTTCGACTGACTTTTGGCCAACTTACGAAGACCACAGTGACAAGTTCCCCTACGGTGCAGAAAATCCACCGATGATGCTTTTCAATAATGAAACAATTAAGACTTTCTTAGCAACTGCTCGCAAGTCTGGTTGGAAAATTCCTGTATTTGAGGATGTTTGCGATTTGATTGTAAGACCAGTCTATTGGCCAAGGATGGACTCTAGCTTTACGTTTATCTGGTTATCACTAGTTAAGGAGTGATCAGGCTCGCCTTACCAAAAGAATGTGGCCACGATTTCTTCTGACTTCTACGAAGTTCGATGCTTCATACATTTCAAGTGCTGCTGTATTGTTAACCCTGGTATCGACGAATAAGTCGATCAGACTTTTGCTTGAGGCCATGGTTATCAATTCTCCGCCAATCCCAAGTCGGCGATATTCTTCAGACACAAAAATAAAAAGAATTTTTGCGTCGGCCGTTTCCTTCCTGTACAGCAGATATGAATCAATAATCCGCGTCAAAAAGAAGCTCAAGTTGCGGAATAGACTCCATTTCGTTTTCCAAGCCACTTTTATCGCGGCCAGTCTTGGCAAGTCCGACATTGAGATCCCCACACCACCAATTACCCTAGACTCTTCGTTTAAGCCGACCAATATTCTCCAAGACCGCCCGCCAATACCTAAGTCGTAAAAATGCTTCAATTCTTCAGTTGTAAATTTGTTTGCAAAATCATTTGGTAGATTTTTTTTGTGTTGGATAGCCAAGTCAGTGATAATAGAATCTTGAGTTTCAGTAGTTACCTCAACTATTTTCACGAGATTCCTTTCTCCTGGGGCGAATTGAAGGAATCAGTTCAGGGTTTGAATGCGAAAGCATAATGATTTGTTCCAAATCTTCAGGGTAGTTAATGTCAAAACCTTCATGTGATGGCATCTCAAAGCCAGCGATCCTTTTTCCTGAGATGTTTCCGTATTTTCGAATCGTATTCACGCTCGTGATTTCAAGGCTAGCATCTTGAATCCACAGCTTTTCTAAAGCCTGAAAAGGCGAACTGTGATTTGGTGCATTTGTCTCCTCATTAACGCCTGAATCAAAGGGAGATATCTCACCGAGTTCACTGAAACGCCACATCTTCGATGGGTGCTCCTTTATGGGTCTCACTGCGCGAAGTGAATCTATTCCATGTTTCGAGTTATATACCTTGAATGCTCTAGATAGGGTTTCTGGTTTCCGGAGTGGGTTTGTAGGCCGCAGAATCGCAATTAAATCGTTTGCGTTAAGCATTAAAACTTCGTTCACCATATGGCTTACCCATTCAAAATCTGGGCTCTTGGATAGTGATATATGGTCAGGCCGCAAAACAGGGACTTCTGCCCCATATTTCACGGCTATATCTGCCGTTAACTGACAATTTGTTGATACAACTACACGATCAAATATCTGTGAACGCAATGCGCAATCAATTGTGTACGCAATGAGGGGGTGCCCATTTAAATCTGTCAAGTTTTTCCCTTGAAATCTTTCACTACCTTTTCGTGCGGGAACTAATGCAATTAAATCATTGGCCATGGGTAAAGCTCACTACTTTTTCAAACGAATACTCTGCAAGACAATTCATACCCACTTCCTTTGTGCCGTTTCCTGAGTCTTTTTGACCTCCAAAAGGAAACTGAAATTCTGCCCCATGAGTTGGGCCATTAATGTTCACAACACCTGCCTTTAGGTTGCTTGAAAAATAGTGTGCTTCTTCCATATCTTGCGTCCACACTGAGGCCGTAAGTGCATATTGAGAGTTATTGGCACTTCTCAGAGCCTCTTCAATAGTTTCGAATTCTTCAACACAAAGAATTGGTGAGAAAATCTCTTCATTAACTACACTATTACTACCCTTTTCATGGACCACTAGGGCAGGTCCTACCTGCTGCCCACTCAAAGAAATAGATTTCATCGGGAAAACTTCGACTTGGGATCCAGAGTCTCGGAACTTTTGTATCAATCCGTTATGAATTTTAGTAGCTTTATCATCAATTAATATTCCTGAAAATGAGCATTCGGGTGTTCTGTCTATCAATTCGGTTACGAAATTGCGAATATAGTCAATCAATAGGCTCTTAAGTTCAGTCTTTACTAGGAGTCTGCGCCCAGAAGCACATCTTTGTCCGGAATTACTGAAAGCTGATTCAACAATGGTTTGAGCTGCCTTTTCTGCATTGGCTGAACTGCATACAATGATTGGATTTGAGCCACCCATTTCAAGGATCAATTTTGGTGAATAGTTCTTTGTGAGATTTTTAATTATTAGGCCTGTGCGAAAAGACCCTGTGAAACTTACTAGCTCTGGCCTATTATCTAATAAGGCGACAACTGTTTCAGGGCCACCGTGAATGAGATTAATCATGAATTCAGGTGGGGCGGACTCTAGAAAACTCTCACAAAATTTCTGTGCGCTTAGTGATGTTAATTCGGAAGGCTTTAGAATTGAACTGTTTAATGAAAGAAATGATGGTGCGAGCTTCCAGGCATAATTTGGAATTGGCGTGTTATGTGATGTTATGAGTGCCGCAACGCCATATGGCTGGTTTCTCGTATAGACGATTTTTTTTGGATTAAGACTCGGAATTACTCGGCCGTTTTGAAACTGTGCAAGACCCGCGAGCGAAACCATAAAGTTGATTGCTGTTTCGAATTCACCCTCAATAAGATTTTCTGGTTTCCCAGTTTCCAATAAAACGGCCTCATTAATTTCGTCTTTTCTTCGACGCATTTTATCGCAAGCGGAAATTAAAATTCGAGCTGCATTTATTACACCTAAATCCTGAAATTTGCTACCTTGCAGAGAAATATTGGTGAACAGGGTATTCACATCTGACTTAGTGGTCAATGGTGTTTTAAATATTTCCAAGCCATCGATCGGAGAGTACCGATCCAAAAACACATCTGGAGTCGTTGTGCCTAAGTTATGAACTCGGTTAGAGAATTTAGGCGTTACCATATGTTGTATCCCCCATTGACTTCAATATTTTGACCCGTCATATAGGAGTTCTCCCGGTCCAAGAGAAACTTCAAGGCAGATTTCAATTCTCGAGCATCAGCAAGTCTTGCCATTGGGGTTCTGTCTGAGAACTTAGTTAAGAATTCGGAATCTTGGCTACCTTTGATTCCCCCGGGACTCAACATGTTGAGTCTGATGCCTTCTCTTGCCAAAGTTGCAGCGTACTGCTCAACAACCGACTTGAGTGCTGCTTTGGAAGCACCATATCCAGGATGCTTTAAGAGTCCTCTATTTTCATTAAAGTGGGAATACAGGTGGAAATTCGGACTCAGAGTTGCATACATCGATCCAACGACAATGACATTCGAAACTTTTGACTTGTGATTCAAAATGACATTCATGACATTGATGAATCCAAAGAGGTTTACTTCGAAAATCTTCTGCCAAGAACTCAACTCAAACTCTTCAATCTTTGAGCATCCGGTACCTGGTGGTGAATCTATTCCAGAATTAAAAATTACCGTGTCTGGTTCAAACTTCGTGAGTAGTTCGACTAGCTTCGCCCCATCAAAGTTAATCAAATCAAAATTATGAAATTCAGAGCTAGGCTCAGCGACTTCACTACCTGTTGTAGCAAGTCCTAGACCTACTACGCTCCACCCAGATTCTTTTGCGGCTTCACTCCAGATTGGTCCTAAGTTTCCACTTGGACCAAACAAAAAAAGAGTATTGGCTGTGCTCATCTAGAAGTCTTCAGGTGTCAATTTTGTCCCAGTTTTGACATCACGCTTGATGGGATTACCTAGGAACTTAACTGCCTCATAGGGCGGAATTCCATCGCCGGGACTCCTGAAGTCAATATCTTCCGGGCCTAAAATACTCCCCGTTGTAAGGGATCTTGTGAAAAAGATTGATTTTCCCATTTTCTTTAAGGGTGCGACTTCAGATGGATAAGTGCTCTTATTCCCATCTCCCAAAGCTTGCTGTGCTCTTTCGACGTCTCTTACTAATTTTTGCATGCCCTGAGGTTCAAGACTGAATGCATGATCGGTACCTTTCATGGCACGATTTAAAGTGAAGTGCTTCTCAATTACGCGGGCTCCAAGAATATATGCGACAAGTCCCATCGCAATTCCACTGTCGTGTCCGGAGTAACCAATTGTCACTTCAGGATATCGGCTACGAAATGTTTCAATAACCCGCAGATTTAGTTCTAGGTACTCAGGAGGGTATCCAGCAGTGCATTGCAGTAATGCCAAATTCTTATTGTATTTTAGGACGGCATTAACAGCCCTATCAATATCTTCAATTGTTCCGCCACCAGTGGATAAGATTATTGGTTTTCCTATTTTTGCTACATACTCAATCAAAGGAATTGTTTTCAAGTCCCCGCTAGCAATCTTGTAGGCGGGCATTTCAAGGTTAGCTAAGAAGTCAGCACTTTCGAAGTCAAAAGCTGTTGCAAAGAAATCAATTTGACATCTTTTTGCCTCACTGATGCACTCTTTATACTCGTCAACCCCGAATTCGAGTGCCTCACGGTGCAACCCATATGTAGCGCCAAACGAATTCTCCCCTGTGTAAGGGGCATCATATGCTTCTTGTGAAAACAATGACTTATTGGATCTTTTTTGAAATTTCACTGCAGATGCACCGGCGTGAGAGGCTGCACGAATTAGTTTCAGCGCAGTCTCTAAACTTCCCTGATGGTTATGCCCCACTTCGGCAATAATGAATGGCGTACTTTCATCAGTATATTTCTTCGTATTTACCGCAAATTCTCGCATGACTTCATTAGCTCCTAAAACGAGGTTTCAAGCCACTAAGTTATCACTTTATGAATCAAAGGGCTTCAATAAAGGCGATCAATTCCCGATAAAATCTGAAAAAGTCAGAGGTCCCTGCATTACTTTCTGATTGGTTAGTCAAATTCTGTATACCTAGAAGACAATTTTCAGCATTTTTCAGTGCCTCCTCAAAAGACTCGCGATCACCAATGGAAAAGCTGAATGCTCTCGGATAATTCTCAACCTGTTCGTCCAATCCTTCAATCCTTGAAACAATTATGACTTTGTTCAGATGCATGGCTACCGGAATAATTCCCGATTGTGATGCCTCCAGATATGGAAAAATCACAACATCTGCATCAGCAAGAAATCTAGACATATCAGTTTCACTCAACCAGTGATTGTGAACCTCGACATTTTTAAGTCCTCTAGGAAGACTACCTTCACCCGCAATTACTATATGGAACTTCTCTTGGATCAATTCTTTAAATAATACTAGTTGATTGACTCCTTTATACTTCCTTATTCTTCCTATGAAAAGCATTGTCGGCAGAGTTTTAACTGATTTCCTCTCCAACGAATTATTCTCAGCTAACTTCATCAATGACTTAAAGGGAGGGTGAACTAGTACTTCCGAATTTGTTATGCTGTGTTTTTTCCCGGCTTGGCCTCGCACATGCTCACTTAAAAAAATTAAACCATCTGCTTTCTTTATACGCCAATCGATTGATTTTTTCCACGGCCATATCTCACCAGGGTGCGGTATTGCGTCATGAATCAGGAATACACTTTTTTCACCATTCAGTTTTAGGATTCTATGCAGTATTACGTCCTGTGGCGAAGGTAAGAGAAAAATATTGATCGCTTTTGATCTTGATCTGCTCAATCTAAAGCAGATTGAAATGAATTCAACCAAAAGCCAAGGTCTGCGAGTAATCGTCCGTACACCTGGCATCACAAAATCAACATTAGATAATGGAGGCTCATCATCTCCTCGTCGATACATATCAGAACAGATGTATTCGATTTGGTTTTGTTCCGACCCAAAGGACAAGTTGCGTAATTCTCGAAAAAACTCTGCACCGCCACCCTTAGTGCCAAGATAGATCAGACGAAGCTTCATGTCTGAATCCTATTTCCTTTGTTTAATGAAGGCTTAAAGGAGTAAACTCCAGCTGTGCTAAAAATTCATACAGAGGTGCTAGCCTCCGGCCTAGAGCTCTATTTTGTGCCTTCAGAATTCCTGGCCAATCTTGACCCGAAGAATTCAGAAGAAGATTTCAAAACCCTCGGAATAGCCTGCAGGTTGAATACCATGTCTATGATAAAAGCGGCCGGTAGTGGCCACATAGGTAGCAGCTTTAGTGCGATTGACTTAATCATCGCTTCTAGAATTTTCCACGAGTCAAGATCAACAGACATATTCTTCAGCTCCAAAGGTCATGATGCGCCTGGACTTTATTCAGTCATGAATGCTCTAGGTGAAGTACCTGATGAAATGCTGCTTAAATTGCGAAGGATGGCAGGCTTGCCTGGCCATCCCGAAGTCGGTTTGTTTGGCATACCGACGAGTACAGGCTCACTTGGCATGGGTATCTCCAAAGCAAAGGGTTTTTGGTACGCCAAAGAGAACGCAAATTCAAAAATTACAGTTCTCTTGGGAGATGGTGAACTCCAAGAAGGGCAAATTTGGGAATCATTACCCGGTGCAAGCAGGGACAAAATGGGTGGCTTGCTCGCAATAGTTGATGGCAACAAAATCCAGTCTGATACTTGGGTGGAGATGACCTTACCTTTAGGTGATTTACAGAAACGAGTTGAGGGAAGTGGTTGGAGGTATCTTGAGTGCGATGGGCACCAATATGCTTCCCTGAAAAAAACTTTCGATGAGATAAGTCTAGAGACCAGCAAGCCCGTATTTCTCTACGCGCACACAAAGAAATCTTCTGGGGTTTCGTTCATGGAAGATTTCGATCCTGAAGGTCTATTTTATAAATATCACTCAGGGTCTCCAAGCGACAAAGAATATGCTGAAGCCGCAAAGGAACTCATTCTTAAGTTAAACTTGGAGCTGCCATTGAGTTTATTCCCAAATTCACCAACCATGGATGATGCCCGAATCCGCTCTTCAAATGATTTTTTACCAAAAGAGAGAAATCGATCGCTCATACAAAGTTGGGCTGAGATTCTAGAAGAGATTTTTTCTTCAGATCTAAAATTTGTGGCACTTGATGCAGACTTGAGTTATGACACAGGCACCTACAAAATTGCACAGAGCTTCAAGAGCCGCTATATCCAATGTGGAATTGCCGAACAAGATATGGTTTCAGTGGCAGGTTCTTTGGCATTGAGCGGTAAGGTGCCAATCGTTCACAGTTTTGCAAGCTTTCTAACAACACGGGCGGCAGAGCAAATCTTCAACAATTTATCGGAGCAATCTAAAATTGTTTATTGTGGCTTCTTGGCTGGGATCCTCCCATCTGCACCCGGGCATTCACATCAAGCCGTTAGTGATTTTGGGATCATTTCCTCATTTCCAAATATTGAGATTTTCGAGCCAGCCTGTGAAACAGAATTACGGTTGATGAAAAAATTTATTTACGAAACTGACAAAAGTATTTATCTACGAATAGGCTCCGTCGACCTCCCACAGCCTGCTCCAACGGATTCAGTTAGTCTTGGAAAACTCACGCCGAGAAAAATTGGAAGCAAGTTTGCAATCATAACTTCGGGACCTAGTATGACAAAAATCGCATTGGAAGCGGCAGACTTAGTCGAAGGCGGATTAGTTTCTGTTTTTACTTATCCAACTCCAGGTCGTCAACTCAGCGATAGTGATTTGTCCAATCTCTCTGAATTTAAGAAAATTGTCGTGTTAGAAAACCATCTGCCGGCTCTTGGTATTTTTCAGAATCTTTCTAAGGCATCGATTTCTAAGCATTTATCTGTAACACGAATTGGAATTAGCGAGCTCCCTAGAAATGGACGTACGGATGAAGTCTTGAATTTCCATGGAATGGATGCTGCTTCAATTAAACAAGAATTGTTAAGCTGATGAGACAGAAGATTGCATTACTCTGGGATATCGACGGAACCCTACTTACGACAAGCGGATTAGGCCGAGGCCCATTAATAGATGCAATTCAAAGTTCAACTGGACACAAAGGTGACTACGACTTAATTTCAAGTTCCGGCCTTACAGATCACCAAATTGTCAATCAAATTGTGGAGCCTTTGGGGCTTTCTGAAGAAAGTCTTGAGGAATTGATTAACCAAATTCTCGAAGACTACTGCGCTCGATACGCAGAATTGTTAATCACCAAAAAGCTTAAAATTCTGAATAGGGTGGATGATATTTTGCAGGTACTGCATGAACAAGAAAACAT
>Ga0214921_10008650_pt1 | contig 13125 bp, 7 predicted proteins | sample LL1505_MetaG_FD_177992 | JGI IMG/M metagenome (GOLD analysis project Ga0214921, IMG submission 177992) | Freshwater microbial communities from Lake Lanier, Atlanta, Georgia, United States - LL-1505 | ecosystem: Environmental > Aquatic > Freshwater > Lake | place: USA: Georgia | collected 2015-05-28 | reverse complement strand
ATTTGATATATATAGTTATTTACTTTATTCAGAATTAATATGTATAACACTTTCACCACTTACTGGTTTTGGAATTTCAGCAGGTATTACCACAGTATTTTTCTCTTCTGTTATTTGTGAATTTAGTGCTTTATCTATTAACTCTTTTTTGGTAAGTGATACGCTTTTTTTCCTATAATTTAATCTACTTTCAAACTGTGAACTACCTGTCTTAGATAATTGTGGAGGAGTTGAGTCATGTTGTAATTTCTTTTCTAATTCTATCTCTTCCTTGATCTTTTGTTTTCTCTCTTGTAAAATGTCCTCATAATCTTTATGTATTTTTTCAACTTCTCTATGTTTTTGTTCAATCTCATCCTCAAGAGTCTTCTTTCTTGTTTCTATTGCCTCATTTAATCTTGTCTGGATTTGGGCTGCGATTCTCTTCTCTATTTCTGGAGTAACTAGCTCATTAAGTGTTTGTTTCTTTCTTCTTAACATAAGTGCCGCATCAACTGCCATCTGTTTAAGACGCGTTTCTGAACTTTCAAATACGCGGGTATGTTCAAGCGCACCACAAATATCTGGTTTTTTCAAATCCTTGATTTTTCCAATTTTATCTTCAAACATGACAATCGCCTCTGTTGGTATCGGCGGCGATTGTTCTATTAATCTATCCAAGTCCGCACGGCAAATCTTTAAAAAATCCAATGAATCAATTCGGTCAATTGGATTTAAGGCTAATTCTACTGCGATTAAACGTTGAAACTTACCCCAAGCTATTGCTGCGACTCTGTGTGATTCCTCTAGCTGCGCATACCGTAAATAGTTTCCAACTGTTGTTAGTAGTCCTGCGAGTAGGGATATACCACCAATTCCGAAACTGGCATACTTTTTAGCACTTTCATTGCCTTCAAATAATGACTGCATGCCAAAACTGGCAGTCCCTCCTAGAGTAGATAAAACTATCACTGGCAGATTTATCCATAATGTCTTTACATGAAATACTTTATTTGATTGATTGTGAAGCCATCTATAACAGGCCGCAATATCACTCCATTCTGCCATTAATCTTTCCTGTTCTTTTGACCATCCATTTAGAAACTTTTTAGGTTTATCCTTATCCTTATCCTTATCCTTTTCCTCATCCCCATTCGCTGATTTTCTACTTTCTGGCGAAGGCGATCTAGACGCACTTTTAACACTTCCTACACTTCCAATACTTGCATTAATATCAGTGCCATTTATAACTGTCACACCTTCCTCTAGCATTTTGTCCCTATTAGTTTAGATTAATTTTATTTGATTTTTACATCAACTCCACAGATGAAATATAAAAATACTTCTTATATATTTATACTTATAAATCTTTTACTTCTTATCAGCCTTCCATTTCTTCTTTGATTCTAATCCTGTTTTATACAATACTTCTACCTCTTTTTCTGTTAGATTAGTTACATCAATACCCTTTGGCAATGATACAAATTGCGGCTTTTTAAGTGATGTTTTCATTATATATGGTCCATATTGACCTGTGCGAATTACATAATCTTTGAACTGTTTTACATTGCCGTTCTTTTTAGCTTCAAAACGGGCAATTGTCTTATCCAGTTCTTCATCTGACTGATATGGAATTGATATACTATCACATTGAAGATAATCACCAAACTTACCTGATTTCTTTACAATTGGATGGCCATTCCATTCACCCGCATTTATTCCTGTTTTCTTCTTTGCGATTTCCTCCTTGAATTTAATTGCTAGCTCTTCTGTCATATCCTCAAATGCCACACCTGAGGGCCAGCCAAGGAATTGCGTATCTTCTTTCTTTATTGACTCAATTAATAGCAGCGGTCCCTTCTTTGATTGAACTGCTTTAAGATTATTGGAGAATTCTTTAACACGGGCATTTGGCTCACCATCCTTTGATTTAATCTGTTGTTTTGAACTCAGATCTTCATATCTGTCTTTATATGATGCCCACATGTCCCTTAGAACCTGCTTTGAATCCTCTTTCCCTTCTGCGACTTGATCTAGACGGCGCTCCATTTGCGACGTGAATCCATATTCGAATAAATCGTTGAAGTGTTTCAATATGAAATTTAGCACCGATCGACCTAAATCTGTCGGTACTAACTTGTTTTTCTCCGCGCCGACTTTCTTTTTTATCTCTTTTATTATTGCGGGCCATTGATCAGGTTTTAAACTATACTCCTTTACTACAAGTTCCTTGGCAGGAATATTTTTCGTCTCTACATAGCTCTTGTCCTGAATTGTGGCAATGAGTGATGCGAATGTGGACGGTCGTCCAATGCCGAATTTTTCAAGTTCCCTTACAAGCATTGCCTCTGTATATCGACCCTGTGCCTTTGTCTCTTTTGGCTCGGCCTTCATATTCTGCCACTGGACTTTATCCCCAGGATTCAGCTTCAAAGCATTGGCCCATACCTCCTCTTTTGAATCATCGTCGCCTTCCGTGTTTTCATTGTCATCAATCTGTGCTACTTTCCCTGCGCGACGCCATCCCTCAAACGTTGTATGCTTCCACTGAGATACCCATGTAAAATCTTCATCATTTAGAATCTGTGTCCTAACTTTACAAGTCTCACCATGAGCTGGAGCCATTACTGACTGAATCGTCCGCTGCCAAATAAGATTATAGACCTTTCTATCATATGGAGTCCATGACGCACCTTCTGGTAGTACAGTAACTTCCATATGCGTTGGACGAATAGCCTCATGCGCCTCCTGGGCTTTTACTTCACCGTCTTTTTCTTTTGCTTCGCTTATTGCTTCTGTTTGAGTTGCCATTTTGGGCTTCTTTTTTGACTTTTTTGGAGGCGCCGATTCTTCTTGCTTTTCTTGTTTTTCCTCTTTTTCCTCTTTTTGACCAACAAACTCCTCACCATAATTCTCTAATACCCATTGTTTAGCCTCCGCTTTGGCCTCATCTGATATGACCGCCTTATCTGTTCGCATATATGTAATATGTCCCGCCTCATACAACCTCTGCGCTATCTTCATTGTATCTTTAGGATTGATACTGAACTGTGCGCTAGCTTGCTGTTGAAGTGTACTTGTAATAAGAGGCTCTGGCGCTGCGTTAGACCATGGTCGTACATCATTTGAAATAATGATCCCCTCGGCGCTTTGATGAATAATCTCCATATAATTCACTGCCGATTCCTCATCCTCTAGTTCATCATCCATCCGCGAATTAAATTTAAAACCATCAGAGGTTATCCAGTTAGCCGATATGGACCAACTAGATGATGCTTTAAAGTTAACAATTTGGTCTTCACGTTCAACTACAAGACGAAGTGCTGGAGTTTGACAACGCCCTGCGGATAATGATGGTGCCACATAGCGCCAGAGAAGAGGACTCATAGTAAATCCGATCATCATATCCAGAATCGCACGCGATTGTTGGGCATTTACACGGTTCATGTCTAAATGGCGTGGTGATTCAATGGCTGAAACAACCGCTTTCTTTGTAATTTCGTGAAATACGGCCCTTTTGCTTGTTTTAGGATTTAATTTAAGTAAAAGACATACCGCATATGAGATTGCTTCACCTTCACGATCATCATCTGAAGCCAAATATACGGTTGTTGCCTCGGCGGCGGCATCTTTTAATTGTTTAATTGCTTTTCCTTTATCTTTTAGAAACTGATATTTTGCCTCAAAATCTCTATCAATACCAATTGCGTCAATGCTTTCCTCTAATGCTCGAATATGACCCATTGAGGCAATTACACGCCACCCCGCTCCTAGAAAACCTTGGATTTTTTGACATTTAGCTGGAGATTCTACAATAACTAGATTAGCCATATTTGGATTCATCTTTTAATTTATAATATAGCATTATCAAATTTCATCTAATTGGCAATCTAAAAATAATCTTACATTTGTCTTGTAGAATGGCGGCCCCTATATCAGCTTCAAGCGGCCAAGGAGCCCTTTTTGAACTCGTTGCCCGTGGCAATAAAGATACATACTTTCTAAAAGACTCTAAAGATAGTACATTTCCCTACGATGCCAGTTATAATTCATCCGCGCATCACTTAGCTGAACGCAGAACATTTGTACCACTTAATGCTGTCGCTTGGGGAAATTCATTTGAAGTTGAAATAGACCCCTATGGTGATATTATGACAGAATGCGCATTTGAAATAGATTTACCAACTTGGCTTCCACAACTACCGCTACTTCCTGCGACTAGTACTTCCGCTCTATATCCTCCTTCTGTAGTAAACGGACTATATCCAATTACTAGCGTTGACGCAGATCCTGCGTTAAATCGTTCTTATGGTTATGTCAATTATATTGGTTATTTTATGTTTGAAAAGATACAATTCTATCAGGACCAGTTTTTAATTCAGGAATGGAGCGGCGATGGTCTATTAGCCAAGCAGGTATCAGAGGGCTCTTATACTAGCAGTTTTCTACAACAAACTCTCGGCGGTCTTAATAATCCTGTTAATTCGCCAATACGAGGTATTCAGCTAAGGGCTACTCCTGGACATCTACGAGTTAAATTACCCCTACCTGGATTACAGTGTCCTGGCGATCCTGGATTTCCTCTTGTGGCTATGGCCTGGCAGAAATTTCGCATCAAGGCTACGCTTCGCAATTTAGAAGACCTTGTTGTATGTAGTGATATTATACTTAATAAGACTAATACCTTATTCTATCCGTGGAATGTTACAGAGTTTAAATATGAGAATAGCGAGGGAATAAAGACTTTTCAGCCACTACCGTTATCAAAGGTTGGACCGCCCACTATCCTATTATCAAGTATTCAGCAATATCTTCCACCTCGTCTACAAGAAGAGTTACGTAGCACGGCTATTCAGATTCCTTTTAGACGGCAATTTGAAAATGATTTTACATTTGGTGAACTAGACTATATTCCTTTGGATAAAGGTGGAACAGCTGCGGTAACACGTCGTCTAGATGGCAGACATCCAACCGAAAAAATATTCTGGTTTTTTCGAACACAGGATAATCTTGATAAAAATCGTCTGGATGATTTCAATAATGATTATTTTGATACTAATCCACCGACGGCGACGCAACCCTATACTTTAACGGCTAGCGCAGGATACTATAATATGAAGCTTGTTATCGCTGGAAAAGATCGTGAAAGTCTTTATGAACCCCTCTTATGGCAGGATATATGTCAGTTAGTGAAAGATGAAAAAGCAAGCGGTCTACAAATTGGTGAAATGAAGTGGACTACTGGTGCGAATTATGGCGTGATTTATCCAGCGGCTAGGCAACCAGAGGGTACTATTAATTTTACAACTGCGGACAGGCCGACGCTATATTTAGAGCTAGCAAATATAAGAAAAAATAACTTATTGGGGCAAAGACGGGCAGAATTCCGCGTATTTACAGAGGGATGGAATGTATATGATGTCCGCGAAGGGCGGGGCAGTTTGTTGTTTTCTAACTAAATTTATCCATATAATAATAATGAGTACTGTACGGCACAAGACAAGTAAGGTTAACAAGTCTCTGTGTGTCGGTATTATAACAATACCCCACTTAAAGAAAGTAAAGTATGGCACGTCTCATATTATGAAAGCATATGTGGACTGGTTTGAGGAACGTGGTGTCCATGTTATTCCTATACCATATGACACTACTGAACACCAAATGTATTTTAGCATGATAAATGGTTTAGTAATTCCTGGAGGTGAAACATCCTTCATTATGAAAAATAAAACATTTATAGCTACTGTTACACAGTTTCTAGAGTTATCCTTACAGCAAAATGAGTATTTCCCCATTTGGGGGACATGTTTCGGATTTGAATTATTAATATTTCTAATTGGAAACTTTGATAAGCTAAAGCAATATAATGCCCATGGATTTTATCCTTTGCGTATTACACCAGCAGGTCACGAATCGCGCATGTTTAAGTCATTTCCTCCGCAATACTTACATTACTTAGAAAATAATAAGTCATGTAATAATAATCATGAATTTGGTATTTCACCAAATGATTTTACTGCCAATGAACACTTAAGACGGTTTTATAATGTACTTGCTACAAGTGTGGCAGATAATGGTAAGGATTATGTTGCGGCTATTGAAGCTAAGCATTATCCAATTTACGGAGTTCAGTGGCATCCTGAACGCCAGAAGACAACTGGTCATTTTGTTGATTTCTTTATATCAGAATTAAAGAAAAACAAACATAAATGTATAACCAGGGCATATTTGAGATCACTTATAGCACCACATAAATGCTCACAATATCCAGAACATAAGAATCAGATGTGTTATTTCTTTTAATTATTTTTTAATTATATATTAGTTATATTATTAATATTATTTATATTTTAAATATTTCATAAAGTAGTAATGGGTAATTACCTTATGAAATATGTTAATCGTAATACTTTTCGTTCTTATAATGAAAATGAATTACCTCCAACACCTAATGTTATGTATTCAGAAGTATACAGAGAAAAGGCATTAATTTTTACAAAAAGACGTTCGCGTTCTCCAAATAAATCAAATAAAATATTACCTCAATTAAGTTTTAAAATGGGGAGCTTTAAAGTGGGGAGCTTTAAAGTGGGGGGGATCTAATTCGCTGCGCTTTAATTCGCAGTGCTTTAAACAGGTTTGAATCCTCCTTTTATCCACTGTGCCACTTTCATCGTATCAGATGATACAAATAGAGGTTGAGGAACTCCGTTTACAATTGCTAAAAATGCTGGAATTGATTTTACACCACAGTATCCTGGGGTATAATCATTTTCATCTATATCACATTTATACCATTTTATTTTGTCACTTAATCCAACTAGAAAGTTTACATCAATTCTTTTACAAGGATTGCACCAATCGGCTTCAAATTTTATAATCGTAATAGGATCATGCGGCTTTGGGGGATTCTTTTTTATTAGACTCTCGAAGAACTCCTGGCTCGGAAGGTGTGGGAGGGTCGTCGGTTTTATGCTGCTTTCCATTCTGTCTAAGACGACGGTAAGTTAAAATAAATCCAGACACAGCTATTAGTCCGAATGTTCCTATTACCATATATGGTAGTATACCACTATCATTATTAATTATACTACCCCCTCTATGCTCTAATGTCTTCATAGCTTCCTGAACATCCTGTGGATTAAGCTGTAATGATTCTGCCGCTGATCCCAATTTTCCTACAGCTTGTGCGGTTGCCACTCCTTCAGATACTACAGCTGACCCAACTTTTGCCGCAGTTTTAACAGTTGTTACAGCAGTATCAACTGCGCTTTTAGCAGTACATATTGCGCTAGTAGCAGTACCAAAAATAGTATCTTTAAAGGCAAATAATGGAGCAAAAAGGGTATCTATAAATGGAAGCATACTGCTAGCAGTAATCCCAGTATATGGTGCGCCAAAATATTCAGAATTTTGCTTAATTACAGTATCAGTCTTAAATAAAAACATTGCGATTTTATATAACCAAAAAAATATTGCCACTGGTGCGAAGATAAATGTCATTAAACATATTAAACGAATAAATCCCGTTTGTTTATCTCCAGTTATAAATGAATCTAATCCAAAAATGCCACCTGCGAATAATGCCAAGGCATAGAAGAAAAATGCCATATGTTTTTTGTCAGGTATATCTTTTGCCAATACTCCTGCCGCTATTCCTTTTGGTCCTAAACCTGGAACACCAAGACCAAAAATTTTTACAACATCTCTATTAAAAATAGCCTGTGTCGCATCATATAGCCACCATGTACCAAATGTAAAAATATTTGTAATAAATTTAGCAACAAATGTTAATGGGGAACGTAAATATAAATGATCTAGGCCTAAAAACCCACCAAGCACTGATAAACATAAAAATATGTTATATGATAGATATACAGCGCCTGGTCCAGCTTCTTTTATATTATCAGATGCTCCATCATTCCTCCAATATTGAATCTGAGATACACTTGAGCCCATTACTGTCTATTGTGACTTTTTAGTAATAATCTTTGACTCATTTTTTGTTATATGTATATTATCTAATCCATTAAATTGTAAAGAGTAGACCACCAAATCCGTTAATTACACGGAATATATTGTAATTATGCCCGTAAACAACTATATGGCATGGACCTCTTTGTTGCCAAGTAGGTATTGTAGGATTACTCAAAAGCGGATTCATTTGAATTTGCCATACAATACTATCAATGCGGCTGGCATTCATTGTTCCTGTAGGCTGTGCTTCTTCTGGCTTCAATGCGAAACAGTAATTGTATATATAATTCCAGACCGGAGTATAACAATGATGATCATAAGGCTGTTGTAGTCTAAAGTACATTGGACCTCTATCTTGAAATCTGTCATATCCGTCCAATTGTAACTTGGCTGACGCAATCAAATCCGTTCTTGAACCTGGATTATTAAACGGATTTAAATATGGTATTATATATGCTGGGGCTTGTTCATTAATTGCTAAACTACTATAATTAAACCATTCATTGCGATTTATCATATCATCACGTTGACATACAAAAAAGAATTCCTTTATTGGATGATTGAATTCAACTGAAATTGTAGCGGTTGTTTGCTGCGCAGTTACAGAATATGGGGGCGTATATTGTACTTGCTCTATAAGATATTCATGCGACGCAGATACAAACATACGCCTTTCTTCAACATCTAAATATACATATTCTCCCCATAACATCATATTAATAATTTGTGTTGTACAGTCAACACTTGTGAAACAAGCCGGTTTCCAGTTTTCCTGTGTAGCGGGAGGTAGTGGAGGTTGAGTCCAGAATAATTGATGTAGAGGAGTTAGAGTTATATTAATGCGAATAGGGCTGTATTGTAGGGCTATTAGTGGTAAATATAGACCAGGATTATTACAAAAATAGAATTGTAGGGGAATAAGAAGTCGTATACCATCTGTCTGTGACCTTTGTGCTGGATCTTGAGATGTATTTAGTATTAGTTGTGGGGGTGTATATTGATCTAGACGACCAATCATTTGGCCTAGTGCGTCGCGCTGTCCAGCGGGGGTAGTCATCTGCGTCCAGATTTCCATCCACTCTCCAGTTTGGCGATCAATCTCTTGTTCACCGACTTCAAATGTAATTTCTGTAATTAATGCGTGACCAATTGAATTTGTATAAGATAATTGATTTCCGGACGTATCATAAATCTGTGGCAACGTTATATCCAAGTATACTCTCCCTAATAAATCGCCTCGGCGAGGTATTAAACAAGTAACTCGTTGGCCAAAATTTGGAGTACCATCAAAATACATTGGCTGGGCTTCTGTAGCAAAGTTAGTATGACGACGATATACCATCTTAAAGAAGCTAATTTGGGGGTTGCCCGTTAAAAATAAATCTTGCTTACCTGTTGCAACAAGTTGTAATAAACCTCCGCCTGCTGGCATTCTGTTGAATCGTCCGGATATTTAATAATCTATTTTGCGGCACACTTATTTGTTATTAAGTTATACAACATGCTTTTTTATCAAAAAAATTCTATCTCAGACGTTTCTAGATGAGTTCTAGTGGTATTACTCCAATATCAAGCGGTCCTTTAATTATTAGGACTTACCTTACTAGTTCAAATAACAATACATTTGTTCTAGATAATTACGATAATCCTGTTCCAAATAATCGTGTTTTAATAACAGCAGATAATGGGATACTTGTTCCATCAGATAATATTAATATATCTACCATTAATCCATCAACTGTTAATACAATAAATGTATATACATGTACTTTAATTGGTTCATCAATAATAACCAATTATTTAACAGTTAAATCTACTCTAAATACAAGCACTCTTATTGCACTTAATATTGATGCCAGTACTATTACAACTAGTACATTTAATGCTCAAACACTTAATATAAGTACCGCTAATATAAGTACAGTTAATGCGAATACAATTAATACATCTACATTGTTTGGATCATCAATTACTACACAATATTTAACCGTTAGATCTACTATTACTGCTAGTACAATTAATGCTAGCACACTTATTTCTAATAGAGCTAATATTAGTACACTTACTGCTAGTACGATTAATGTCAGTACTATTAATGCTAGTACGATTAATGCTAGTACAATTGGCGCTATAATTTTATATAATTCTACGCTACTAGGTTCAACAATTACTACAAATAATTTATTTGTTAATTCTACTATTACTGTTAGTACACTTGCTACTAGCACGATTAATGCCAGTACTATTAATAGTAATAGTATAACTGTTAGTACATTTATTGCTAGTACATTTAATCCCACTATTTTAGTTGTTAGTGCACTTTATGCCGATACAACTAGTACTGGTACAAATAATACATCTATACTTAATGCCAGTACTATTACAGCTAGTACATTTAAAACTAGTCTATTTACTACTAGTTCAATTATTACAAGTACACTTACTACAAATACATTTTTTACTAGTACTATTAACACTAGTACATTTAATGCGGCTGTACTTGGTGCTGATATACTTATTGCTAGTACAATTTATAATAGTACACTTTATACTAGTACACTTTATGTTAGTACTACAAATGGTAATATACTTAATATGAATATAATTAATGTTAGTACACTTTATTTTAGTACACTTTATGGCAGTACACTTAATACTAGCACACTTAATGCCAGTACAATTTATGTTAGCACACTTTATGGTAGTACACTTAATACTAGCACACTTAATGCTAGTACAATTTATGTTAGCACACTTTATGGTAGTACACTTAATACTAGCACACTTAATGCCAGTACACTCTATGTTAGTACACTTTATGGTAGCACACTTAATGCTAGTACATTTAATGCTAGTACACTTAATGCGAGTACATTTAATAATATTACAATTAATACTAGCACAATTAATACAAATATAATTAATGTTAGTACAATTAATGTTAGTACTGTTAATGCCAGTACTATAATTTCTAGAGCTATAGGATCTAATGCCGGTTCAACTAATCAAAATTTTACAGCTATAGCTGTTGGTACTCAAGCAGGGCAATCTAGTCAAAAGGATCGCGCAATAGCTTTTGGTTATCAAGCAGGGCAAAATAATCAATCTAGTTATAGTATTGCGATAGGCAATCAGGCAGGACAAACTAATCAAGGTACGAATGCTATCGCAATAGGAAATTTAGCAGGACAAACTAATCAAAATAATAGTTCAATTGTTATAAGTGCTCTTGGATCAACTATAAATACTGCGTTTAATGGTGCTCTATATATTGCGCCAATTAGGCAGGTAAATACTATTGGTAATATTGTATTAAGTTACAATAGTACAACATTTGAAGTAGGATATGCGGCAGGTGGTAGTGGTGGTAGTGGTACTACTCTGTCTCCTGGAACGGCTTATTCACAATATATATATTGGAATTCTGTCAATACTAGTTGGTCAACTGCGACAGGAACAACAGTACATATAGGTTCTGGTTCTGGAGAGACCAATCAAGGAGAAAGTACTGTCGCAATAGGATACTACGCGGGACAAACTAATCAATCTATAAATGCGATCGCAATAGGATATCAGACAGGAAATAATAATCAAGGAGAAAGTACTATCGCAATAGGATATAATGCTGGCTCTACCCTTCAAAATAAAGGGGCAATAGCTCTAGGTTTCCAAGCTGGTCAAAGTAGTCAGGGTGAGAATTCTATTGCGATAGGTAATTTGGCAGGCCAATATAATCAATCAAGTAATACAATAGTATTAAATGCTAGTTCATTTTCTTTAAGTACAAATGTATCATCTGCCCTTTTTATTGCGCCTGTTAGAAATACAGTTGGATCAAATCTTGTATTAAGTTATAATACATTAACATATGAGGTTGGATATACAACTAATAGTGCTGGTACTACATTGGCACCAGGCAAAAATTACTCTAATTATTTATATTGGAGTACCAATGATACCAATTCTCAGTGGATACCTGAAATAGGGACAAGAGTTCATATAGGACCTCTAGCTGGATTAACCGCACAACAAAGTGATGCTATAGCGATAGGAAATAATGCTGGAAAAGATAATCAACAAGGCAGTACTGTTGCGATAGGACCTTACGCTGGACTTACTAGTCAACAATTTGGTTCAGTAGCAATAGGATCTCAAGCTGGAGGAAATAATCAACAAGCTAATGCTGTAGCAATAGGTATTGCTGCTGGATCTACTACACAACAAGCTGGCTCAGTAGCAATAGGATCTCAAGCTGGAGGAATTAATCAACAAGCTAATGCTGTAGCAATAGGTATTGCTGCTGGATCTACTACACAACAAGCTGGCTCAGTGGCAATAGGATCTCAAGCTGGAGGAATTAATCAATCTACAGGTGCGATTGCGATAGGTCAATTCGCAGGATATAATAATCAATTCAATAGTAGCATCGCTATTGGATCTAATGCTGGATCAACTTTTCAATCAACTAATGCAATAGCTCTAGGATCTCAAGCTGGACAGTCTAATCAGGGTCAAAATGCCATTGCCATAGGCAATCTGGCAGGACCAACTAATCAATCTACAAATACAATAGTTCTAAATGCGTCAGGAGTAGCTTTACCTACAACAGTAAATAATTCACTTTATGTCAGACCCATTAGAAATACAGCTGGATCAAATCTCGTATTAAGTTATAATACAACAACATATGAGGTTGGATATACTGTTACGCCTACAGGCCCAACTGGATTTACAGGTCCAACAGGTCCAACTGGTCCAACTGGTTTAACGGGTCCAACTGGTATGGTTGGTACAGGCCCTACAGGTCCAACTGGTTCTACTGGTACAACTGGTACAACAGGTCCAACTGGTTTTACAGGTTCTACAGGTCCAACTGGTTCTACTGGTACAACTGGTACAACAGGTCCAACTGGTTTTACAGGTCCAACTGGTACAACTGGTACAACTGGTACAACTGGTCCCACTGGCACAACTGGTACAACTGGACCTACAGGACCAACTGGTAGAACAGGTCCAACTGGTCCAACTGGTACAGCAGGAACAACTGGATTTACAGGCCCAACTGGTGTTATTGGAGCAGTAGGTTTGAATTATTCCAACTATATATACTGGGATACTACAACAACACCTGCTAGTTGGCAAGCTGATACAACTGATAGAGTTCATATA
>Ga0214921_10008649_pt1 | contig 13128 bp, 20 predicted proteins | sample LL1505_MetaG_FD_177992 | JGI IMG/M metagenome (GOLD analysis project Ga0214921, IMG submission 177992) | Freshwater microbial communities from Lake Lanier, Atlanta, Georgia, United States - LL-1505 | ecosystem: Environmental > Aquatic > Freshwater > Lake | place: USA: Georgia | collected... | reverse complement strand
GTGAAACCATCCATCGAGTCTGCGACACCACATGCGTGAGCAGTGACGGCACCACCTACACACGCATGGGATCAATAACAGTTGGTTCGGATGGATCAACATTTACGCAAATGGGCAGCTTCAGCTCTGATGGCAGCACAAGGATGGGCAGCTCAACTACAGGCTTGGGTGCTGTGTTTAACAGGCCTGATTGGGATTAGTTCGAATGCAAATACTCTATGTGGATATGGATAACGTGCTGGTGGACTTCCCTTCAGGGATTGCCCGAGTCCCTGCGGCTATTCAAGCTGAATACGACGACCGACTGGATGAGGTGCCTGGCATTTTCAGCCTCATGGATCCAATGCCCAACGCAATTGAAAGCTACAACTATCTTGCCAGCCACTTTGACACCTACATTCTTTCTACAGCCCCGTGGCATAACCCAAGCGCTTGGTCTGACAAATTGGTATGGGTACAAAAATATCTTGGTGAGTCAGCCTACAAGCGGCTAATCCTGTCTCATCATAAGAACCTCAACGATGGTCACTACCTAATTGATGATCGAACTAAGAATGGTGCAGATAGATTCCCAGGAGAACACATCCACTTTGGAACAGAGGTATTTCCCGATTGGGCGGCAGTTTTGCAGTACCTGCAATCAGTAGTCAAAAACGCAAAGAGATAGGAACAGATAAATGGCGGATTTTGGCCAAGAACTGATCGAAAAAGTTCATCAACAACTTAAAGTTGATGAGCAGTGGACAACACGATTAGATAGATCATTTTCTTGGATAGGCCATCGATTAGAGCAGACCATTTCCTCCCCCACGCCCGTCCAAGACGGCGAGTTCATTCTATACAAATTAAAAGCTGAAACAGTTGTCGTGGACTCTGTAAGCGCATCAGAAGCTACAGTAAATCAAATTCTCTCGGAATTAAACCAGCACTCATTTGGAAATTGTTACAGCTTCGACAAATCCGAATCTAAGGTTTATGCAACTACCAGCACTTGGATTCATAAAGAAACTGCTGGATGGCGTTCGAATATGTTTGACTTATATGCAATTGGGCAGCTATGTATGGCTGAAGCTGAGGCAGATTTTTTAGCAAAAAAATGCTCAGGCGTAGTTGCTCTAAGAAGGCACCCTATATCTGGAAAAAGAGAAATCCCAGATGACATGTTGAATGTAATTAACGATTTGATTATTCCAAAAGGACAAGGACCGTCTTTGTATCACGATGCATTTGAATTCGAGGCAGTAGCTGACACAGCTAAAGCAACTGATCGAGTTGCCACCCTTGGTAGCTCTGCTGAAGGTATAGCACTAGAAAGTTCGTTTGATAACTACACAGCCATTTCAGTCCTAAGTTCAACATACAAACATAGGCTGCTAGGTTCAGGACTTTCCATTCGCCTTCAGATACCAACTCCGTTCACAAAAGATGATGGCTTTCAAATTTCTGCAATGCTTAATCGCCATGAGTTAAACAATGGACATATTGGAGGGCAGGGGCACATTGGAGCTTGGTGTGTGGATCAAGGTCCTACTGGTAACTCAGCAATTACTTATAAGAGTTTTTTGCCAAATCTTGTTCATCTGAATGGATTGATTATGGATACATCAATGGCGTGCATTTCTAGGATGCGTTGGGTTGATCAAATAATGAACCAGAAACCAACGAAAGAAAGTGCATGGAAGCGTCTGGCCAAACGATTTGGTAACGATACGGACGAGGAGTAGCCTAGCTATGTACAGTATCTACAAAATTTCAAGATCGCCTGAAGAGTGGCAAAAAGAGAACGGGCTAGTACTCTTTACGTGGAGCATCATCAATCCAAACGGACCAACACTTTCTTGTATTGGTATTCGTAATAGCGGAAGTCCAGGACAAATAGAGGTGTTCTACAGATGGCTTCACTTTCTAGGTGGTGAGAGCTTTGTACTTGGATATTTGACTGAAAAAAGTGAAAACATAAAGGAAGAATTGTTAGAAATCCTACAGTATGCTTTTAGTCAAGAAACTAACCGTGCAATGCAACGTTTTCCCTTGGTCACATGTGTACCTAGTTTTGTAACGCTTCCAGACGAAACTATCCAACAAGAGTGGATCACTAACACCGACATCAAAAGCTTGATTGAAAAGAGTCGCGCTTTCCAAGAAGCAGATTGGGGCCGTGAAATCTTTTATCTAAAAAAGTATGGAGATAAGTTCTTCGACCGTGCAGCGGAAGAAACTCGTGCGGCATTAGAGTTAGCTGCGCTGGATCCTCAACTTACTGAAGAGAGTCGACAATTTTTAGAAATGACTCGTATTGCTAGAGGACATTTAGCAGGCTTCAATAACTGGGAACCAAATCAATTTGAATCACGAGCTTTGCAAGAAAATGATGCAGCTGAATGGTGGTCAGCTATCACTACCGACGAATTTATAGCTCAATGTTTAGTGCAAATTGCAAAAGCTTGGGTGGGTGCCATTTATCAGTTGAATCACACATTCAATGAAACTAATGAACCATTTGAGATAGTCAAGGATTTCCTTCATTTTAATCACTGCCCTCTTTGGCCGGAGGATTGGACATCAGAAGTTTTGGGCAATGGAATGGGACTATCAAAATGAAAATTAAATCTTGATCATGGTTACTGAAACATACAAAAATTGGGTAGATAAAGCTATTGAGTGTGGCTTTACGCTAGAGCAAACTTGTGGCATTGCAATGCTCTACGCTTGGACGTTGACGCATAGATCAAGTAAAGATGAAGAACCAGATACTGAATCATTTTGGACATTTTTAGATCAAGAAGAATTCAATCACATCAATGAAGTCGCATTCGACATGAAGGACTTTTTAGCAATTGCACCTGAATTCCAATTGGCAGGTGAGTTGTTAAAAGTTGATATGCCAACAGAGAGGCATGCAGAAAATGGCCAAATCGCTTCTTTTTTCAACACTAAATGGCAAAACGAGCCTAAGGATGAAAAGCATGTCAACGAAGTTCTATTGCTGCGTAATCGCTTTGATTTAATTTGGTGTCAAAGACTTGGAGAATGCCTGAGGCCAGAGATAAGAACTCCATTGCATGCATTTATTTTTACGAACAATATCACCCACACATTTCTAAAAATCGATCCTATTGGATTTACTGTTGTACTAAACGCTCTTCTGTTAAAAAAGAGTCCTTTGCTAGCTATCTTTACTTCCAAGAGCTTAGTTAAAGAAAGTCATGGACTAAAAGGATACGAGCCATTTCAGATAGCACTCATGGGATTTACTTCTGGTCTTGAGCCGCATTTAGGTCAAAGCTTATGGGGGCTTCAGCAAATATTGTTCTATAAGCAACCAAGTGGCACCCCAGTAAACCTTGAAAAACAGATACTCCCAATGGATGAGTTTCTGGAGTTTGCTGTCCCAATAATTGATAACTTTATCAATATCAATCGATCTTCTTATTTAGATCTGACACGATTTATAGCGAATGAGTACATCTACTCAAGCATAAGTGAGACGCAATTTGCTGAGCAATTGACACACTTACTCCAAGAGAGATATGGCTTCAATTTTTTATTACAAGAAGAAAATCAACCACAAGACTTCTTAATGAATGCAGCTGCTTTTTTTACGGCATGTTGTTTGAAAATAAAAAACATAACTAATCAAATAGCAAAGCAGCCTTCCTTGAGAATGCTTGACGACAGAGGTCTTATTTGGTTCAGAGATGCCTCAGAAGAAGTATCAATACAACATGATGCAATCATTTGCTTTGATGTCATGTTGAGTTGGAGACTAGGACCAGCATTAGGGCTGTTTATTAGGACACGAAACAAAACACTTCATAGATTTTATGTGGGTGAATTTGCCTCAAATGAAGATATAGAGCATCTCTTATGTCAAATCTATAAATCATACGAAGTAAGTGAATGCGTATTAGCCTTTCTGTTAGACAACTTCCCTTTGAAAGATGACAAGCCGGATAAAAAATTTAAGGCAGCGTTTTTAAGTTTGTGCGCTGGCCAGCCAGCGTTTATGGATTTATATAGGTGCGATGCAGGACTTCAGGAAGGATTTTTCTTAGATGACTATGTTGGAGCCACCTCTGATGAAAAAATTGTTTCACATTTGTTCAAAAATTTACAAGATTGTGTAGCTACCCAGCTGGATGATGAAGAGAGAAGAAAAATTCAAGCAGAAATGATTGAGATGCATGGGTCGGCTGATGCATGGGGTTTTATTGATTTGTAGCGTAAAAATGAAAAAAGAATATTCCATTGATTCTGAATTATGGAAAGCCTATGAAGAGACCGATTTCATAGTGCATTCCAAGCCTGAATTTTCCTTAAACATAGGGCAATTTTCTGAACAGCTCAAGCAATTGTTGAATTCTCATAAAGTTTCGTCAGCGGCACTTATAACTGCTTACAACCCCTTCAGCCAACAACTCTCACAAGATGAGAATTCTGAACGCCAAACAAAGCTTGTTGATGAAATTCAGTCTAGAGGTCTCAGCCTATTTCAAGGTTTAGGACAACATCCTAATCACCAATGGCAAGGCGAACCCAGTGTCTTGATTTTAGGTATCGCTTTGGAGGCTGCAAAAAAGCTTGCTCGCACTTATGAACAGAATGCATTTGTGTGGTGTGACGAAGCATGCACTCCACAGCTCGTCGCTACTTTTGATCAGCGTCAATAAATTCCTCACGTGACCAAGTCAGTTTATTACTTAACTGGGATGGGCGGAAGACTCGCAACTGGGTTAGGTCAAGCGCTCCTAGATAAAGGACTGGACGTAACTGGTCGCGAGCTCACTGGGGAATTCAGACAGCTTGGATTTCAAGAACAAGTTGATGCAGTTGCCACCGATTTGCAAGACAGCTTTTGGAGTCCAGATGCGCGAGTCATAGCCAACTCATTTGGTGCATATCTGTTCCTTCATGCACAAGCGCAACTACCGCCTTATCCTGGGAGAGTCATCTTGCTATCCCCAATTGTTGGTGAGTTCGCAAATCAAGAGACTGAGATGAACTTTATTCCGCCACGATCAGAGCAACTGCTCGAGATGGCTAAGACTGGCCACTACCCTGCTCCATCGAACTGCGAAATCCATGTTGGATCACTGGATTGGCAAAGCAACCCTGCTAATGTTGAAATGTTTGGATCACTCGTAGGCTTGAAGGTAACGGTGGTGCCTGAAGCTGGGCACATGCTGCCCAAAGAATATGTTAACAATTTGTTAGAAGGCTGGATCTGCTGATATCAACTTTCAAAAGAATTAGCGATCTTTTTTCAATCTAGCAATATTTCTTATTTTTTACCGGATTTTTTAAGATCACTCAATTCATCTAACTTCTCACTCTGGATTCTATCGACACATGTTGATAGCGCAAAATAGAATCCAATATCATCTCCATTGTCTATATCATTCTCATGCTGGCCTTTAGCTCTATTAAACAAGTTATCAATTATTTCTACATAGAATCTGTCGTAATCTGTAGAGCCTAAGTCGTTTCTGTTTTCATTAATTAAATCCGCACAAATTTCTGGTGTTAGCTTGGAATCTATAATGATGTCATTAAATTTTTCTAATATATCGATTTCAAATTGGAGCTCAAGTTTGAGTAATTCTTGATTTAATTTAGCTATAAGACTCTCTCTATTTTCTATACTTTGCTGAGTTTTTTTTGTTGCCATGAAAATCACCCTCTTAATAAAAAGTGTTGTAACAAGTTTTTTCTCTATCGAAATTTCCGTAAAACGCTTTAATTTTTATTATTCAATTTCTATTCCATCACTGTCAACGATTGAAAACCAATTGGCTTGAGTTGCTCCACCAAAGTCAGCTTTTTCAAATTCCAGCTGACATTGACCAAGAATAGCCCCTGCCTCCAAAATCATCATAGTATCTTCTTCGAGCTCAACGCTGACACCAACTATGCTTTTTTCGCTTTCGAAAAAGACTTCAGGATCTTCGGCACCAGCCCACAGCGCTGCGTTGTAAAGCAACTCTTGCAGACTTGTAACAGTAGCTTCTAGATCAGGTGAGTCTTTGAGATGTATGTTGAATCTTGCAAAGTTGGTTTCACTACTCATTACTCGCCCCTTGTTCTGATTGATTGGCTGATCCGTCTGGCTTTAATTCCAGCGCCTGAGACTAAACGTGACCACACCCCAAACTGACATCTCATCAGACTCTACAAAAGTGATGTCTTGAAATTGTGGGTTGGCAGCTTGTAGCTTTACCTCGCCTGCCCGTTTGTACAACCGCTTGACCGTCATGTCATTGTTGATGGCTGCAACCACAACGTGCCCGTGCACAGGCTCAATAGACCGATCAACCACCAGCAGGTCACCGTCAAAGATTCCGGCACCAGTCATAGACTCCCCGCGTACTCGGAACAGTACTGTGCTGGCAGGGTTTGATACAAGATAGCTATCAAGGCTCACCTGCTCATGGCTGCTTTCATTGGCCGCAGCAGGAAAACCTGCGGGAACCGAATGCAATGCTTGACTGATGGTTTGAAGTACTGCGCTCATATACATATACTGTTTTTTTGTACAGTATACTGAAACTGAGCTGAATCGCAACCCCTATTCAATATCCGGGTCATGACGAATGATGGCGTGCCCCATCAGCGGCCTATTCATTCGGCTCAACGCCTTGGCTTCGATCTTTCGAATTCGCTCCCTCGTGGGTACGAAATTTTTGGCAAGTTGATTGAAATTGTCAGCTCGCTCAGCACTTGTATCTGGCACGATGTACACACAAAGGCCCTTTTCAGCAGCAACTTTGAGCTCGGCGGCTGTCTTGGTATAGAAGACTAGCTTTTTACAGTCCCCACAAAAGCGAATACCGTCCTGCTCAGTGGCATTCAATTCAGTCCATTGCTTACCGCAAAGCACCTTCATCTCGCAGTCTGCGGCTTTGAGTATTCGATTCGTTGTCATACCAACTCCTCTGAGACGATCGGATCTCTAAGTACTGTTTTTTTAACCTCCAATTGGAATTTCTTCACCCCTAAGTGAATCAAGCAAGTGTCCAAGTCTTCGTGTACTAAAGAAGCTAATTTTTTTATTGAACAATCTAGCTCATTTTTCCTCAACAAGCGCTCAGCATCATCTTCTACTCGATGAAAGAAGACGTTTTTAAGTATTGAATAATCTGGGTGACCTTTAATTCGCTGAGCTAATAAATCGATCAGCACACTAGGATTATCAATTCTGCTTCTGCCAAGAACACATAAAAAACAAGCAGGCGAAGAAGTTAGATCAGCACCAATTGTTAGCAGCATCTTTTTTGTTGTTAACTGCTCATGGGTCAGATGCGCATCATCGACAAAAGTTCGGATCTCAAGCCTTTTAGAGACTTTTGAAAATTCACACATCAAAAGACCACTAGCTGCGGGAATTACTGGAAAGCATTTCTCAGAAAATTTTTCCGATTCTGCAGAAAACAAAATGAATCCCCAAAAGTTTGACCACAAGGGAATGTTTATCAACTCAGGAGTGATGTATCGCCAATCAATCACGCCGTCAAGTACCTTAGGTTTTGTTCGTAGATACAACCTTGAAATCGCATGTTCTCCAATGTTGTATGAGCTGTATGCGTCATGGAAATATCTAGGATCAAAGTTAAAGATCATTGAACAGCCTGTTAAACACTTTTCATTCCAGGAGTTGTATTCACGATCTCTTATGACAGTCAACAAGTCAAATGCAACATATGGTTTTTTTGTGCTGCCACCTTCATATACGAGGATTGCATGATCCTTGAAAGCGGTTCGTACATTGGTTGAAAGCTTTGCAAATCCGTTCCTATGGTTTAACCGATCGTTTTTACCGATGAAAGTTTTTTCAGCTAAGTCGGCTCCATTGACCATTTCAGTAAAAAAACGATTTTTCAATCCATTGGCAAGTGAATCAGTAACAGTAATTTGATCGCTCATAAGGCCCCCACTTTGCAAAAGTCAGGGCTTGTTGAGAATTGGATCGCATATTGCCTAAAACGCTGCCAAACAACATCTCTATTGCTATGACCGGGAGGGGTGCTGGCCATGACCATGTCACGCAGGCGCTGTCTTAATTTAATACTTTCCATTGAACTTGGATTCTTATATGCCCAGTCATCTCCGTACAGACGAGAAGCAATAAATGCAGCATATTTCAGTTGCCTGTAACCAAATCCAACATAACCAAACTCTTTGACGCTGAGTGACTCTTGCAGGTGTTGCTCGGATACGATCATCTTGGCTCCTTTGATGAATAGGGAAACACTTTGAAAAAAATTTGCCGCCTAAATTCATCTTATCGAAAAATTTCAAATCGTACGCACATTGTGCATATAATTGTTATATGAATACCGAGAAGTCAACAACATATGAGTCTCCACCGCCGGAAGAAATCAAAGATCTTAGAAATTTTTTTGGTTTGACACAAAGTGAAGCTGCATCCCAGGTACATGTTCAATTAAGAGCATGGCAGTGGTGGGAGTCTGGTAAGAGAAGGATGCCGGTAGGCCTATGGGAACTATTTCTTATTAAAACTGATCACCATCCAAAATTTAAGTTGCAGCACAAAGCATCCAATAAAAATAAAACAATATAGAACACACAGGGGTTATTAAATGATTAACGCAGTATTGATTGATGCCTACAGATCCATAAAAGGTCCGGCACGAATTGATTTTTCTAACATTACTCTGCTTTGCGGACCTAACTCTGCGGGCAAGAGTAGCTTAATACGAGTACTAGATTTTTTCAAATCACTTTCATCTGAAGAGCCCTGGACGGCAGATAAAAAAGGTGGCCCAGTCAGAACTTTAGAGACGGGCAAGATTTATGAAGAACAAATGAGAATAGGAATTGAATTTATTGTGCCCAGTAGTGACCAAATTGAAAATCGAAAAAGATTTAACGATTATACAAACAAATATATATCTGCAAATTGGGATCATCAATATATTTGGGAAGAATTTTCAGGCAAGAAAATGAAAATTATGGTTCAGTGCGGAGGAAATTATTCTGAGAGAAGTGACGTTTTTGAATTATTTATTGAAGATAAAAAAATTCTCTCAATGGATGATGATTCAACTTTCTTCAATCATTATTTTGAATTTGAAGATGTAAATGAGGCATTTTATGATCGAAGTGGGATCTTTGGAAATATAAAGATCCATGATAGTTTAGATAGCATATATCTTTCTTTAGACGACGAAAAAGCTAAATTAAAAAATAGATCTCTTAGTAATTTATTTCGTAGTAAATCTAATGGATGGACAACAATAAGAGGCATAGGTTTTACATATCTATCTTCTGATTCAAAATTTTTATATTCAATTTCTCCAAATAATTCAATTACAGATTTATTTGATGACAATGACGATTTAATTAAGTGGGCAACTGAAGCAAGCCTGAACTCTTATTCAGATGAGACTATAAATGAGGCAGAATATAAAAAATGGCTGAACGAGAACGAATTAAAAGATATATCTAGTAAACTTGAAAAAATTTATAACTCTCTATGGGATGATGCATCGAAACTAGAGTGTTTTATGGAGGGTATTTTTATACATCTTGAGGCCGCTCTTCAGTATGAGCATGTAAGCGGATCAAGGTCTTTAATAGAATCCGAAAAACCTTACCATCTTGATTATCATCGTGGCAAAGCAGGCAAGCTGGCGAACAGATCACAGGATGAGCATGTAGATAGATATCTAGCATCGTGGTGGTGGAATCATTTAAGAAAAAATAAACTTGATTTAGTCCAACTTTCTGAAAACGATAGTGTTGATATGGTTCAACATGGATTTTCAAAGCTTATGCCCTCTTTAGGAGGATATTCATTTGCTCCACAAGTTTTCGAACTAAAAGATATCACTTCACAAGTCAATACTCAGCTCACATCACATTCAAAAAATTCTATCGACAGCATTTCATCCGGAATAATTGTTTATCCATACTTGAATACTTTAGCGAACCCAAGTCATTTGTTGAAATTCCAAGAAGTTGGAAGTGGATTAAGTTTTATGCTTCCTATTTTTTCTTGTCTAGATACAAGTCAAATATCAATTATCGAACAACCAGAATTGCATCTGCATCCTAGGGCTCAGTGTGAACTAGGGGATGTTTTTATTTTTGCAGCTCACCATAATCATTTGTCTGTAGTAGAGACTCACTCTGAGCATTTAATACTGAGACTCTCACGAAGAATCAGGGAAACATATAAAGGACAGTTGATAAAAAATGAATTAAAGCTTAAACCCAGCGATGTGAGCATTCATTATTTCAAACCCAATGGTGATGGAACTACCTCTATACACAAAATTAGATTCGATAGTAGTGGTGAGTTTTTAGATCTTTGGCCTGATGGTTTTTTTGCAGAACGTGATACGGAGTTATTTGATGAATGAACTCTATGCAATCGATCCTAATGCAGTAACAAGCCCTAACCAATTACTGGGAATCATAGAAAAATTTCGTGCAAGCGAAGGACGCTTTGTTGCTAAGTTTCCTGATTCATGGCTTGATGAAATTCGTACCAAAGTATCAAAAGGCAGTCTAGAAAATACCCGAATAACAGAAAAATTAAAATTTTGGACCAATTCATTGATTGATATAAAAACAAAATACAGAAGTGGTGATTGGCTTGAAAATGCTATCCAAACACAAAGAGATCAACAAATTTTTGAAATGATTTTGACTACTAGAAATATTGATTCTAAATTTATTGTTGAATTGGGTGACGTGATAGATCGTCATCTTATTGATCTAAAAGATAGCAGAGAGGCATACGTTCCTGCAAATGCAAAATCATATTCTAAGATTTGTGAACCACTATTTAAGATATCAGAAGAAATTGTTCTTTATGATTATAAATTTTCAACACGATTTAAGCTTCAATCTGGTGAAATAAAATTGGACTGGCAACGCATAAATGTTATTGAAGAGTTATTGAAAGGAATGGTATCTCAAGGCAGAACAAAACGATTTTTAATTATGTTTAATGAAAAAACTGCAATGGATTTCGAAGATTTTATTCAGATAGATCTTCAAGAAATTGCATCTCGTATAGACCCAAATAACAAAATAGATGTTTTATATGAGTTTGACGATGGTAAATCATTGGATTCGCAGCACCCTAGATGCATTTTTAGTATCAAAGCAGGACTTCGTTTCGACCAAGGATTTCAAGAATTCAAAACAAATGATTCGAATTTAGTCAGTTGGATGAACGATATTTCTCTCAAACCATTTCGCATGAAGTTCTTGAAGCATTTTCATTAAATCATTTTCAATGATTTGTGGTGGATAGATTTTTAAGATGCATGAAGATTGGAAAAATATTACTCTTTTCTTGCTAAAAATGAACGCAAAACTTTACGATCAGACTATCGCAATCAATGAACTCAAATCGAATATCAATAAGTTAATTCGCAAATATAAGCCAGACCAGGATACAAATGAACAGCATTGATCCAACACGCTGCCCCATCTGTCATGAACCTAACGTTTGTGCCATGGAAAAGGCCAAAGCAACTGGCAGCAAGCCCGAGCGCTGCTGGTGCATGGATGCAGTTTTCACGCCTGCAGTGATGGAGCAAGTTCCGGATGCAGCTAAAGGCAAGGCCTGTATTTGTGCCAAGTGTTCAAGCCAATAAGATCATTCTCATGAGCGAACCAGCCCTCAACGTACTTGGTACCGAATTGATGCCATGCTCGTATGACCCATTAACTGGATTTTTCAGGGATGGTTGCTGCAAGACTGACCACCAAGACCATGGAAGTCATGTCATTTGCGCTCGCATCACGCAGGATTTTTTGGATTTCACTCTCAAGCAGGGTAATGACTTGATGACGCCACGACCTGAGTTCAGATTCAAAGGACTCAAACAAGGCGACAAATGGTGCTTGTGTGCCTTGCGTTGGAAAGAAGCTTTTGCGGCAGGTGTGGCACCGCCAGTGATTTTGGAATGCACACATCAAAAAGCCCTTGAATTTGTCACACTGGACCAACTGAAATCAATCCACTGATTTTTCATTGTTATGCCAAAAGAGCGTCATTTTGTCTACGTGATTGAACTGGACAAAGATGTGCTTTATGAATCCAAATTCAAAAAAGCCAATCCAAACTATGTGGCTAGCAAACCTTGCGTGTATGTAGGCATGACTGGGCATGACCCAGATACGAGATTTGATCAGCACAAAGCCGGAATCAAAGCCAATAAGTATGCGATGAAATACGGATTACGGCTAATGCCTGAGATCTATGAGAAGTTAAACCCAATGCCCTATGGCGACGCCCAGTACATGGAAGTTGATCTCGCCATCCGACTTCAAAATTTAGGTTATGGTGTGTGGCAAAACTGATGAGGACTGTTGCATGATTGATCCTGAATCATTGAAAATGGCACGCGCCCAATGGCATTGGCGCGGTCAGGAGCGTCCGCCGTTTGCAGACAAACCGGATAAAGGCCAAGTTTCCGTTTGGGATTTTCCTCGTCCACCAGAACTTGTTCGAGACACGCGTGAAATTGAAATCCGTTGGGATAAGACATTGATTGCGCGAACCCAAGGAGCTTGGGCTGTGAGAGAAACATCTCATCCACCCACCTTTTACATTCCCATGTCTGACGTCGACAAGACTTGTTTGCGTGAAGCAGGTAGCGGCTCATTTTGTGAATGGAAAGGCCCTGCTCTCTATTGGGATCTGATGGATGGTACGCGTCATTTACCAAAAGTGGCTTGGAGCTATCCGCAACCATTGGCAGGTGCTGAACCGCTGGCCGATTGCATCGCCTTTTATGCACATCATCTCGCCTGCACAGTGGATGGCGCAAGGGCTGTCCCACAATCGGGTGGTTTTTATGGCGGGTGGATCACGCCTGATCTCTCCGGACCATTCAAAGGCAAAACAGGTAGTAGCGGCTGGTAATTTCTATATTTTTATTATTATTTTTCAATAATTTCTAATTTATATATTATTTTTAATTAAAAAAAACAATACATTTCCCTTTTTTTGAGGGGCAAATAGATAACTTCTGAAGTTTCAGTTATTATTGAAAATTCAAAAGACACAGAAATGAACTTACCACCTCTCACCCAACGTTTTGTCATGCACTTCGGTGAGATGGGCAGCAGATGGGGTATCAATCGCAC
>Ga0214921_10008648_pt1 | contig 13129 bp, 14 predicted proteins | sample LL1505_MetaG_FD_177992 | JGI IMG/M metagenome (GOLD analysis project Ga0214921, IMG submission 177992) | Freshwater microbial communities from Lake Lanier, Atlanta, Georgia, United States - LL-1505 | ecosystem: Environmental > Aquatic > Freshwater > Lake | place: USA: Georgia | collected... | reverse complement strand
ATTTTTGAGAAAGCGATTTGCGATGCTTACAGCATCCCTTATGATGGGCCGTTTCAATACAGCCAGGCCGAGGTGGACAAGTTGACGCCGCGATTGAAGCGTCTCGTGACTGACAATTTGTTCCCGATGTGCGTCCATACCGCGAGTAAGGGTGCGCGATACGATTTCACCGCCGTGGCGGAGTTCGGGCTTCACTTGTCCGCAAAAAGCAATAAGAAAAAGGGCGGCAAGGTGGCGCCGCAGGTGGTGGGGCAGGCGACCCCGCAAAAGTTCTGGGATGAGTGCGTTCAGTTCACCAATTGTTCCAATGAGAACGGAGTCCCTGACCCCGCGACCTTGAAAAAATATATCCAAGAAAATATCGCCGCAATTCTGCCTATGCTCTGGCGTTACACATTTGACTCACCAATCGTTTACTATGTGCGTGACACCGACCAGATTCGGTTCATTGCGCCTGCGGCGGCGGCGGCGGCGGTCTCTACTGGTGGGCCCGACTGGTCTGCGTTTCAATATTCGTGGTCTCGGTCTTACGACAAATGGACGAATTCTACCAGTCTTCGGGTCGTCGCGCCCGGGAGCGGCAAAGAAGAAACCATACTGGAGTTCCAGTTTCATACGAAGAGCCGGCAAAATATGGCGGTTCGATGGGCGATTGACAAGGTTCTTCAGGTATTTGCGGGGCATTTCAAGGTAACGGAATTATAACCGCCGCGGGGGAGCGGAGCCGAGCGGAGCCGAGCCGAGCGTCGTCGGTCGCAGGCGCGACCCATTTTTTTTCCAGACAAAACAGATACTCATTGATAGCCTTGTCTTCATTATACTCAAACGACTTGAACCGCTTGTATTCGCGCTCGGTGACCGATACTGTTCCGTATCGTGAAAGGATTTCCATCATTTTCTCCTTCGTGACGATACTTTCGCTGTTATACGACAAGAATATCCATTTGGCACGTAGGCCGCGTATCAAGGTATCAAACGCGGTTTCCGCGGCGGCGCCTTTCCGGCAGAACGAGGACAGAAAACAGTCCGTTGGAATACCCGTTTTCCCCTTTAAGGGGGGTTCGGTGTTTAATGCCGCGGGAGTCTTCGCGATAATATTCAGCGGGAAATAATTCTTAGAATACTGGCGCTCATTATAAGGAGGGTCCAGATAGGCGATATCCGCGGGGGGGAGGGTGGTGGCGAGAAAAGCGGGGTCGGCGATGACATCGGCGTGGAACGCAGCGGAAGCGGACGCGGAAGCGGACGCGGAAGCGGAAGTGACGGTGTGTATCGGCATTATGACAAACGGTTTCGTCGCCTTGGCTTTGAAGTTCTTCAGATAACATCCGTAGACTGCGGGCACATTACTCACTGCATCGGCGCTAATAATAATAGACGCGAGGATGAACTGATACTCGTCGTGGGTAAGGCCGGCGGCGTCGGCGGCGGAGACGGATTCCAGCATCGCTCTGACCGCGTCAATCCTGCGCGCATTTTCAACCGTGAAGAACATTCGTTCATTGCCTTCATAGGGGCTATAGTGTCGCGTGACAAATCCGGGGGGCGCGGCGAGGGCGGCGGCGGCGTGGGCATTCATTTCGGCGATGACCTGGCGGACGCGCTCCGTATACACCGACCGTGTAAACGCGTGGGCGATGACCGCGCTATATAATTCGGCGTCGTTGGAATAGACGGTCGCGCCTTGGAGACGGAAATGGTGAGAGACGACACCCGTCCCCGCGAAGAGATCCGCGACGGTCTTTTTTTCGAAGTTTGCGAAACCGGTTTTCTCTTTCATATAATTCGTAAGCCATTCAAGGAGCTGGTATTTGGACCCGATGTAATTCAGGCGATGGATTTTCGCGGGTGGAGGTGGCATTATTCAATAATATAGACGGTTGTTTATGTATATTATTACTGATTATGAATCAATTTTATACCTACGCGCGCGGAATCTTGACGCCAAGAACCGACTGGATTTTATTGACGTGGGTCGCATTGTAGACGCAATTGCCGCCGCGCTCAATCTCTGCGATAATGGAGACGTCCATATTACATTTCTGCGCGAGTTCCTTTTGCGTGAGGTTCTTGTCGAATCGCGTCTGGCGGATGGTATCACTGGTGGCTTTGGCGATATACTTTGTCTTCTTCGGGGTGTCGTCGGTGGCGGCGGCGGTGGCGGTGATCGCTGCGACAATAGCGGACGCGGACGCTGACGCGGAATTCCTAGCGGGGGCGGAGGCGGTGGCTGCGGCTGCGTCTTTATACGACGACGGCTTTGATTTACTCATCGTGACTGGAGTCCAGTCTTGGCAATCCGGGGTTGGCGCATCGGGAGTATTATATCGGTTTCGTTGATTGGTGGAGGACATTCTCGGTGTCTCGATGTAATAATAATAGATATCCGCGAAGTGGGTTTATATCTATTATTATGATTGCGTGTCGTGGCGTAAGAACACATATAGACATATTTCACAAATACCTGGTAGTTCTATGTCCTGGCTCCTCGTCCTAAACTCCATATTCTTCGTCGCCACACTGACCGAATATCTCATTTGTATGAAATATATCACAAACAACTACGACTACAAGAACGAATGGTTCAATGTCCTATTGAGTCTATTGTTCACTCCATTTTACAGTTGTTTCTTCTTTCGTTCATTTTCGTGGACCAAAATTACGTCGTATATGGCGCCTGAACGCCGGCACATCTTACAATACCCTATCATTACAGGCGTGCTTTATACGGTTGAAACAGTCTTTGTATTTTATGCGCTGCGAACAGTGACGTTGAGTTATTATACAATATTGCGGTCTGGATTTATTATTTTCAATATACCGTGGTTCAGGTATTTACTGAAAAAACCGGTGACGCGGATTTATTACGTGAGTTGCGGCGCATTGGTCGTATCACACGCGCTTGCGGTGGGCCAGTATGTATACGCGTATTCGTCGGGCGGCGGTGGCGGTGGCGGTGGCGGTAGTGTAGTCCAAAACACTGTGATTATATTGGTGTCGTGTGGTTTGAATTCAGCGTATAACAATTTGATTGAGTATACAATGAAGCGTCACGGCGATGTTGTATCCAATATAGATTTTCAGATTATGTTTCAGCTGACGTATTTCGCGCTTGCGAGTCCGTGGGCGGTGGTGTATACCGTGAAAAACGCGCCGCCCATTACTTCGGACTCGCTGATAATGTATTTCTTCATTGCGTTCGGACTCCAGCTGTATATGTTCAATAAGATATACATTCTAAATAGTCCGAGAAGCATCATACCTGCGAATATTCTACTCAGCGGACTCGACCTGATTCGTCGGGTCATCCAGTTGACGTATTCGTTCGTGTGTTTCAAAGAGCCATTTGATGCGATGATTGGCGTGTCGCTCGTGTTTTTGGGGGTGTCGGCGGGGCTTCTTTTGTATCAGTATATTTCTGATTACTACTACCAGTCACAGTCATTAGGTTCGCCTGAGTCGGAACTACGACTACGACGGCATCATATCTTACACGACGACGACGACACGTCAGATACTGATACCGGACGCAAGGTAGACGAACAATCCGCCATCGTCTGAGTAAAGTGTATTCTATGATTTTGGAATATAATAATGATTGGAAATAGACGAATGAGCGAACGAGTGAGTTATTTCAGCACATTGTAAATATTGAACTTATACAACCCGCACATTACCAGCGCAACAATGGATGTAAAACTGGCGTAATGACACCATATACTACCACTTGAATCGGTTGTAAACCCGTAAAAATAACCAAACAATGGTAGTATATTAAACGCTATTACTGCCTTGTAAGATACATCCCATAACCATATAAACGGGAATATGATAATGATTTGCCATACTGTGATTGCGAATAATCGCGGGATTCCGAGTTCAACCGACTTCCATTCGGATATAAACCAATCCAGATGTCCTTTTGGTGTGACTGTGGTACAATATTTAACGGGATTTCCATACATATATAGTAAGGCTGAAATGACGGTTATGACTGAATACGCCACGATAAAAAGACGGCGGTTTTGACTACATTGGGACCACGGTTTTACGAAAAAAGAACCGACTGCGGGAGCAAGACCTTGTAAACATAATATAAATGGAATCAACGTCATCGTGATGAGCTTATTCGCGGGGGTACATCCTTTCCGGGGGTTTGTTAACCAGAGTAAAAGTTCTGCGAACTGAATAGAACACCAACTAATCAAAACAAGGCCGAACCATTTGAAATGAGGGACGCCCGAATTGAATAATACGATAATTGCGATGAGCGCGTATAACGTGGTTTTAGCGGAGGATTCAACGCTGTAGCACATTTTGTATATATATATATTATATTACATATTACATATATCGTATAATGAATCAAAAATATTATAATATAAATTCTACATTAGTTATAATTATTGTTATAATTATTCTAATCCAAATTATTGTAACCTATTTGTTTACAAATACTAAAAAGTTTTCGGTTCGTGCATTAATACGAAATCTAAGTATAGGAATATGCATTTATTTGTACACGCAGACTAAAAAAGCTCTATATTTAAGCATACCGTTATTGTTAGAAATATTGATAGAAGTCGCAAAGTGGAACGGGTTTCATATTGAAAAATATATAGCCACCGAATATTTATATAGTGATTATTTTCACGAATTAAGTATAGAAAAAGACAAAATATATACAAATTTTTCAGAAGGAAATTGTGACAAAATTTTCGGGTTTGATACGAAAGATCATTCATCTGAAAATGTAAAAAAAATATTAGAGTGGACAACCGAAGTATACAATGACGCATATGATAAAAAATTGCCTTATTTTGTAGACCTTAATGAAAATAAGCATACGGACAAAATAAAAGAGATAACCGACGATGAAAAATTCAAACTAATATGTGACATCTGTAAAGTAAAACCGGGAATGAAAATCCTAGAGATTGGTTTCGGTGAAGGAGACTTTATGCGTTATATCAAAAAACATTACAACATTGATGTTGTAGGCGTAAGCATTTCAGAGAAACAAGTCGAACTTGTAAAATCCCAAGGATTCAAAGCATATCATATGAACTATTGGGATATTACATCAGAATTGATTGGAAAGTATGACTTAGTATTACAATGCGGTAATATTGAATATGCGTTATGTAGTGGAGAAAACCCAAATAAATATACCGATTTATGTAAAATAATAAATAGGGTCCTTAATGAAAAGGGGCATTATTTTATAACGTGTATTCATAGAAAAGATGAATTTGGAAAATTTTCAATATACGATTATTTAAGATTTTACTTTTTATGGAGTGGAAATGATGGGTATTATCCTCATGATAAAGATGGATTTTCAAAATATGCCGAAAGGGCCGGACTAAAAACAATCTATCAAGAAGAGAGAACAAATGATTATTTAATTATAGGTATGTTATATATGAGTTATTTTCGGTGTAGAAAAAATAACAAATGTGAAAATACATTTTCAATGTCCGGATTTATGAATGCGTTATTCAAAACAATTGCGGCACCTTACTATATTCATAGTTATATATGTTATGAACCTTGTAAATATTATGATATGAATCCTTGGAATTATCAATTCATTCCGCAATATAAAAATGGAAAATGGATGTCGCCCGAAACATTACAATATATATTATTTGAAAAACAGTAAACATCCATTATTCCTTTTCTGACTTATTGAATGCTTCTGTCTCTTTATTCAATAATGTATTTGCCAACTTTTTTGATATAGTTCCGGTTTCAGTATATGTTTCCAACAATCCGATGATACCAGGAAGTTCGTGTAAAATAGGTATATATGGCATTTTACTATATTATATAAATTATATAACAAATTTCCGGGTTATCAAATAATACTATAATACAATACCATATTCGCGATATTGGCGACGAGGTGGATACTCGCGTGTGCGTAAGTGGCGGGCCAGATGCGTCCGTGCGCCATCAAATAATTGCTTACGCCATAACACAATGCCGATGCGCCGATGAGCGCAGTGTATAGACTGAAGTGTCTCGGTGACGTGTGACGGACGGCGTAATACGTATTGTATGTCAGGCCGGTAAACACGACGGCCATATCCAGAGTCCGGCGCCACGAATCGCGGAGGGGGTTGCGCCAGTAGAGGAGGGATGTCGCCCAGACAGAGGCGGGGACGATGGCGAGATGGGTTGACGCTGGATGGTGAGAATATGCGTAGATGGCGGAGGGGATGGAGAACCAGGCGCAATACCAGATGAAGTGTGCATTGGGGAGTGGGAGGGTCAGCGTGTTAGGCATTATTATATAAATAAAACAATATATCTATTTACATAATATTCGATTCCATTCCATTCCATTATGGTTCAACTGATTCCTCCGTCCACCGACGCTCACGCCGCCGATAACACCGACGCTAACGCGAATCCGACGCGTTCAGACATAGACGCGTATATCCTATCAGAGCGAAAGAGTGATTCAGGCGTGGCGACCTTGCGCGGCATCGTGCGAGAGATTGAGTGTAAAAGCGGCGCGGGGGCTCTTCTTCATCCAGCCGAAGAGTATTTCGTGGAGGCGGTGGCGGCGACAACATCCGCATCGTGTTTGACCTTATAAGTAGAAGTCAATGACGCGATATTCGCGATATTCTTTTTAATCAAAGCACACGTCCAGAGGATACCCATTGTGTGTATAATAACAAGACACGCTTGTCCTGCGAACGTATAATGAAAAAACTGGGCTGCGTTGTCATAAAGTAATAGTGAAATTTTGATGATACGAAAATACGAATACCAGATGAGTTGAAAAACATCAAAGACGACGGTAATTGTTTTATGGTCCTGGTATTCTTTGCGTAAATGGTAAGACGTATATAATGTGAGATTAGAAATTTCGGCTAGGTAGTATGCGCATAATAGTGTGTCGGCGTATATACTTGTGAGAGTGTCGTTCAATATATACAACCCGATGATATGATGAAACACATAGACGACGTGGTTCTGGGGTGGTTTTTGACGATTTATATTCGCGATATAAATACACCGTAAAATGTATACCAAATCATAGATAAAATATCCGATGCTTACGTGGATGGTATACTTCATCGCGAGTTTGTCGTCGTGATTGAATTGATACTGAAGAAGGTAGAGTGAACAATGAATCGCGCTCACCATATTATTGGCAAGACCCGGGTGTTCTTTGTATTTACGAACTTCAGCGGTAATGGTGTGCCAAAAGGCGATAATGGGGAGGAGATATTCAATGTGAATCATACGGAACGAATGCGGAGTAGCGGAGATGATATATAGATTTACTTCTATTTATATATCATTTATCAATGACTTGCTTTACGGTGTCTACGCCAAATAATTCGCTATATTCCGTTTGACTAACTTACACGTCCATACAAGTCCCATCAAGTATATGACTACAATACAACATTGACTCGTTCGAGAGAATTCAAAAAACCGAGGTTGATTATAATAGACCAGCATTGAAAACATGTAGATGCGATAATAGGAATACCACAGAAGTTGGATGAATTCGGCATATGAAATCAGGGTTTTGTGGGCGCGGTATTCTTTGTGCAAGTGATAAGATAGGTATATCATTAAATTAGATGCTTCTAAAAAGTAATAAGCGTCTAGTAGAGGACCGGTATTATCACTTGTCAGTGTATCGTATAACAAATAGAGTCCGATGAGATGGTGAACAATATAAGGTGCTCGTTGCTGGACACATTGGGTTGTCGCAGACGACGCCGACGCCGACGACGCCCGAATACACTGAAATATATAGAATATATCATAGATATAGTATCCGATACTGGCGTGGATGGCGTAGTCCATATTGTAGTTGTAGTTGTAATGAAGTATGTAGAACAGCGAATGAATCGCGGATACGATATTATTAGCGACAGTATGGTCTTGTTTGTATTTACGTATTTCGGCGGTTATCGTCCGCCAAAAGGTGAGGATGGGGATAAGTATGAATATGTTCATCGTATATTGCGTTGAGTGCGAATACTACATTATATACGTGATATGGCTTTATGTGTGTGTGTATTTTTACTATGAAGAGCATTTATCGATTGTAACATTTTTAGCGATTGTGCGTATCACTTTCGCGATATTTCCGTCTCGTTCTCCATCAGTAACGGCTTTTGAATATTTTAAGTATAGAGAATTTTCACGAGTATTGCTATTCATACAACGAGGGTTGGCTTTTGCCCATTTGGAAACCAATGCTACATTTTTTTGCTCTACCGCCAGAATCGCATTTACCATCTTTGGATGTCCAGGTTCATCGCGTTCCCACATATTATTATTCTTTACGTGTAATTTTTCTCGTTTGAAATCACTACAATGAACCGGGCGCTTGTGTATATCTGTTTTTTTTAGATTATCAATGAAAATATTCGACATACCTTTTACATATCCCAATCGTTGAACATTTTCCAAGTCACTAAAATTTAATTCAATAGAGTCTACAAATTCATTCATATTCATTGCGTCTTTACATTTTTCATTGAGAAATAAATTCATATTGAAAGAATTATTATTTGTATGGTTGTTATGTATGGTATTATTGATTGTATGATTGATTGTATTGTGGTCGCCATTTGACGCAAAACCTCCACCTCCAATATTCGAAGAAGATGCCGTCAAAAATGGAATGGATGATATTATTGCTTGTGACGATTTACATAGTTCACGCATTTGTGCTTGTAATTGATAATTTGATTCTATAAGTTCAAGGATAAGATTATTATGTTGATTCATCATATCTTGAATCATAGATGTAGATATCTTACAATTTTCTGTAGGATAAATATCTTCATCACAGCTTATACAATCCTCTTGTTCACATTCGCATTCACCATAACAGTATTCAATAGGGGCGCTTTCATCAAATTCATTACGCGTATCTACGTCCATCGATTTTGAAGTAGGATTACAGTGATTTTTTATTTCAGTCAATAAATTCATTATATTATTATATTCTTGCCGAGTGACCAATGGATGTATATTATTTGAAGATTCATTTACACTATTGGTATTGGTATTGGTATTGGTATTGGTATTGGTATTGGTATTGGTATTGGTATTGGTATTGGTATTGGTATTGGGTAACGTATTTATTTCTCTAAATCGTTGATGTTTCTTAGTGGAATTGTGTATCAGAAAATTACTGTATTTTGCGCAACTAAATCCACATATTTCACATATATACTTCTTACTGTGTGATTGTGATGTTGGTAAATTCATTTTTGAATCCTCTGGTATTACTGTTGAGCTATGAGATAAAGCGTTCGTTACATACATACTTTTATCATTACAATTAAAATTACAATTGTCACATATATACCGTGTGGCTAGAAATGGCATTTTTTATATCCTTCCTCTCAGTGCTAAAGTGTTTACAATACCGATACATAATAATCTTGCCGAATTTGACCAAAAAACCAAAAAAATGTCAATCACATAATATTTCAATAAAAACACGTTTTGAGAGCATTTCAGTCATAATATACATTTTGGGGTATTTGCGTTTCGTGTTTTTAAAACTTCCGCGCGCAAAAGGCAAAATGGACATTTTAAAAATGTCCATTTTTGGCCTATTTTTGGCCTATTTTGGGCCAATCTATAATTCATAAATTGTCCGACCATTCTTCAATAGTTCATTGAGTATTTTATTTTCCGTTTCAATATATTTTTCATTTAAGATTGTTGATGTTGTTTTTGGGTTTGTAGGTATAGAGCAAATCTTTTTATGTGAATAAATAGATGTTCTGGATTTGAATATTTTATTACAGATAGGACAAATTGTAGTTGGTTGAACTACATCCATTTGTAATTCTGGTAGTGTTATATTTTTCTTTATCGAGTTCATATCTTTATCTTTATCTTTATCTTTATGTTTATGTTTATGTTTATTGGAATTCAAATGTCGCGTATAATCCTTTTTGTTTCTTGTAATAAAGATACATCCTTCGCAATGATATATTGCGAGAGATTGGGGCATCTCGTGCTGGTTACATAATGTTGATAAAATATTCCGATGGATGTGAACGAGCGTAGCTCAAGGATATCTCCTTCGTGCTTCGATTACTCCTTCTCAACATTTGAATTTCATAGAAACAAAACCGGATTTCGACGTTTTTCAGGCATCGTCGTCGTCGCAAACCCGAGAACAATTAAAGCAGATTTGGATGAAGGCGCCGAACTATCGCGAGATGGTATTGAATATACTTGATAATATTCCGCGAACAAAGGACGCAGAGACAAATGAGTATTGCCATTTATTATATCCTTGGTTTAATCGGATATCAAACGAATATGTGCACGACCTGCTTTACGCGGATAACGTAGTATTGAGAGATGGATTTTCTTTTACCGAAGGGTTGTCTGTGGAATATTTGGGAACGGAGAATACACTTCACGCTGGAGATAGAGAACGTATGAATTCCTTCATAAAAAATAATACAAATATGAAACGAATGGGTGGAGGTGGACGGAATAACAAACGGTGGTTTGTAAAACGGGACTGAAAAATAGTATACATAATATACATAATATACATAGTAATGCCTGGAAGAAGACGGTCGGGACTCGCCCGAGATAGAAGAGCATACAATTGGTTGAAAATATCGGATATCATATCCCCGCCATCGTTGTATACCGTAACCTATGACGGAAACACCAACACGAGTGGAAATGCGCCAACCAACTCCTCTTCTCCCTATATCGCAGGTTCAACCGTAACTATTTTAGGTAACTCTGGTTCTCCAGTCTTCGCAAAGTCCGGATACACTTTCGACGGTTGGAATACTGCCGCCGATGGCTTAGGGACTTCATATTCACAAGGAAACACGTTTATCATCAATGCGAACACGATACTTTATGCGAAATGGGCCGTTGTCCCCGCAGTGTCCACACCCACTGCGTTGTCGAGTGTCGGAGGCAACCAATGCGCATATATCCTATTCACACAAGGCGGCAGCGCGGGCACTGTAACCAACTACGAATACTCTACAGATGATGGAGCCACATTTCGCGCGTTTACACCCGCTCAACAATACAGCCCCGTAGAAATCACCGCGCTTTCATCTGATGGGACGACTCCTCTGACAAATGGAACTGAGTATACTGTCAAATTGAAGGCAGTGAATTCGTCAGGAGTGACAAGCAGTGAATCCGCCGCAGTCAACGTGACTCCCACGGTCACCACACTGGAATCTGCTGGACGTATCATCTACTTAGACGCAAACAATACAGATTCTTACGCAGGTGGTGGCGCGACGACATGGACGAACCTTGATTCGGAAGGCGATTACAATGCAACACTGAACGGTTCACCCACTTTCAATACAACCGACGCCAACAATAAATATATCGAGTTCAACCCAGGAGAGGCTACGGGCCAATTCGCCCAAATCAATCAAGCCACCGATATCAATCCGGTGTTAAACCAGCCATTCACCATTCAAATGTGGGTAAAAATAAATAATGTCGGTTCACAAGGTTCACTTGTAAGCAAAGCATTCGGTGGACCATCTTATGACGGATATGCTGTAGGGTATAGAGCAGATAATACGCTAGAATTACACGAAAATGGGACGTCGAAAGTGAGCTATTACAAATCGGCACCTGATGTAGTAAATAATGGATGGCGGTTATATACCGCAAATATACAATTCGGAAACGGTGGTGAACGAATGAACAAGGTCTTCGTAAATGGACGTCAGGTTTTGACAAGAGTCATTACAAATAATCAAGAATTTTTCTCACTGTTGAGCAACGAAACCGGTATTCCTTCTCCAACGCAAAATATGACCTTCGCCACTGGATTTTATGGTGATAGTGAATGCGACATTGGTCAATTTTACTATTATAACACTGAACTCACGATTACGCAAATCATCCAAAATTATGATGCGACGAAGTCGCGGTATGTATCATCTTGAAAAACGACGTTTCGCCGTATAGAGTGTATTTCTTACCAGTGCGGACATCGACGTATCCGTCAGTATCGGCGCAATTCTGTGCTGGCCAACCACTGCACCAATGCCATCCAGAGATGTGCGTAACATTGTCGCGAAGAACCATAATGTCGCCTTCGTATAATTTGGCGTGTTCTTCGCACGCTGCGTTATAATGATCGATGGATTGAAGACTTGACTTCGTATGACTCTGGTATCTATGCCACGAGTAGATATAGTGAGTCCGGTATTTACAGCCGGTGGAGGCTGTGGCGGAGGAGGCTGTGGCGGAGGAGGCTGAAGCTGTGTTTGACATTTATATTCGCGTGTATCATATGAATCATAGAAACGTATTTCAATTTTTATGATTTTATTCGTAAGCATTACACTCTATGCTGAGTCTACAAACGGGACACGTATTGTTTATAATGAGCCAACGCAAAATACATACTGCGTGAAATTTATGTTGGCAAGGTAAAACTGCCCATTGATGTCCCATTCCTGTGAGTTCGCCGTTTTCCAAACAAATACAACATTCTTCGTTTGAATACCGCGTCAATGGTAACACAGACGCTCCCGCCACCACCGCATCCAGTGGGCGTTTATTGACACTATCGTAACAATACGTTATGGTCAAAACCCACACAGAGAAAATGCCAACGACAATATATACGAAAAACAATACGAAACTATGAATAATGAATGCGCTTTTTCCATTATCACATACGGATGAAAACTCAAACCGCGGTGGAAAAGTGTAGATAAAATATACAAATTTAAGAGATAGTTCTGTGAGAGAGAATACGATACGCGTTTTTGGCCATAGACTCACCTTCCACACTTCATACTCACGAATGCGCGAAAATATCGTTCCATAACGCTGATAATGTCGATACTCATACCGCGCACTATTGGCGGTAGATAAACACATCATTCCGTTCATTATGATGAAGAATAGTGGATTATCGCATCGTGACAATGTTGTGATGTAAAAGAGAAGCCCGAGAGATTTCAAGAATACGTAGAGTTTGGAAAAGAAACGAGGGTCATCGTAGACGAACGAAGCGTTGGGGGATAGAAACGGAGAAGGCACACGCGTAGGCACAGGTGCGGGTCCAAAATAAAAATCTAACGCATAATCCATTATATAGTATCTA
>Ga0214921_10008647_pt1 | contig 13129 bp, 20 predicted proteins | sample LL1505_MetaG_FD_177992 | JGI IMG/M metagenome (GOLD analysis project Ga0214921, IMG submission 177992) | Freshwater microbial communities from Lake Lanier, Atlanta, Georgia, United States - LL-1505 | ecosystem: Environmental > Aquatic > Freshwater > Lake | place: USA: Georgia | collected... | reverse complement strand
CGATAAAAGATTTATATAGCTCTATGATCTCAGGAGACAAAACGTTTTTAATTTTAACAAACCCATTTTTCTCAAATTCGGCCTTATAATCGGCCATCATGTTATCATCTATCATTATGTTCTCACTTGCTAGTAGCTCTATAAATTCCGTCCCACTTAAGTGGCTCATCAGTTTTCAAGTCGTAGATTCTTTGTTCCATCATATCGTAGTAGGCATTTAGCTCTTCGTCCCAGCAACGTTTCAGATCTTTTATCAGATTGATAGCTGCATCCCATTTACCTTGACGATAGAAGTCCAAGAACTTTTTATGCAGCAATTCTCCAGCAGGATCTGCCACATCAAAAATGGTATAGATGCGAGCAGGTTCTGTCTTGCCCTTGACAGCAATCAGGTCGAGTTCGACTACTTGGTATACATCCCTAACCAGTTCGGCAGTTTGTGGTCCGACGATGAGTTTGACTCCATAAGGCTTGGATTGACCTTCCAGACGAGCAGCCAGATTAACGCCATCACCCAGGCAAGTATAATCAAAACGCTGGCTACTGCCCATATTACCAACCACCACAGTGGCAGTGTTAATACCAAGACCCATGCCAAAAGCGGGTATGCCTTCTCTTTCAACTTCTTCATTAAATATCTCCAGGTCTTTTAGCATTTGAAATGCTGTTCGAACTGCATCTCGTGCATGTTGTTTGTTATCAAGCGGTGCATTCCAGAATGCCATCTGTGCATCACCAATATACTTATCTAATGTCCCATTATTTTCAAGGATCGCCCTTGTCATGACTGTCATATAGCGATTCATGATTGAAGTCAGACCTTGAACATCTTCACCGTAATGTTCAGAAATTGTGGTAAAACCACGAACGTCTGTAAACATGATTGAAAGTTCGCGAGATTCTCCACCTAACTTCAAGAGATCTGGTTGTCTTTGCAATTTTGCGACCAGATCTGGACTCAGATATGTGCCGAACTGTTTCTTGATTTGTTGCTTCTGAAGGAATTCAGATATAAATTTCACTGTATAGATATGCATGTAAATAATTGCGATTGCTATCACGTTAAATGTGACATCTAACAAGATTCCCTTGCTCGCAAATAAATACATAGGCAGATAGAGATATCCACCTAAAATCAAACCTATCCAGACGATAGAGTATTTTAATCGAGAGATGATGATCAATGCCAGAGCCAAAACAAGAAGAGCAGCAAGATCTACAAGCTGCGTCCAATTCGGAATCGAAACCGAATCACCATTTATCAGAGTCTCAAGAATACTCGCCTGGAGTTGATGGGGATATTGGGCACCTGAAGGAGTCGCTACAGGGTTACTTACACCAGCTGCAGTCACTCCGAGAATCACGATTTTACCACTCAGGACAGGCAAAGGATCCTTGCCAATTTCGTATGACTCAAATCGATAGTTCGGATTAATAAACACGCGACCGTATTCATCGGTCTTAATAGTTTCAAAAGAAGGAATTCGTAATGCTTCCACCCCAGTCTCATTTATCTTTGCCTGATACGAAGGATCTCCGGCAGCGACTCTTAACATTTCTAGAGCAAATGCAGGATAGTATTCACCCTCTGAGGTTGCGAGAAGCGGAACTCGTCGCACAACACCGTCAGGTTCAGGAAGAGTTGATGTCACTCCAACACCAGCAGCATTCTGCTGAAGCAATGCTAGATTCGATAGGACGCATGGATATGACGGAAGAAAGTCGGTCGCTTGGCCGTCTCCAATCACAGCAACACCTGTCCGACGTAGATCCGCTTGGCCAGCACTCTTTGATGCAGTACAGTCAGCGGAAACAGTCTGACTAAGAACGACCGGATATTTGGTTAACGTATCTGCAAGAGCTCTATCAGTCCCCATCCGATCAGGCTCAGGCATAAGTACAGTGCTGCCAACAAGAGCAGCCCCTCGGCCATAAATGTCCCCAATAATTTCAGCGTGGACTTCACGCGGGAACGGCCATTGGCCATATTTTTCAATTGCTTTCTCCCCTAAATTAATGACTACAATCTGCTCAGATTGTTTTGCTTTATCGAGCATGATGTAGTCATAAAATTTAAGACGAGTCGCTTCAACTAGATATGGATCTTGTAATTTAAATACAAGTAATAATGTGAATGTAAAGAGTGCCAACCAAGGTGAGAGTAAAATCTTCTTTATCATGTTAACTCTTTCCATTCTTCAGGCGTTATAACTTCTCTATTTACTAAAAGACTTTCATACAATTCAATTTCTTTTAGCATGTCTTCGCGTTTAAAGTATCTATTTTTTGGAAAAGGATCTATATCCTTATTAGTAGTATTTGTATCAATACCGCCTGGCAATATCTTTGGAACATATTGAGACAAATCTTCAAATTTTATAATTCTAAAATCTCTATTTTTTATAATATGCATATACGGCCGGCAGTGTTGATTAAAAATAAACTCTTCTATTTCCCACTTGCGATCAGTGCTATTGAGGTTGGCCCAAAGTTCCACTTCTGGAAAGTCAAAGCATTTCCCGGTTTTTTCATATTCTATACTTCGCGTGTTCCATAATTCGTCATAAAATGTAATAGCAGAATGCATTCGCTCTGCAGGATGCCTTAGCACTACTACTTTTGAAGAAACGCCTTCCAACCAATGCGCAAACGTCCTCGATTGTCGCATATGTAGTAGGTCGAAATAATTCCACATCGCCGTGTGCCCGCATTTAGGCATAGACAAAATATTTAGATTCCCATTGTCATGTGCAAAAATAATCATGATTAATTCTTTATGTAACTGTATCCATTGCAAGGTCCGGTCGTACATGTGATTGACATTAAGACTGAGTCAGTAACGCTCGCAGCAGTTTGCGATACAGTGACTCCAATTCCAGGATTATTTATTACTAATTTAAACAGCTTCTGTGCAGAACCAGATTGAGTAATATTTGCATTCAACCCACCGAAAGGTGCACTAATATCAAGAAAATGATTACCAGTTCCTTGTTGAAGAGTTGTGACAACATTCGAGTTACCTAAGATGTTAAAGAAAGCAGACTTTCCACCGGCATCTTTCTGTTGAGCAGTGAGTTGATTTCCTGTTCCATTCATTACTAGCTCTGCATACTTGCCATTATATTGTTGTGTCAGAGATACGATATTATTGTTTCCTGTCACAGACACTTCTGCAAGATTGTTTCCAAGAATTGCGGTAGCAGTACCTTGATTGATAGTAATGGAGTTGTTGCTACCATTGATCAACATCGATTGAGAACCATTCACGCCTCTGATAGCGTTAAACCTCGAGAACTGCTCGATGTTGACTGTGTTATTATCACCGATATTTTGAATATAAATCGAGTTGCTCGTAATAGCATTCGTCTGTCCGAGCTTGATAGTTTGATTGGTCGCAATCGATGTAGTTGGATATGTTGATTCTGCAGGAGGTGGAGGTGGCGCAGTTGGTGCCGAAGAACCTTGGTTTGGCGCAACAGGAGCAAATGTTGTTCCATTCAGTTTTGTTGTTCCTTGCAACTGATCGATGAACAAGATAGGTGACAAAGCCGTGTCGCCGAGGTTGAACGACGAGAATCCAAGCATATAGTTGCCATCTGCTGGAACTGTGAACACAGCAACCTGCCAGCCAGTAGCACCATAAGAGTTAGTAGAATAGTTGCCAGTTCCAGGATTTGTGAAACCAAGCAGCGCGTAGTTCTGTGTTTGACCATTCAGAGTAGGAACACCAGGACCACCAGTCAATGTGATGAGAGAACCGTCGTTATACGGAACATAGTCTGTCGACAGATACTGCCATCCAAATGAGTATGTAATTCCTGCTTGTAAGAATAGAGTTCGACTAACAGACGAAGCATTCGTAGGATACATCGATCCATTCGAGTAGATCGTGTTACGAATAGAAGTGATATTCGAAGCGCTCAGTCCAAGAGTAGTCATCGCAGCGTTAAATTGAGGAGAACTTCCTCCTGCTTGAACCGATAGCATGTACGATCCGTACGGAGTAATCGTCCAACACTTACCACCTCCTGGACAATAGTTTTGCATACCAGCCGTGACTTGTACACCGTTGCCACTGTCACTCCATGAAGTACGAAGTGCAGTAGATCCGTTCGACACAGTCCAACCAGCATAATTTCCATCTTCGAAACCATAGTTCGAAGGCGTCTGAGCATTTAACTGTACGCTGAACGTTAACAGTAGTAGTGTTAAGATCCATCTTATCATCTTACACCCGATTCTTGTATCACGGTGATATTTCCTTGCGGTCTACCTGTACCTGTCGTAGTCCATTTATCATCCATAAAATTGTATGCGTCGACGACACCGTTATGAGATGAAATCATTTGGATTTCAGTATCTTTTGGTAACCATACCACGACAACTTGATTCTTATCTTCAGAGATTCTCGAGTATACCCAACCTACCTGCACCAACTTCTTAAAAGTAGGCGATACGTTCGTATAAATGGTTTCTGTGGGCCTTTTTCCAGAATTATACTCTGCATAAATTTCTTGAAGTTCATTCTGTGTAGGCATACGAAGAGTGGCTACTGCAACTTCTTCTACACCATCTCCACCAGTATTTGGATCTTGGTTGTCGTCAGATGCCGCTTTTGCAGGATTGACAAACTTCTTGAGCGCTTCGCGAGCAGCAGTGATGAGCGATTGACCGTCATCAGTTTCGAGCGGAGAGATCTGAATATTGTTGTCCATACCCTTCATTGAAGGATTAATGACGACAGGAGGAGCAGGAGGCGCATAAGAATTCTCGACCATCGTTGCTTGGAATGGCTGAGTCAGAGTGACGATACCTGCAGCAGTGATAACATCGATTGCACCTGAAGGACATTCGAAGTTGATCTTTGTGATATCTTTGTCGTTGTAACATTCAGGAACGAGAACGACTGTCGATCTGCCTGCCTCGTCGACAGACATGACAAAGTCTGTACCTCTTACGGCGATCGTTGCAGTCGGTGTACGTATACCAACTCCGCGCGCATTACCATGAGCAATCGCGCCAGAAGTGTATCTTGCAGTTCCTAAAGCTAGTTTCAGACCGAGCTTGCCTTTGCTCTTATTGTTTCCATCATAGACGAAGTCGTCGATGACAAGCCTCGAATTCTGTGTGATGTTCACCGTAGTGGCATCAACGAATCGAATCTTAAATTTACCTTGAGAGTTGGTCGACACAGTATCGTTCTTCTCGATACTCGAGCCTTTAGCAGCAGGTGCAACCTTTGCACCACGCTTGACGGAACCTCCGCCTTGAAACTCTGATATCGATCCCACACCTGCAAAGGCGGGAACCGATATCAGAAGTAGTAGATTAATGGCCAGTCTTGATATTAAACGTACCATTTGAACCCGTCGAGTTAATATTGATTACGGTTTCCGAAGCTCCGTACTGTTGGGTTGTAATGGTGTTCAGAGTACCCGTGAGGTTCACATACAGCGAATGACCGAATGTTCCTCCGAGACCTGTTTGTGTCACGTCGAAATCATTGTAATCACCAGTCACGAGAATGGTTTGAGTTGCGTTAGGTGAGAGTGCATCGATGTTAAACGCATTGTTATCACCAGTGATATTCATCGAGTTACGAATGTTTGCACCTGAACCATGGAATACGAGCGAGTTCGAATCGCCTGTAAATCTTGCGTTCAGATCAAACTGATTACAAACTGCATCTGATTGTGCTACACCGCAACGAATGTCTGCAGTATTCAGATTACCGATCTGACGAATCGTTGCAGTTGCAATTCCTGTTCCGCCGGTTGCAGACACGATGCCCATATAAAGTTGGTTACCGTTACCAGTTTGAACAGCGATAACACTCTGATTATCACCGCGCAGGTAGATAGGATCGTTGGCGTTGCCGATGATATTGGCAGTCCCGGTTTGAACAACGTTTACGTCGACGTTGCCACCTTGCTGATCAATATACACTTTGTTTGTTGTAGCTACTGCAGCTGCAGTCACTTCATTCGGTGACGTAGTTACAATTGCAGGTGGAGTTGGGGCTGTTGGTAGCACTGTTTGTGCAATCGCAGATGTTCCATAAAGAAGAGCAGCTCCAACGAATAAAGATTTAATTACCTTCATTTGTTGCTTCCTTTTGCTTAAATCTCCATAGACCTTTACGTTCACCGTCCTTGATCAATTCCACAACGGCCGTTTCTATGGCTGAACGGATCGCATAACTACCTGCTTCATTCGATGTTTGTTGTCCATCAAATTCAAAAGCCTTTGTTGCCATGTCAAAAAACTTAAATGCTGTCACTCCCTCGGACGTAGAGAGCAGATTCTTCTCAACAGTGACAGAGGTCAGGACTTCTCCTGTCTGTACTGATACGAGTCGCATACTAATAGTAACTTGATCTTCTGAGTACTGCTGATAAGGACCAATTCCAAGGAATCGTGCGCCGTTACCACCAGTTTTGGTATTTGAACTATAGTCAATAATACCGCCTTCAAGAATGATACCTGCAACCATCAAAGGAGGAAGTGGCTCAGCACCTTCTCCGAGTTGCTGCTCTCTCATCTGTCTTACGAGCTGACGTTCTTTAATTAAAGAATCGATGCCTACACGCTCGACTGGCTTGAACCATTTGCCGTCTCCGACATCTGCCAATGTTTTGATAACATATGCATCAGCGCCTTGAGTGACGGCTGTCGAGAAGCTGGCTTGAGTAGCAGAAGGTTTACGTTGTCCTGTTCTATCAGTGAACGAGTAGATGGCAATCGGAATTACCTGACCATCAAGTTCTGGCAGAGTTCTAAACAACTTAGGATTTGCAAATCTTTCTACCTCGGCATCTTCTCTCATCAGATACGACTGATTGAGATGAGGATGCACTCCGCCTGCGCAGGCAGTTGTTACAAGAAGTAATGGGAGTAGAATTAGCTTTTTCATGACTTCTCCTTAAAACGCAAATGTTGCGATAGGAACAGTCACGACTGTCGTGTTACCAAATTTGTCGACAACTGTCAACGTCACCGATGTGCCAGTTTTTACATAGCTAATCGTGTTTCCATCGAGATTGAACATGCCTTGTTGGGCAGAACCTTCGGCAAAGAGATTATTCGAAAGCTGTGTGGCTAGCTGAGCATATACCTGAGAGGTAAACAGAGCCATAAACTTTGCAAGCGGAGTGTTCGAAGCTTCAGCTTTTGCAAGAGCCGCTTTTGCGGCTTCGGCATCTTTGATTGCTTGTTCGCGAGAACGTTCTTGCGCATCGATTGCCTGCACATGTTGTGACCATCCATATCCATTGAAGGACGGACTTTTAAACTGCTGTACGAGTGGATCAGCTTTTGCTGGGCTGCTTAGTATCAGAGCTAGCAGGAGCAGACTCTTTTTCATCTTTCTTTTCCCTCTTAAAAGGTATATCTTTGTTCGAAGAAAGACTAAATTCAAGTGTGAAGATCTTGATGATTTCAATCTTTAGATTTATGTTCACTGTGATCTTCCTTTATCTGCAATACAACGTTCACCTTCTGATTCAATCGAATAAGATCGTTATCCAACATACGGACACGATCAATCAACGCAATTAAAATTACATTTGTTTCGCCAATCAATGGCATTAGTTTATCTGTTACGAACTTATAGATGAACCACACAAAATAACCCATGCCGACCGCTGCGACAATTGGAAATCCATATTGCTTTACGAGTTCTGCAATGAGTTGTGGATCCATTAATCTTTCCGAGCATCGTTCTTCCCGTCTGCTCGTGCGATTCTGTCGAGATCTGGCTTCAGACCAAGAGCGGAACTTACAACTGCATCAACGCGAATAATATCATGGTTCATTGTCTTGACTCGATTGTCAAGCCCCATAATAATACCTTGCATTCCCTTGATTGCCTTTACGACGCTCTCAAGAATGTAGTTGATAACGAAGTAAACGAAAACCCCACCGAGCAAAGCTGCTGCGATGGGGAATCCGACATCACCAATAAGTTTGAATATAGTATCGTAACCCATAGAACTATTTATACTATTTCGTGACTGATGCGCTACACTTTGTACAAATGTTGTTGTAGGCTCTGTCGATGGTCTCGACGTGCTTCTCGCTGTGCCACATTTCGCTCAGTTCTTGTTCGAGAATGTTACCAAAGATATAATCAAAGTTATAGTCATTGCAACAGAGAATAGCATCTCCACTCGAATTGACGCTTAGCCACTCGTAGTTTCGATCACCCCAATTGTTGCAACCAACGACCGTACGATTCTTCATACGATCCTTCATGTATTCTTCTTCGGTAATATACTGACCGATGAGACCGGTGCGATCGATCAGATCAGACTTCTCAATGTCAAATTTAGGGAACAGCTTCGTAGCAATATCTACTTGCCTCTGATGCTCGCCTGTTTGCATGTCAAGATCGATGCCAAGCTCTTCAAACTTTGGACCTTTCTTCAAAGATCCCGTCTTAAACGACAGTTCGTTGACACCATTGACAATCAGCTTCACTCTTCCTTGTAACTTACGAGTCACGGCATGATCATGCAAGTTTTGAAGATTTGCCATCATATCATCGAATCGTTTCGCAGGAAATCCGGAGCGTTTCGACCATACTTCAGCATTCTCATAGGCAGGAATGTTCAGCGCGATTTCTTGAATGACAGAAGGTACATACTTGTTGATGATGTCGAGTTTTTCTGGCGTGAGATTGACGCCGTTACTCAGAATGAAAGTCTTCAGGCCGTAATGCTTTGCCAACTCGAGCAGCTTCTCGAAGTCTTTGTATAGCAGCACTTCGCTGTAGTGTGTGGTGAGAAAGAGCTCGAAGTCGGGACTGACTACACCATTCGGAGTCTCTCGTTCGACGATAAGTTTTCGAAAGATCTTCTCGACGTCCTCGATGGGAATCTGCTTCATGCCAGCTTCTGGTTGAGGAATGTACTTGACAGGACAATACCAGCATTTGGCATTACAGAACCCAAAAAGGTCGATAGCCAAACGCTGGATCTGATAGGCTTTTAACCTAGAACGAATAAATGTAGACAAAATTCACCTCACAAAAAACTATAGTAAGGTTATTTATTCAGCGTTCAGGAACAACTCGTCAAACTTCTTTAGCCACATCGCTTTAAACTCAGGGTTTTCAGCGCGCTTCGATGCAACAAGAACGTTCTTTAAACGTCGAGCAAGGACAATATCAAACTTCATATAATAACTCCTACAATCAAAATACTAACAATAAAGGCATTCACAACAAAAAGTGCTTTGTCCTTCATGACGATCGATGCATATCCCCAAAGACTGGCACCTACAATCGAGATCAGAAGATCTGCCTCATGAAATTCGAATGCTCGACATGCCGCGGCGATGATGACACAGATGGTGCCGAGCCATTTGATGGCTTCAAGAAAATTAGTCACGCAACACTCCATTCATAACTATCTTTGGTTTCAATGGACTCGAAACCGTCATACTCATCGATACGATACAGCGTGCCGGCAGGGACTTCTGCAATCCGCAGCTTGGCACATCTACCATTGGCCTTATCTCCGAGTTCCTCTACGACCTGAACCAGAATAGGATCATTGCGCTCAAAATCACGGTCGCTGAAATACAGACCATTCGAACGCTCGAATCGACCTGGAGATACTGGATTGGCTTGTTCTTCTGCATTGATACGATCATACTCTTCCAGTGGGCAAAGATAGTAATGTGTAAAACCATACTTCTTTTCAGTATACAGAGTAATCCCTTTGATCTCCGCATAGCGCATGACTGCCTCGTGCGAGAGGCCGAATCCACCGTAGCAAGCATTATAAACAATCTTAGTCATAATTAATCCTTTTGATAATTTGCAAGAAGCTCGAAACCGAACGAAGCGCAGTAATAAAGCTGACCGTTATATTCGAGGATGTCACCGACTGACATTGAAGAAACAACGCGTGTGATCTTTTGGACCTTATCGCTATTCCAAAGGTTCATGTACTCAAAAGCTTTTTCCATATCGCGAGTATCAACAGTTGCAACATGAGTGTAGTACTGGAAGTTCTCAGCTTTAAATTTGCCTTCGAAGCTACGATCGAAGTAAGCTTTGATGCGGTCGCTAGTTTCACCGTCATTGATCATGTCGATTTCGGCGTCTGTAAGAGCGATCTGATAAACCTTAATCATTTTTTTCTTCCTTCTTGATTATAGTTCCACCTTATATTGTTTTCGATATAATGTACACAAAAAAACGCACTCAGAACAAGTCCGAATGCGTTTTTTTCGAAAAGATTTTAGCGATCTGTAGTAGGAAAGCTTTCTGCGAAGCGTTGGTCGCCGTGGCTATGCCATGTTCCTTTGACCTGAACTCGTAGATACATGTTGTTACGAGCTCCATATTCATAGATCCATGACAAGACACTCGGTGTTATTTCTTTGCCAGTCTCTCGTACTTCAAGATACGTTCCGCCTTCCCAATCTCGATGCGTTAAGATCACACCCGAGAGATCTGGTCGAAACCATTCTGGAAATACCTTCTTATCATCGAGCATCCATGAGCAGAAGTAACTCTTACATGTCTGTGGTCGAAACTCATAGATGGTGCAAGACTTTCCGAAGAAATGACATGGTCTGCCTGGGAACATTTCATGTCCATCGATATTCGCGCTGTGCCATCCTTCGCAACATGCAGTACAGTCACCGCACTTGCGATTCATGACAGAAGTTGTCGCTCTATTTGTCGCCATTTTTGGTTGGATACCTCTGATGATACGAGTCTTCGATATTCTCTCCGAAGAAATCAATATCAAATTCGTTGAGTTCCTTGACAAGGCGATAGCCAAAATAGGAAAGGATTCCTACGACTGCGATGCCAGCAACTCCAGCTACGATCTTCTTATTATCCATTTTCTTTCAGCCAGTTTAAGATGTTTTCTGGAGAAGTCTCACCGTATGGATCTTCTCCGGCATTGTCTTCCATGCCAGGTTCGATGAACCACTTCTCGATCTTGCCGTTGTTCACGATACATGCATAACGCCATGAACGTTCACCGAAACCGAGGTTGTCCTTGGCGACACTCATCTTCATCTTATGAGTAAACTTGGCAGATCCATCAGGAATCATCTTGACTTTCTTGATCTTCTGCTGCTTAGCCCAGCAATTCATTACAAAGGCATCGTTGACCGATACACAGAGAATGTCGTCGATACCCAATTCCTTAAATGCCTTGAAGTTTTCTTCGAAGCCAGGAAGTTGGTATGTCGAGCATGTTGGTGTAAATGCACCAGGAAGTGAGAAGAGTACTACGCGCTTCTTGGCAAAGTAGTCGAACGAAGTCTTATCTTCCCAGCGATAAGGATTATCTCCGCCAATCGACTCATCACGGACGCGAGTTTTAAATACGACGTTAGGAACAATTTCAGGAAGTTCCTGAGTGTTGTCATCATACTTGTTCCATGAACGTTTAACCGAAATTGTTTCTACCATAATTATTCCTTACCAATGATGGATTGCATTTGCAATCAGAAAAATGTTTGCTATGATGGCTTGTAAGATGAAGAGAGTTCGGATCAAAGCGACTTTATCAGATTCGCGATCACATGAACTTGCTTTTTCACCTAAGGCTTTTGCCCAAATACGCCACATAACTAACTCCATGAATAAAAGCGAAGTGGGAGGATTCAGTTGTACCTCCATGACCCAGTCAATTACTATCTGTAATCTCAGCCAACGACTCGTTCCTGGTTAAGAGGAGTACCACTCCCCGAGTCTACCTTATCCCCACTGACGAGGGGATTATTCAGTCACACTTCTTACACCGTCCGTCGACAGTGATATCTATTAGAACCTTACGCCAATACCAACAAGCGCGCCATGACGGCCAACCTTGCTGTTGCTGAAGTCAGTATAGCGATATTCTGCCTTAGTAAAAACTGGTCCTGCAAGCTTTACTTCAAGACCGCCACCGACAGTGACACCGTCGAGATTTGGTGCATTACGGCATACGATTGTACGTGTGCCTGTGCAAACTTGTGGACGCTCAAGATCAGTGTAACCTACACGACCATAAGCAAGAACGTTCTTATTCAGAGCATAACCAATACGAGCAGCAGCTCCAAGATCAGCACGTTCAAAAACATTGGCAGCCGTAGCTTCTACGCCAATAACAACCTTACCAAACTGTAGGTCATAACCAAGAGCAGCACCATATGCAACATTAGTGGCATCAACGCCAGCTGTTACATCATCACCACCTGCAGTTACTTCTGCACGTACACCGGCAAAATCATTTGCCATGGCTGGAGTAGATACAAATGCAACTACGGCAGCAAGAGGAGCGAGATACTTTTTCATACATTTACCTTTTATTGTTGTTGAGGCCGGCAGTTTCAGACGTGCCGAGGTCTATTGAATGTAGTGGCTACTGAGGTGTCGTCTCGCTACGGACGGTAATTTCGCTCTTTACGTTCCTATCTATCCCCAATCGCTTGGTCGCCACAGGAACTTCCATTACATTCAAACTGGTTGCAGAGGTCGGATTTGAACCGACGATTTCCGGCTTATGAGACCAGCGAGGACGACCTGACTCCTCTACTCCGCGATAAACTGGCTCCCTAAGATGGATTCGAACCACCGACCAAAAGATTAACAGTCTTCTGCGCTACCGCTGCGCCATTAGGGAATAAACTTTATTTTAGATCTTTTAATTCTTGATTGATATACAACTTAGCCGCATTCATGATGGTGCGAATCGCCGCTTTCTCTGCTGGAGTTGCACCTATTCCTTGAACAAAAAGATTGGCATTAATCGACTGTTCTCCTGGACCATCATCCTCATCGAGAACATGTTCGCTAATGTGCATTTCAACTTTCTTAATCATAGTATAATCCTATTTATATGCTGTTGCTATCTTTGTTCAATGACATCTGATCAAGCACTCGCTGTTCTTCTTTCAGGCGAGCAGCTTTCGCAGCAGGAGTTTCGATTTTCTTTGCGTTATGCTGATCGCGTTCTTCGTCAGTCATCTTGCTTGTCATATCAAGAATGATATTAAACAATCGATTGAACTCAGAAGAGTTAGGAAAGTAGCGTTGAACTGATGCGAAGCGATTTTCAGCCATAGTCAAATAATCAGAATTAGTCATTACAATCTCCATTTCTTATTATTCACTCTA
>Ga0214921_10008646_pt1 | contig 13129 bp, 13 predicted proteins | sample LL1505_MetaG_FD_177992 | JGI IMG/M metagenome (GOLD analysis project Ga0214921, IMG submission 177992) | Freshwater microbial communities from Lake Lanier, Atlanta, Georgia, United States - LL-1505 | ecosystem: Environmental > Aquatic > Freshwater > Lake | place: USA: Georgia | collected... | reverse complement strand
GGTCCAAGGCCATATTCCAGGTTGGGTTTTCCAACAATTCATTGAGCCCAAAAACAAACCACCGGTTATTATACTGCTTCAAAAAATGGGGATGAAAGTTCATGGTAAAGGGGGCTCCGTTAAATGGCGCATAGCGTACGCTAAGTGCTTTTTTCTGAACGATGGCATTAAACAACGGGGTAATGTGGGCTTTACCTGAGTAATCGATATTGGATTCAAAGGAAATCACTTTCTCATCGCTGCTTCCAAATTTATCTTTTAGCAAGATATTCAGTTCCTCTACCCACTCAAAGCCCGGTCCGCCCGAAAATCGTTGTAGTAATTCTAAGGCATTCTTCAATTGTTTCGCTTCGGTTTCATTCAGTGGCGAATTATGGATCGAAAAGGTGGGGTCGCTATAGTAATAGGCATGTTTTTTCCCTGCATGAATGCTATTCTCTATGGGGGCATTGTACCCGGCCTCACTGCGCATAAAACGAATGTCTTCCCGCAACTGACGCGTATTGATCCCACTGCTTTTGGGGTCGTCTTCCAATAAGGCATGGTTCACTTGTTCAATGAGGTCATCAAATAGGTATTTTCTTCCAACATTCTGAAAACAACGGTCAAGGGTCTTGTAGCGGAGTAGGGCATTTTTGGTGATGGACATGGTGGAATTTATCTTCTTTCTACAAAGGTAATTATTCTGTGCAGATATGTTGCATAGTATGGCTGTAGATTTGTATCGAATCAAAAAAAAATACCGATTATGGAAGTGTTTATTACTCGATCAAATGCAGAACGAATTATTAAGAAAATGGATGTCAAAGCCTTGGATATCACAGAATTCGCAGAGCAAATGCAATTCAAGTGGTTTAATAATTGGGAATTGGGAACCTTAATGGCATATGAATTATTTTTCTCTAATCCACAGCAATTTGTGGCTCAATTATCCGAGCTCAAACCGCGAGAAACGCAAAGATCCTTTGTGTATAAGAATACAATTCCCCCTGCATTTCATTATTTTGATAACTGTCAGCGTATGCTCTCAAACTATGAGAATATAAGAATTCCTGAATCCATCGTTTCTTCCAAACGTGAGGAGGAATTCATCGAATGGTGTGCAGCAAACGAAGACCTTCGTACTAAGTATCCGGATCAATTTAAGCTTCGTTTGAAATGGAAGTTTCAGGTAACAGAAAACATTGATGTGAACATCGAGAACAGCGGCTATCAAGCGTACGAGGCCCTTAGCTTAGAGGAGGTGGAAAGGGCGATTAGTGATAAACTAGATCATGTTAAGCAATGGCTAGCAAGCAGTTATTTGAACCGAGAAGTAATGGAGGTATATGGAATCCAGTCATTCAATTGCAAGAATCCTGAACGCATCAACCTAAAGCGTTTGTCTATTTCAGTGCCAAAGGAAGCAGTGGTAAATTGTTTAACTCATATTGAAACAGAGATTAAGCAGCCTTTAATGGATTTATTCAAGGCATATTACCGCTTAAAAGAAAACGAAGGATTAGCTTTCAACGAACACTTGTTGGAACATCTTGGGTTCAGTGCATGCAAACGATGCAGTGCCCAGGCCTTCCGAAACTTATTATCGGAAAAAGGGCTGATCCGCGCGGCGTAGGGGTTGGTTTTTCGAAAGATCCAATAAAACTAAATTAGATCGATCTCCAGCAACAAATCGCTTAAAGTTGTTGGTTATCCTTACAAATAATTTTACCTTCGGGAAGCAAAGTTTTTTCCTGTGCAAGTTGAATGCACGAAATGGGAGTAGGTTTGTACAGATAATATAAATACGTTTTTTGACAGGTTGGTAGAATTTGATGCTGTGTTGTGTTTCGCAATGCATTTAAAAAAGGGTTCGCAATTAGGAAAAACATTACCTTGTTTAACTGTTCTCAACTTCTTTTGACTTGTTGAGAGGCTTCGCCGTCTTTTTTGTCCCCTTGCTTTACTTCTGTTGCCAAGTAGCAGATGAGCCAAAGGCTCAATTTGATAAGTTTGTGCCAGGGGCACTTTGAGAAATCGCCAACCTGTCTTTTTTAGAAACCATTGGAAGGAATTATTTCAAAAGTAGTAAAGTCAAAAACCCTCGAAGAGTTATTCGAAGGGCTTAACTATTTCATCCATCAACGGCTGAAAGAAGAAGAAATCAATCCTGTTTCTTTGGATTCATTTATTGAAATTCATGGAAACACCCTGCGAGAATATAATTATTTTGAGATTCCGAAAAAGTCAGGTGGTTTCCGAAAAATTTCTTCCCCAAGTTATCCCTTGAAACTGATTCAACGCGCCATTTCTGATGTGCTTACCGAACTATACAGTCCACTTCCTTGCGTGCATGGATTTGTTCCCTATCGGAACATTGTTACCAATGCCAGTTTGCACACCAACAAGAAATACATCCTTAATGTGGACATACAAGATTTTTTCCCAAATACTACGTATGCCTCAATAATAAAGGTTTTGAAAGTTGCACCCTTTTCTTTTCAAGATGAGGTTGCTAAAGCGATTGCGCGTTTTGCCTGCCTCAATGGGGGCTTACCTCAAGGTTCTCCCCTTAGTCCAATTCTTACTAATATGTATTGTGTAACCTTGGATAATCAGTTGAGCGAGTTAGCCAAGAGCTATAAATTGCATTTCTCCAGGTACGCCGATGATTTAACGTTTTCAGGTTCAAAACCTGTTTTTAATAAGCGTTTTTTTTCTGCGCTCAATAAAATTGTCAGGAACTCTGGATACGAATTGAAGCAAAGCAAGACGAGGATACAGTCTAAAAATATGCGCCAAGTGGTGACAGGATTGGTGGTCAATGATAAAATTAATGTCAATCGGCATTATATTAGAGAATTAAGAGCGATGATACATTTATCTCAAAAACGATATAATCCCAATTTGTATGAGAAGATAGAAGGAAAATTAGCCTTCTTATCAATGGTAAAAGGAAAAGATCAAGTGTATAGAAATTTAAATAGTAAATTCAAAGCAATATCCCATGGAAGACCAATTAATTGATAGCCTAAAAGAATGGTTTGAAAAGGAATGGCTTTTTGAACGCCATTTGACCTCTGAATTCATGAAGGATAAGGAGGCTTTCGTTCGTGGATGCGAATACTTTGATCAGCATCAATATGCTTTTAAGGGAGAACTTTTAGTGCAATTAAGAAAAGAATCTGGGTTAGCCGAAGTCGCACGTGGCAACCAAGATTTGGAAAAATATGCGATTCATTGTTATCGGCAGGTAGAGAAAGTATTTTCTGAATTCATTTATGTAAATCCAGGTCGGAAGAAGTTGGGTGAATACTTTTTGAATGAACAAGAAATGATTCAAAATCCTTCAGTTATTCAAGGGCTAAATCCGAGTATCGTTCCTATGCTTTATCATAAAAAAGAAGATGGAAGTTTGAATGATAAATGTTTGATTTTGAAGTTAAATTATATTTTGAAAGAGGGTAATTATCTATATCAAGCACCTGATTCATATTCAAGTAACCCGAATGTAAAGTCAATTAACACAACCCACTGGAACCTGTCACATAGAGATCATGAGAATATTTTTAAGGCAGCTTTGTGGTTTGATACGTTCGGTAAGGGATGGTCTAATCCTGCCAATTCCGTGCACAATAAACCAAACTTTGAAGCACTTGGGCATATGTATTTCTTCCGTAACATTGGAAGCCATCTGAACTCTGATTATCGCCCATTTAAGATGCCCATTATTAATGACCCATTTAAGATTAAAAGAATAAAAGGATTTTATGATAAACCCATGGATGTAATGAATATTGAACTTGAAAACCCTGGGTTTTATCAACGTTATGTTGATATGATTTTGTTTTTATACTCGGAGTATTTGAGGAATCCTGAGGTTTAGTTGTCTCAAATTTACAATGATTTGAATCATAACATGCAATGATCCAAACCAGCTATTTTAAGGAATGTCTTAGTTGAAAAGATTGTATTTGAAATAGAAAACTCCTAAAGCTTATAGTAAATCTCTGATGAAGTATTTGTTTTTCATGATTGAAAGATAATCCTTCGTATATTTTTGATACACTTATTCATGAAATAAATTTATTTCTCAACCGCTCAAGAAACCAATCTACCACCCGGTATCAATAAAAAGTTAATAGTTTGTTCTTTATTTGATAGTATCATCTTTTAGGGTATTAAGCGATTTAGAAATTTTGAGATTTACTAATGAGTTAATAATGTTTTTGAGCGTCGCAATTCTGTTGTTGAACTTTTCTTCGTTAGTAATATCTTTAAAATCGTAAAAACTTAAAATGTTACCGGTACCGCCGTTTGAAACGTATATATTACACAGGGAATTATCGCTTGGCCAATCCGTACTGACATCCTTCCATTTTAATGCAAGAATGTCGTCGGATTCAGGTAATATTGGAGCATCGTCTCGTTTGTGATTTATTTTTGCGTGAAGTAAATATTCATCTCGAACAGCATGGTCTATAAAGTTCAAACTTATAAAGCCGTACTGATCTGAAGCATTAATACTTGTTCCTAAAATGTTTGGGATATGAAATGATAAACGACCTTTTTCATTTTCTTCAAATAAAATTTCACCTCCCTTATTAAAAAACTCTTTTAAAAAAGATTTCCAATTAGACCATGTTGTAACGGTTTCTGAATCTATTCTATCCATAATTTGGTGTTTTTTCTGGTTGAAATGATATTATATTTATTAAATTTAAGCAAAAAATCCATAAGTAATTTTCTTAAAACAATTGATTAAACTGGCCATACCTTTACTTCTTGATTATTCCTCCTAGGTTACATAAAATTATGAAACCTTGTATGTTATTATGAAAAGATTAAATTTAGACGTAAACAACTAAAAGATGAGTAAGATTAAAGAGTTTATATATCCTAGCAATCCCAGGCTGGATGTAATTGAAAATATAAAGTTGAAAAATCGTTCAGATCACGAAAACTTTATTCATCAAGGATTATTCAATGTAATTGATGAATTTGCAAAACGAGTAGTCAAAGATTTATACAATGATTTTTCTAACATATTGTTCGAATCAAATCAATTGAACATCGTAGCGGAGGAAAGAGTAATTGAAAATATTATTATTGATAGTCTAAAACGCCGAGGTCATGAAATAAATAAATTTCCTAATTCAGAAATGGTTTGTAAAGCATACAATTTTGTAAAACCTAAATCATTACTCCCGTCTTATAATAATAAATTGTATTTAATCCAACAATTAGGAATAGATGATTCGGGCAACGAGTTGAATTATCTGTTAAATCCATATTTTTTCGGGTATAAGCTTTCTTTTGATATATTTATTCACTCAGTTTTTTTAAAAAAGCACGACGAAACATTAGAAAATGGGTTGTTAGCGATTTTAAGTGATAAGTATGGTCAAGATTTTGTTGAGATTTATAAATATGTATCTCATATGGCCAGAAAGTTTGGCAATTTAGGTCGTATAAACGGAGACCAAGAAGATGAAACATTTATCAAAGGAATGCAATCTATTTCAGGCATAGAAGATGAAGTGATTTTTCATAATTACATTTATGAATCAGCATTGATAACTTCTCAGAATAATGAAAATTCTTTATTTGGCGGATAATCGATATTGATATTATTGGTTCATCTCCAGAAGATTCGCTTATCATTATCTAGTTATATTGATCCAAAAGGCGAACGATTATATCTGTTTTATTAGGTGAGGTAAATTTCTCAATGGATTCTCTAAAACAACAAATTGGGTAATTGAAATTTCAAAGCAAAATCGTAACATTTGATTATTGCTGACTCTCCGATTCCTTTTACGTTAGATAAGTCGCTGATTCGATTAACTTTATTTTCTAAAACAATATCATGTATCATTATTGATGTTTTAGAAGGTATATTCGTGTATCTAATAAATTCAGTTAAAGATATTTTCGTTAATTTTTCTTTAAATTGAGTAAAAAGAATATCCTTAGATTGAGGATTAAATTTGTACAATTTAATTGGTATATCGCATCCTGACAAATAATGGCTCATAATTTCTATGGATTGTTGCTCTGATAACCCACCATTGTTAGCACCAAGTAAAGGAAATGAAATAGATGAGATTTTTAAGTGTGAATATGTTCTTTTGAATTCAACCAAACCTTTAATTAAGTATTCTTCTTTGCTTGGAAACTTCCAGTGTAACTTTGTCGGGAAGTTTAAGATCCATTTTCCTGAAGTTTTATACAACCACAGACTTCCGATTTGAATTTCATTTTTACTACACAAACTTAAATAATCTTTATACATTTCAGGAAATCGATATTTATATTCAAGGGCAATTCCAGCACCCATCGCTCCAATGCAATTCACAGTATTAACAATAGTCTGATCGTTTGAATCGAATATATTACCCGAAATTATTTCCATTATAGAAAGAAAAAATTCTTTGATACTACAACTTGAAGATCTGTTTTTTCTTTTATTAGATCTAATTGCTTTGCGTCGCGAACGTGAATCTTCCTTATTGATTCAACTTTGATTAATTGAGGAACCAATACCTCCGAACATTTTATTCTTTTCCCATCGTCAAAATTTGACCAATAATCACTGTTTATACATTCCCAGTTAAGATTCCTTAAGTTTACCAAATCAGTGTAATGTAATGTGTCTTTGGATGCTGCATTACCATCTGTAAATCTTACATTAGAATTCAAAAGTATGTTTTTATCTATTTCTAATACTATTATATTATAATCATTTTTTTTGACGAACATCATTGGATTTCTTGGGTTGAAATAGAGAGGGACAAAGTCATGAAGTAATAATCTTTTATCTTGTACTGTACTGTTTGAAATATCTTTTTTATTCAATTTAAAATTATAAGCTGAAAAATGTGATAACAAACCATATTGTAATATACTATCCAAATTCTCTATTGATGTCATATGATATAGCCCCGTAATGTCAGACCAAATTTCAGAATCATGCGGATTTCTTTGAAGTGAGTAATAATTCTGCTCACGAAAAATAAGATTTCTTTCGTCGAATGAAAAATCAAACAAGTTACTATAGATAACTTCACCACTGAAATTAAGGATCCTCAATGTAGTTATGTTTTCAATAAAATCAATCTCAAAACAATAATCACAGTCTAAAACTAAATCATAAGAGAAATAAAATAACTCATTGACATTTTCTAAACCTGGAGTAAGTGTTTTGTCCTGTAGTTTTTTTAATACTTGCCTTCTCGCCATATGCATCTGGATAGGGCTTTCAATATTTGCATAAGGAATCATAAATTGATTATATGAAATATCACCATTATGATCGCAAGTTTTAATAAAAACAACATCGCCAATTTCTGATTTTGGAACTTGGTTAATTACTACAAGTCTTAATGCTGACCAATCTTTAAAGCCATAATTTTTCATTTATCGTAATTTTGAGAAATCAAAGGTGTCAATCTCAATCAAGTCAAAAGTCTGATTTGTTTCATCAACAAACACCAAATTTTTAACGCCAAAATGTTTACAGTTTTCAAAAAAGGATTTCCTAAAAATTAATGAAGGTAGTGCATTTCTAAATGTAGGATCGGATAGACCTTTTTTGACATGAATCAAAACATCATTTTGTTCATGATTAATACTTGTTCTTACATCATTCTTTAACTCTGGAAAGTGATTTTCGATCATAAAATCAATAGTAATTTTTATAGGTTCAAGTAGTTTCATTTTTCATTTTTAATAAATTCAACTTAAGTGTTAATTTTTCATCAAGCAAATAGAATCTTTCCAAAAAATTCATCAAAAAAACCTTTCTTAGAATCAAACTAATATAATTAATTTTATTAAATAGTTCAAATTTGTATAAGTCATCGTCAATTAAAGAAATGGTGGCATATATGCTCGGAATTCTTTTTATTTCAATTAGGTTATTGATTAAACTCTCTGCATAAGGATCGTTTGAATTTGAAATTGAAAATAAAAAATCAGCAATATCATATAATTTATCCGCATCATTTTTCATATTAGCGATAAAAGCACTTTGAATTCTATCTATTTTGAATGTTCTATTTTCATTTCTCAATTCACAAAAGCCGGATATATAACTCTTATCATAATTATATTCTTGTATTTCTTCTTTTGATAATTTATTGATTGAAAAATCAACATTTCTAACTATTCTTTTTGTCTTTTCGCCGTTATAATTTTCATAGTATACCAATAATGGACTTTCATTTTTTATGGCAAGTAAGATTATTTTTAATTGGTCGCTCATAAATTCATCATTTAATTTCTCGGCTCCAATGCCTCTCTCAATACCTGCTGTAACAACAACTCATTTTGTTGCTGGCTTGCTTTAATACTTACCTCCAAATTGTCACATAATTTCATGAGTTCTACTAATTTGGCAACGATACGCTGTTGTTCAGATAATGGCGGGAGTGCTATAAGAGACTCTACAATATCACCGACATTCACATGTTTTGCTCCCATTCCTCTATGTTTAGACAATAAGCGTTGTTTGTACCCCTCCTCTGTGACTGCGTACATTAAATATAAATGGGATATTGCTAATGCTGGTCTAAATAACATTACACGTTGTCCTAAACAAACATTTTGATTGCTTGGGACAAAAGTTGCACGACCGATTGAACCTTCACGAGCGTAAACAATATCGTTTTCTTTCGGAATTAGACGCTTTACTCTATCTAGATAACTTTGATAAGACAATCCTCTTAATCTAACAATCTCACCTTTATCGTTGATACAATTTGTGTCAATACCATAATATTCGGTCTCAGTTTCAATATATTTTGGTGTTGAATGCGGACAATCAATAATGGCAAGACATATTTCATTCAACCTACACCAAACCCAATTCTCCGGTATCTCAAATGGAATTTCCTCCTCAGAAATAGGTGGAAGTGGTTTTTCTTTTTTTATCTTCTTTTCCTTAATCAATTGTTCCTTTTCGGCTTTGATCTTTTCTAGTAGCACCGAAGCAGATTCGTCTTTCTCATCCTGCGGCACCAATTTGCCTTGCATGGCTTCCCGCAAAAATGCCTGACGGAGCTGCTTAACCAAGTCGAGTTGTGCTATTTGGTTAGCTGAGATATCATCACTATTATTTGAAAAAGATGCCAACCAAGTGACTATCTGTTTTTGTTGACTCAGAGTTGGTAAATTTATTTCTAACCCTAAAAAACTTTTTTCTTTTACTCTTGTTCGCCCAACACCCTTGGTTAAATGGGTAATCTGATAAATAAAATCTGGCAAAGTCAAGGAATGAATTAGAAATTCAGGTAAAATATTATCCTTTATCTCGAATGAAGGCATTTCATTCGTGACAATCGCGTCATTTAATTCTTTGGGAATAATACCAAACGCTCCACTATGCACAGCTAATCTCGAGTAAATAAAGTCACCTGATTTAATTTTAATAGCAGATTTGCCCTTTATTTCAACTCCTTTTTTAGTTTCTCTCTTGGTTATTGCACCTGTCTTTGAAATGGTAACCAAAGTGTATTCCTCATTTGACATTAATTCAACTGTCTCTTTTTGTTGAATTAGGACTTCAGATAATTGAACTCTTTTCCAACTCATTTCACAGCTGCTTTTATTTGATTCAACAAATCATGGCATTTGGAAAAACTTTTGTCCAGCATCTCCATCAGTTCCACGCTGCTGTGCATGATTTCTTCTTCCTGCTTGATGGGGTTTTTAATGTCCAAATCGTAATTGCGGTCAATTATTGTTTGAATATCTACCTTCCAACTTACATCACTTTCAGCACGGTTCTTCCACCAAGTTTTAATCGGATCAAATTCTCTGATTGTTATTGGTCTCGTTTTATTATATGCTTTTTGACCTTCCGGCAACTTATGCTCGTAATACCACACTTCTTTGGTTGGTTGTCCTTTAGTGAAGAATAATAAGTTTGTCGCTACGGTTGCATAGGGTTGGAACACGGAATTTGGTAAACGGATAATCGTGTGCAAATTACATTCTTCCAATAATCTCCGACGAACTCTTTGTTTCACACCATCACCGGTTAATGAACCATCCGGTAAGACAATCCCAGCACGACCACCGTTTTTCAATAGGTGAACCATCAAAACTAAGAATAGATCAGCACTTTCTTTCGTTCTGAAATTCTGAGGAAAGTTGTTCTCATTATTGTTAGCCACAATTCCTCCAAACGGAGGATTTGCCAAAATAGCATCCACACGGTGCTTTTCCGTATAATTACTCAAGGGTTGGTCTAACGAGTCACGAAAAGAGATATTAGGAACCTCCATATCGTGCAAGATGAGGTTTGTTGTAGCCAATAAGTATGGTAAGGGTTTGTATTCCCAACCAATGATATTTTTTGAAATACTTTCTCGGTCTTCCACACTATTTGCTTGAACTTTTAAATGTTCGATAGCTGCAGTTAAATATCCACCTGTTCCACAACTTGGATCCAATATTTTTTCACCCAATTTCGGGTCAATCATTTCACAAATAAATTCAGTGATAGCTCTTGGGGTATAGAATTCACCACTTTTACCTGCACTTTGCAGTTCTTTGAGGATTGTTTCATACAATTCCCCAAAAGCGTGACGATCCTTGGCAATATTGAAATCAATTTCATTCAGTTTATTCAATACCTTTCGGATATTGGTTCCGCTTTTCATGTAATTGTTATTCCCCTCAAAAACCTCACGAATGATTAATGATCGTTTATTGGTTAGATCTTCTGTTGCTCCAACAGGCAGATTTCGTAGGGTAGGAAAAAGTGTTCGGTCAACAAATGTTGCCAATTCATCACCAGTTATTCCTTCATCATCACCAGCCCATTGATCCCAATGCAACTCGGCAGGAATTGGGCTAGTATATTCATCATTCAGGATCTCAAGTTCTTTGTCCTTGTCAGAGAATATTTTATAGAACAACATCCATCCTAATTGTTCAATTCGTTGTGCGTCACCGTTCAAACCGGTATCGGTCCACATTATTTTTCGGATACTATCAAGAACTCCTTTTAGGTTTGCCATGTTTTTAAATTGGTTTTTGAAGTTCTAATAAATTTATCGGTTGTGCCAAAACTTGAACACCTTGGGGCGATGATCCGGTCGTGAATATTGTATGCCAGAATTGATAATTCTGTTTACCACCAAATACAGTTGATGAAAGTGTATTGTTAGTCCATAATGGTAACAGCGACAGATTCTTAATGTAATTCCTGATGTTGTTCCAAAGAGTTTCAGAAAACTCATGTTGAAATAACTTTTTATCATCAACTGGTTGTCCTTGCGAAATGAAATGCGACTGAATAATCTGACTTAAATACTTGAGCCAGCTGTACATAATTTCTTCCTTTGCCATACGATATGCACGCACATGTTCAATTGGTACATCCTCGTGATTTTGAATTTTGTTTTCTATTCGTGAAGTACCTATTTCCAAATCAAATTTGTCAATGTAAATTTCTTCTGCAATGATGTTCATCAATTTCGTGATTTGTGATTTTTCGAGACTTCTTGGGTTCAATCCTTCTTCTAATCGATATGAAATAGGAGTTTCTAATACATCTTGAAAAATAAAGAACGAGTAGAAGGTTTTTTCGATAGTACTATATGAGATAGGCTTTTCTTTTGCCCTTCCACCGAGATCAACAAATTCCATCAATTTATTATCATGATTTCGGGTAACTCCATCACGAACAGCATCAAGTATATATCTCTTAAGTTCTCGGGATTCTCCTTTAAAATAATTAGTTAGTTCTTTTTCAGAAAAATTGAGATTTTCAGGATCTAAATTCAATTCTTTCTGATATCGCTCTACCCGATCAATGTAAAGTGTATTTCCTAGGTTGCGCTGAACTGACTTGTCAAATGCGACTTGCCTTAGACTTGTACCCGCTCGGAAATTCGTTTTAATAATCAAATCTTCATTCGGATTGATAAAAATTCGTACAGGCAATTCAGTTACACCAAGCATAACTTGTGCTGCAGCTTTGTGCTGTCCATCAAAAATTTTTACAGGGGATTCGGCATTTTCTTTAATATCTATCCAACCTAGTTGAATATGTAATTGAGGATTCCCATTATAAAACTCATCTATAAGCTTGGTTATGTTGCTACCTATAGATCTGGGATTTATCTTATCATCATGAAAAACGAATTCTATTGGTAATACAGCAAAGAAGTATTCCAATCCGCTAAGCTTATCTTTATAAACAAGCGATTTAATCAAATCAGTTTTACCCGCTTGAGCAAATGAATAAATGATCTCATCACCTTCTCTACGAAATTTTAAATTATATTTTGACCCACCTTTAGATCGAACGATATCATCTAAATTGGGGCTTCTATCTTCTTGAATTTGAAGCTCCTCTTGGATTTTCTTGAATCGATGTAAAATTCGAGCTAATTTTAAGTCTGATGCTTGTTTAGCTCTATTTGCAGAAGAAAAAGTTAATGCAAAATTACTTGGATCGTCTTTACCGTTAAGCTTTGAAGGAACAACATGGTCTATATCTAAAATTGAAGAGTGAAGTTCAATATCAATCGGTTCTTCTGTAATAAAACATAACCCATTTTGAATTTTCCAAAGGGTCGTTACTAACTCCTTTCGTTCTGTTGGAGTTAATCTATTAAGATAATTTGATGACATTAGGCGACAATATTATATAATTCATATTCTAATTCTTTTATAGCTTCCATATATTTGGCTTTTCCACCAAACTGATTTATAATTTCTAAAGGTCCACCGAACTCATCAAGTGGTTTCACTTTTAGAATATCCATGCTTTCAATATTTGTTATTCCTTCATCCGCGTATTTGTCGATGAGGGCTTCCAATACTTTTCTAGCCTGTTCACCATATTTGGTAAAATAATTCCGCTTTTTGACATTATTGGCTCTTTCTTTTCGAGTTAGTGGCGGTTGATCAAATGCTACGTGGCAAATGAGGTCAAATAAATCAACTTCTCGATTAACTGCATCTCGCAGAGCTTCAACCAAAACACCTTGACTTTCTAACTCTTTTTGTAATGCTCCCCAATATTAGGGCAGGATTTTGATTAAAGTTAAGGTTTATTTTCATGCAACATTTTGTTGGTCAAAAAATAATTCTTTTGGTGTTTTATAATCGTGTTTCTGATGCGGCCGTTCGT
>Ga0214921_10008645_pt1 | contig 13132 bp, 9 predicted proteins | sample LL1505_MetaG_FD_177992 | JGI IMG/M metagenome (GOLD analysis project Ga0214921, IMG submission 177992) | Freshwater microbial communities from Lake Lanier, Atlanta, Georgia, United States - LL-1505 | ecosystem: Environmental > Aquatic > Freshwater > Lake | place: USA: Georgia | collected 2015-05-28 | reverse complement strand
TGTGTCATATACCTATCCTGGCAAAACAAAAGCAGCCATCGAGAACCTTAATTTTACAATCAACAAAGGAACTCGATTTGGCATACTAGGAAGTACGGGTTCTGGTAAGTCGAGTTTATTAAGTTTAATTCTTAGAATTTTTGATGCAAAAGAAGGTGAAATTTTGATAGATGGTATAAACATAAAAGACATTGATTTAAAGAAATTTAAGCAACAAATAGGTTATGTACCTCAAGACGTTTTTTTATTTAGCGACAGCATTTACAACAATATTTTGTTAGGTGTTGAAACTATAGATCAAAATACCAAATCAAAGGTTGAACAAGCAGCCAAGCAAGCTGCACTTAGCGATAATATTGAAGGATTTAAAGATAAGTATAAAACCATGTTGGGCGAGAGGGGTATCACCCTATCAGGTGGCCAAAAGCAGAGGGTTGCGATTGCACGAGCATTTATCAAAAATCCAGAAATCTTTATTTTTGATGACTGTCTGAGTGCCTTAGACACCAAAACGGAAGCAGAAATTTTGGAAAATATCAAGGCCATTGGCAGCCAAAAAACAGTGATTACAGTTAGTCATAGACCTTCTAGTCTAAAAGATTGTGATTACATCCTAGTGCTTAATGAAGGCGCTGTAATTGAGGAAGGTACACACGAGGAATTGATCAATAAAATGGGGGTATACCAAGAGATATTTAACAAACAACTTAGTACAGATAATGTATTAAATTAATAATATTATCAACATTAGGGTTTGTTAAGGTAATTTTTATTTTGAAATGCAACTTCCTACTAATATTTTGCGACAATTAAATAAACCAAATAAGATGTAACATTTATGGAGGACAACGAAAGAAGAGACGGACAGGAAGAAATTTTCTCAAAGAAAATAAGAGCAGGAAAAAGAACTTATTTCTTTGATGTGAAATCAACAAAAGGTAATGATTATTTTATAACCATTACTGAAAGTAAGAAAAGGATGGAAGATGGTACTTACATCAAACACAAGATTTTTCTTTACAAAGAAGATTTTAACAAGTTTGCCGAAGCTTTAAACGAAACTGTAAACCATGTTAAAACTGAGTTGATGCCAGAATATGACTTTACAGAATTTGAAAGACAAAGCTATGATAGCTGGAACGAAAGCAGTAATGCATAAGTTTTACATTTAGGGCTATTGTATTAAAAATAAACAACTTATATTCGTAAAAAAAATAATCAATATATAAATGAAAAAGACAATAAAATCGATAGTAGCAATGCTAGCTTTAAGTAGCATTATGTTCGCATCTTGCGGAGACGATTCCAAAACTGCAATTGTTGATCCAACTGCATCTGTAGTAACAATTACGCTTAATAATGGAGTTCGCACACTCATTCAAATTAGCCAATTTCCAGACACCATTAAAATAACTGGAAATATTACCATTACAGGGGGTGATAAATTAGCAAAACTAGAGGTAAAACGCAATATTTCAAGTTCAGCTGGAGATTATAAATTGATAAAAGTCGATTCAACTTTAAATGCTACCTCAACTGATTTTATCGTTAATGATGTTCAAACTGGTGACAATTTAAATTCATTAGCTCAAGAGGATAAAATAACCTATTTGGTATTGGTTACTGACTCTAAAGGTATTCTTACCAAGGATAGTATAACTTTTATTGTTAAAGGAATATCAGTTTCACCGCAAATTTTTTTAGGTGCTAGTGCTAATGGAAATCAAAACAACCGATTTTTAGGATATGCTGATAATTTCCAAGCCTATGCCATAGGCACAGATAAGACAAAAAAAGATCCTACAACTGGGAAATTTTATTTACCAGCTAGAGAAAATGCAAGCAAAATTGATTTTGTATTTTTCTCTAACCTGCAAGATGCAAATGTGAAAGGTGCCTTGTATTCGCCTGATTATCCTTTTACTGCAGGTCAAGGATATCAAGATGAAATTTCAAAATGGCCGGCAGGTTCCCCTCGAGCTACAAAATTTATTAGATTAGCAAGCGCTTTTTCTATTTCGCAGTTTAATAATGCAAGTGATCCTAGTAACCAAGCTGTAAATACTTTATTGAGAAGTCTAAAGTTTGACGGTAAAGATATCGATCCAAATACATCTAATCCTCTTGCAGCGCCAACCAATAAATTAGCAAAACTTATGAGTGATGAAATAATAGCATTTAAAACAGCAGACGGCAAATCAGGTTTAATGCTTATAGCTCTTACACCAGGAGCAGACTTAACTGGTAACTTCCAAGTTCAAATTAAAATGTTACCATAATAAATAAACCAAAATAAAAAAGCCGTTTTACAAAAAGTAAAACGGCTTTTTTATTTTTACAAAGAAAATGAAAAAAATAGGAGTATTTACATCAGGGGGTGATGCCCCCGGAATGAACGCGTGTGTCAGGGCAGTTGTAAGAACTGCCATATTTAATAATATAGAAGTAGTAGGTATAATGCACGGCTACAACGGCATGATTCAAGGACGTGAAGAGTTTATTCCAATGACATCTAGAAGTGTCGGTAACATTATTCAAAGAGGTGGCACTATACTAAAGTCATCCAGAAGTGAAGAATTTAGATCCAAAGAAGGTAGAAAAAAAGCGTATGATAACTTAATGGAACATGGCATAGAGGGCATTGTTTGTATAGGAGGAAATGGAACATTTACGGGAGCTGAAATTTTTTACAATGAATTTGGAATTCCCTCTATTGGCGCTCCTGGAACCATAGATAATGATTTGTATGGAACAGACTTTACAATAGGTTTTGATACAGCTATCAATACAGCCATGGATGCCATTGATAAAATACGCGATACGGCAGATTCACATGGTAGAACCTTTTTTATTGAAGTAATGGGCCGTGAAGCAGGTTTCATAGCATTAGCATCGGGTATAGCTGGAGGAGCAGAAGTAATTTTACTTCCTGAAATAAAGGAAGATATTGCCGAAGTAATTCAATTTTTTAAAGATCGCCAAACAAGTAAAAAGTCATTTTCAATTGCCATTGTAGCTGAAGGAAACTATGAAGGTGGGGCATTTGCAATATCTGATCGATTAAAAAAAGAAATTCCTGGTTTCGAATCAAGAGTCGTAATTCTAGGACATATTCAAAGGGGGGGATCCCCAAGCGCTTATGATAGGGTTTTAGCATCTAAGCTTGGAAATGCTGCTGTTGAAGCTTTGATGAAAGGGGAGAGAAACAAAATGGCAGGGTTAATAAACAATAGAGTAGTATTAACTCCTTTTCATGATTCAATAAACATGAAAAAAGATTTAAATCCAGACATGTTGAAATTAATTGATATTTTTAATTCATAAATTTATTTTTTCTGTTAATTTATTTTCAATAAATAATAAGGAAAATGTGAAATCAAATAATGGTTAGAGTAGTAACAAAAAAATAATTCAATAAAAAAAGTCGCGCAAAGTGAGGCTTTTTTGATTGAAAATTGTTTAAATTTTAGGTAATTTCAAGCATATTGCAGCATTATTATTAACATGGATAAAAGAGAAAAATTACTACGATTCAGAGAAGAATCACAACTAGGTGGAGGTCTTGATCGTATTGCATCGCAACATAAAAAAGGTAAGCTTACTGCCAGAGAAAGAATACACTTTTTGCTTGATGAAGGTAGCTTTGAAGAAATAGGTGCTTTTGTGATACACCGAAGCAAGGATTTTGGCATGGAAAACCAACAGTTTTTGGGTGATGGCGTAATTACGGGTTATGGCACCATCTCTGGACGCTTGATATATGTTTTCTCTCAAGACTTTACTGTTTTTGGAGGCTCTCTCTCTGAAACACACGCTGAAAAGATTTGCAAGTTAATGGACTTAGCCATGAAAAATGGCGCCCCGTTAATTGGTTTAAATGATAGTGGTGGCGCAAGGATTCAAGAGGGAGTTGTTTCATTGGGCGGCTATGCGGATATATTTTATAGAAACACGATGGCAAGTGGTGTGATACCTCAAATCTCAGCGATAATGGGCCCATGTGCGGGGGGAGCTGTATACAGCCCTGCCATCACCGACTTTATTATGATGGTTGAAAACACCAGCTATATGTTTGTTACAGGACCCAATGTTGTAAAAACAGTTACGCATGAAGAGGTTTCTAGTGAAGACCTGGGAGGTGCATCTGTTCACTCAACAAAAAGTGGCGTAGCTCACTTTACAGCAGCAAACGAAATTGATTGTATCAATCAATTGAAAAAATTGATTAGCTATATTCCTGAAAATTGTGAGGAAAAAACGCCAGATTTTGCCTACGAACCTGCAGACGAAATGCGTCCGAAATTGGCTGATATAATTCCAGAAAATGCCAATCAGCCGTATGATATTAGAGATGTAATTAATGAAACCATTGATGAAGATAGTTTTTATGAAGTTCATAAAAATTATGCTGAAAACATTGTAGTTGGATTTGCACGCCTAGCAGGTAGAAGCATTGGCATTGTTGCTAATCAGCCTGCCTATTTAGCTGGGGTTTTGGATATTCATTCATCACAAAAGGCAGCACGATTTGTACGTTTTTGCGATAGCTTTAATATTCCCTTGTTGGTTTTCGAAGATGTACCAGGGTTTTTACCAGGTACGGACCAAGAGTGGAATGCCATTATAACCAATGGAGCTAAATTATTATATGCCTTCTGCGAAGCTACAGTGCCAAGAGTTACGGTAATAACTCGAAAGGCTTATGGAGGAGCCTATGATGTAATGAATAGTAAACATATTGGATGTGATATAAATTTTGCATGGCCAACGGCAGAAATTGCAGTTATGGGAGCCAAAGGAGCTGCTGAAATTATTTTCAAAAAAGATATTGACAAAGCAGCTGATCCTACCCAAGCACTAATGGACAAGGAAAAAGAATATGCTGATATTTTTGCAAACCCATACAGAGCTGCAGAAAGGGGCTTTATTGATGAAGTTATTTTGCCTGAAGAAACAAGAAAAAAGCTGATCAAAGCGTTTAAGATGCTAGAAAACAAAGTAGCTAATCTACCAAGAAAAAAACATGGAAATATACCTATGTAAAATTCGCAAAACTATGATAAATAAAATCGTTGTATCTATCTGTATTTTTGGATTAGAGCTATCAACTGCATTTGCACAAAATGACTTAAAAACAAATGCTAATATCACACATGTCACTGTTTTTCGTTCACAAGCCCAAATAACTAGGCTTGCTAGCATTGATGCCAATGAGGGATTATATAATGTCATTTTTGATAAGTTATCTCCATACATCAATATGAATAGTGTTGAGGTGAAGGCGGACCAAGCCATAACAATCTTGTCTGTAATGAATAGAAACCAATACTTGAACAAAGAAGAAAAACCTGAGTCCATAAGATTGATGGAAGACTCGCTAGAAAGTTTAAATGCATCTTTAGCCGATTTTAAAGCTGATAAAGAAACCATCGTATTTCAAAAAGAATTGATGTTAGCCAATAAAAATGTAGGCAGCAACCAAACAGGTGTGAAGACGGATGAACTTGAAGACCTGATGGCATTGTACCATAAAAAGTTAAACGAGTTTAAAACGGATTGGTTTAGACTGACAAAACTTGAAAATAAATACACTGAAATTAAACAAAAACTTGAACAGCAATTGGCAGAATACAACAATGGTCAATTGCAATTGACCAACGAAATTGTGGTGAGCATAAAAGCCAATAGAGAATTACAAAATGCAAAAATTGAATTGAGTTATTTGGTATCAAATGTAGGATGGCAGCCATTCTATGATATAAGGGTAAAAGATACCAAAAGCCCTGTAAACATATTGTGTAAAGCAAAAATAACGCAAGCAACAGGTGAAGATTGGAAAAACGTAATGCTAAAACTTACTACAGCCAACCCTGCAGAAGGTGGAAATAAACCTGAACTACAAACAAATTGGTTAAGGTTCTATGAACCTGTTATAGGTATAACTCGGAGATATGATGCTGCGGCCGCACCGCAAATGCAACGTTTAAAAATGGAACAAGATGTAGTAGCAGAATCAGTTGGAATGGCATCGGTAGCTGAAACTGCTATCAACACTGAATTTAATGTTAATACCCCCTATTCAATACCTAGCGATAATGCACCACACTCCGTTGATTTAAATGTTTTGAGCTTGCCTTCAGAATATATTTATCAGGCAGTTCCTAAATTAGAAAAAGATGTTTTTGTTACAGCACGCGTAGCTGCTAATAATTTAGTAAATAACTTACAGGGCGAAGCCAATGTTTATTTTGATGGTACTTTTACAGGTAACACCTATATAAACAGCACAGCTGAAGACACTTTAACACTTAGCTTAGGAAGAGATAAACTTATTCAGATTGAACGAAAAAAATTAAAAGAATTTAGTTCTAAATCTTTTTTTGGTAGCACAAAAACGGAAAGCAATACTTGGGAAGTTATCATTCGAAATACCCGAAAAGAATCTATAAAAATATTACTTGAAGACCAAGTGCCTGTGAGCACTGATAAAGAAATTGAAGTAAAAATTACAGATGCTGGCAATGCGAATGTTGAAGATGCAAGTGGTAAATTAAAATGGATATTTAATGTAGCGCCCGAACAATCACAAACGGCAAAATTCTCATTTGAGGTAAAGTATCCTAAGGACAAAAAAATCAGTGGTTACTAAACGAAAAAAGACTACCGATGGTAGTCTTTTTTCGTTTCTATATTTTACAGCAGGCCTTGAATGATCTTTTCAATTTTCATTCCTTCCGCCTCAGCCTTATAATTCTTAATCAATCGATGGCGAAGCACATTTAAAGCCACGGCTTTCACGTCATCAATATCTGGAGATAATTTTCCTTTTAGCACAGCATTACATTTAGCTCCAATGACTAAAAATTGACCAGCACGAGGGCCAGCACCATAAGAAATAAACTCCTTAACTTCAGGCGTAGCGAAAGGTGAATCAGGTCTTGTTTTGGAAACCAATTTTACCGCATACTCCACCACATTATCAGCAATAGGAATACGTCTTACCAATTGCTGAAATTGAAGTATTTCAGTAGCATGTAATACTTTCCTTAAACTCACCTTATTTTCAGTGGTGGTATTTTTTATTACTTGCAATTCATCTTCAAATTTTGGATAATCCAAAATCAGATTGTACATAAAACGGTCGAGTTGGGCTTCAGGCAGAGGATAAGTACCCTCCTGCTCTATTGGGTTTTGAGTGGCAAGCACAAAAAATGGTTCCTCTAGTCGATGTAATTTCCCATTGATGGTAACCGTTTTTTCTTGCATGGCTTCCAATAAAGCCGCTTGTGTTTTTGGTGGTGTTCTGTTTATCTCATCAGCCAATAACACATTACAAAAAACAGGACCTCTCAAAAATTTAAACTCTCGTTTTTCGTCTAAAATTTCACTTCCAGTAATATCACTCGGCATCAAATCTGGTGTAAATTGTATGCGATTAAAGTTTAAATCCAAAACTTCTGAAATCGTTCTTACAAGCAGAGTCTTAGCTAAGCCAGGTAAGCCAATTAATAGGCTGTGCGCATTGCTAAAAATTGAATTTAACACCGCATCAACCACATCATTTTGTCCAATGATTACTTTTCCTATCTCCTCTTGAAGTTCCTTATATTTTTGATGAAGCGCCTTTGCTGCTTCCACATCATTGTTATACTGCATTTTGCTTTTTGTTGGATTAAAAAATTTCTATTTCAACATTCCTTATTTTTAAGGTGTGGCGAAGTAAACAAAAAAATGTGTATTTAACACTTCATATTATTTTATCTTCGTATGCCAAATGGATTTTATCAATCAAACCATACAAGACTATTGCGATCGAAATACTACAGCCGAAAGTGATGCCCTAAAAAACATTAATAGGCACACCCATGCCAACATCATACAGCCTAGAATGTTAAGCGGTCATTTTCAAGGGCGTTTTTTAGCAATGATTAGTCAAATGATTAAGCCCAAATACGTGCTTGAGATTGGCACTTATACTGGATATTCTGCTATTTGCCTTGCTGAAGGGCTGCAAACAGGCGGTAAACTCATTACCATTGATGTGAATGCCGAACTTGAAGACCTTGTAAACAGCCATATTTCGCAAGCTGATATGATTGACAAAATTGAACATTTAATAGGTGATGCTTCAGAAATCATCAATACCCTCGACTTTCCCTTTGACCTTGTTTTTATTGATGCAGATAAACCAAATTATCCAAAATATTATGACTTGGTATTAAACAAAATACATAGTGGTTCTTTTATACTCATTGACAATGTACTTTGGAGCGGCAAAGTAGTGGTTGAAAAGAACTTGGCCAAAGATAAGGACACCCAAATATTACATTCGCTAAATGAATCAATTCAGAAAGACAAAAGGGTAGAAAACATTTTACTACCTATTCGTGACGGACTGATGTTAGTAAGAAAATTATAAAAAGCCACTGATAAAAAATGATTAAAACTTGGATTTCAGCCTTTCGTTTGCGAACACTTTTTTTGTCATTGGCTTGCATCATGATGGGCAATTTTTTGGCTTCAGCAAATGGCTACAAAAGCATTAGCATTTTTAGTTTTTGTATGCTAACGGCATTGTTTTTACAAATCTTATCCAATTTGGCAAACGATTACGGAGACAGCATTCATGGTGCAGACCACGATGGTAGAAAAGGCCCTAAAAGAGCGGTTCAATCAGGCAAAATCACCAAAGATCAAATGAAGAAAGCAATTGGAATTTTAGTTGCTTTAAGCCTTGTCAGTGGAATTTCATTATTGTATTTTTCATATGACATAATTGGAATTTATGGTATTCTTGCTCTATTTGCAATAGGTATTGCAGCCATAATAGCCGCTATAACTTACACCAATGGCAAAAAGCCTTATGGCTATGTAGGACTTGGCGATATTTCAGTTTTCATTTTCTTTGGCTTGGTAGCCGTTTTTGGAACCTATTATTTACAAGCAGGCTTGCTTGCTTTGGACGTAATATTGCCATCATTAGCTTGCGGCTTATTTTCGGTAGCTGTGCTAAATTTAAATAATATGAGGGACATTGATAGCGATTTGGCTGCAGGAAAAAAAAGTATACCTGCAAGAATTGGCTTTAGAAACGCAAAAATCTATCACCTAATCATCATATTGGTTGCCTTCATTTGCTTATTTAGTTATTCATATATGCATAAAGCTGAGATTAGCAATTATGTCTATGCAATAACTGCGGTTCCTTTTGCACTTTCATTAGTTATGATTTTTAAAACAGATGACAAACAAAGTTTAGATCCACTTTTAAAGGTGACATCTCTTTCAACCTTTGTTTTGGTTATTTTATTTGGCCTCTTTTTATAAAACAATATGCTGCATTATTCATACTTCAAACGCGAATTAGAATTCGCTTTTGATGCTCGAACTTCAAGGGGTGAAATAAAAAACCATACTGCATATATTATTAAGGTTATTGATTACCTTAATCCCAGTATTCTTGGCCGCGGTGAGGCTTCACCATTATATGGTTTGAGTATTGATTATCAAAATGATTTTGAAAATCAACTAATAAATATTCTCCAAGAATTAAATAATGGTCTACGATTTGAAGACATTGATTTATCAAAACTTCCATCAATTCGTTTTGCACTAGAAACTGCCTTAGCTGACCTACATTATGGTGGTCAGATGAAAATTTTCGAAAACGAGTTTATTCATGGAAAAGCAATACCCATCAACGGTTTAATTTGGATGGCAGACAAGTATAAAATGCTTGAAGAAGCCCAGGAGAAAATAGAAAAAAGTTTTAATTGTATAAAACTTAAAGTAGGCAATTTGGATTTTGATGAAGAATGCAGATTGATTGAAAGTATCCGAAAAAATCATTCCGCACACAAACTTGAATTAAGACTAGATGCTAATGGAGCTTTTGAGCCGCATGAAGCACTGGAAAAACTTAAGGAACTACATCGATTTGAAATCCATTCAATCGAGCAGCCCATTAAACCGAAACAACCGGAATGGATGGAAGAAATTTGCAGGGAAGCACCCATTCACATTGCATTAGACGAAGAGCTGATAGGTGTAAATGTGTATGAAATGGGCCACACTCTTATTAAAAAGATTAAACCAAAATACATTATTCTTAAACCCACATTACTTGGTGGCTTTTCTGCATGCGATAAATGGATAAATATAGCGAACAAAAGTAACATAGGCTGGTGGCTAACATCTGCACTGGAAAGCAATGTAGGCTTAAATGCCATTTCACAATATGCCTCCTATTTAAATGTTAAAAATCACCAAGGGCTGGGAACGGGGAGCTTATATCAAAATAACTTTCCATCGCCACTCATGGTCGAAAATGGCTATTTATTTTTTAGTGATATTAAAAAGTGGAATTTCGAGGAAAATGACCTTTAATTATTTACTTTTGTCATTTAAGTTGTTTTAAAACGCATCCAAAATAGTGGAAGTAGAAAAAAAATTTGTGAACACATTTTGTATTGTAGCTGTATTGTGCAGCTTTGCATTAACTGGTTTCAAATTAATTTCAGGCGTTACACCTCAATACTATTTAACTGTTATTACATTATTGGTTGCTTTGACAACCTATTTAATCAACAGAAAATATAGTAAGCTTGCTTTCTTCCTTATCAAAATACCTGGACTACTTGTTATTTATTTGTTTGATGATGGTGTAAGCAGCAATGCAGGCTATTTTCTTTATTACTTTCCCTACATTTTGCTTAGCTTCCTATACGGAAAAAGCAATAAGAGTTTACTTTATTATGTAGATATTTTTATTATCGTTACGATATTTTGTTTGGTAAATTTTACAGATATACCACCCAAACTTGGGCTTCAAATTCCAAAACCACAAAACCATAATTTATACTTACTAAATCTCTCTATTTCAATTTTTCTAAGTTTATATTTATTAAATCTATTTATTAATAATGCCTTAAAATCAAAGCGTGAAGGCACATCAAACGAGGCAAAACTGCTTACTCTTATTGGCGGTTCGAGCAATATGATTTGGAGCATTGATTTGCAATACAAATTAACAAGCGCAAATGACACTATTCTCTCTACTTATGAATTAGAATACGGTAGAAAAATTAGTTTAGGCGAAAATGTACTTGAAGGATTACGAAAGGATGACTATAAATTTTGGCGAACGAACTACGACAAAACCTTTGCTGGAGAAACCTTTAAAAGTGAATTGTTATATAACATTAAAAATGGAATAAGAATACTTGAATATACTTACACGCCAATTAAAGAAAATGATCTTATTACAGGTCTGTTTGTTACAAGCAATGATATTACAGCCTTCAAAGAATATGAAAATGAAATATTGGAACGTGAAAGAAACTTATCACTTATTTTACAATCTTTTGATGATATTCTTTTAGAAATAGATTCAAATCACACAATTATTAATGTTTGGAGTAATGATAATTCAAAACTTGACTATCCATTAAATGAAATCATAGGAAGAAAGGTTATTGAATTTGGAAATGCAGATTTGGGACCTAAGTTCGATAATCTAATTAGCAAAGTTTTTATCTCAGGTGAAACACTAAAACATGAATTTGAATTACCTCTGAAAGACAAGAAGCTTTGGTTTTTAGCTAACATTTCATTGATAAATGATGCCGAACCAAGAGTCTCTTTAAAATTGGAAGAATGCACATCAAGAAAAAACAATGAATTAGAAACCCTAAGGCAAAAAGAATTTTTAAACCAACTGATTAATAATTTGCCAGTAGGTATTTTCGCTAAAGATGTGTATGATAACCTCAGATATACCATTTGGAACAGCGAGTTAGAAAACATGTTTGGCTTGAAAAAAATTGATGTAATTGGTAAGACGGACTTCGATATTTTCAAAATAAACGAAGATTTAGATGACTTTGTAGACACCGATACAATTGTGCTTGAATCCAAGGAACCGCTAATTATTAATAATTTAAACGTAAATACACCTACTGGAGTAATTATAGCTAAAACAATTAAAATACCCATATACAATGAGGCTGGTGAACCAGAACAAGTAATTGGTATCCTTGAAAACATTACGGAAATTAAACGAGTACAAGATGATTTGATAAGTGCGGAAAAAAGATGGAACTATGCCTTAACAGGCAGTAGAGATGGAGTTTGGGATTTAGATCTAACATCAAAGGATATATATTACTCACCCGTGTTTAAAAAAATGCTGGGTTATGATGAAAACGAATTTGATAATTCAACATTAGCGTGGGAGAGGTCTGTACACCCAAAAGATATTCAAAACGCATTATTGGCATTCAAAAAACATATAGAAGGGATTACTGAATTTTATCAAACGGAATATCGTATTAGCTGTAAAGACGGTAACTATACTTGGGTGTTAGATAGAGGAAAAATTGCTGAATACAACCAAGATGGAACACCCAAGCGTTTTATTGGCACAATAACCGATATTAACCATTTAAAAGAACTAGAAGAAAAGTCGAAAAATAACGAAGAATTATTACGATCAATTAATCAAAATATTACTGAAGCTATATATAGAAGCAGCACGAATGAAGGGCTAATATACATTAATAAGTCGTTTATAGATATGTTCGGTTTCAATTCATTTGAAGAGGCAATAAAAACACCTATTCATGAATTATATGATTCTCACCAAGATCGTGATGTTGTTATTAAAGAACTACTGCAGCAAAAAACCATACATAATAAGGAGGTATTGCTTAGAAAAAAATCGGGTGAAATTTTCTGGGGTCTAATTAGTACCATATGCATTGAAAACGAAAATGGGAATTACTATTTTGATGGTGCCATAAGAGATATTAGTGGCATCAAGCTGATTGAAGAGCAATTGATTCAAGCAAAAGAAATGGCTGAGGCTGCAGCCAAAGCAAAGGGCTTGTTTCTTTCCACCATGAGTCATGAAATCAGGACACCGATGAATGCTGTAATCGGTATTGCAAATTTATTACTTAATGAAAACCCTACTAAGGAGCAATTAGAAAGTTTACAAACTCTTAAATTTTCGGCAGAGAGTTTAATGTACTTAATTAACGATATTTTAGACTTCAGCAAGATTGATGCAGGTAAGATTGAACTTGAAAGTACTGAATTTAACCTGAGCCAATTATTAGTAAATATTAAACAA
>Ga0214921_10008643_pt1 | contig 13135 bp, 11 predicted proteins | sample LL1505_MetaG_FD_177992 | JGI IMG/M metagenome (GOLD analysis project Ga0214921, IMG submission 177992) | Freshwater microbial communities from Lake Lanier, Atlanta, Georgia, United States - LL-1505 | ecosystem: Environmental > Aquatic > Freshwater > Lake | place: USA: Georgia | collected... | reverse complement strand
ACGAGCGCCGGGAGGCCCGGCTGGAGGTCCTCAGGACTCTTGGGCGCGTTGCGGCGCCGGGCCTCGTCGTGACATCGGACAAGTGCCCGCATTATCCCGCGTTGATCAAGCTCGCCCTGCCGGACGCAAAGCATGTCGTCGTAAAAGGTCAGCGGGGCTGCGTCGCCGGCCAGGGGGAATTAAAAAAAATCGGATTTGATCCACTCTTTTCATTCAATCACACAGCGGCGATGGCCCGCGCGAACATCAACCGCCTGATCCGGAAAACATGGTGCATCAGTAAACGTATGGACCGGCTGCAAGACCACTGGGATCTTTACATCTGGTTTCACAATCATTATTTGCTCAAAAATCCGGCGAGTAAAAAACCACCGGGGAAGGTCCCGCGGCTCAAACTTCTGGCCGCGTGATCCACAATGGGTGGGGGCAGTTTAAACGACTTTGACACTGTCGAAACTGTGGTCAACGAAGGCTTATCACAGCGCCACACAACTACCGAAAGTCACAGGTCAATATCCAGATGAGGATATTGGCACATTTCTTTCAAGGCCAGCCAATTTGGTCAAAGTACATTTACGTTCTTTGCGATTCACTGGAGGTATTCCGTGAGCCCTCGCCCAGTCAGATCGATCATGAACCGCTCTTTTTATCTTTTGTTACCAGCTTTTCTCCTGCAAACCGTATCAGCTTGTCATCGCAGTTTCAGCAACGTCGCAACCGTCAGAGGGGCAGACGATGCGGGGGGGAAAAACCGGACCAAAGATAGCCTTATCGATTTACTTTATGGAAATGGCAAACTGGTGAAAGGTCCGGCCGCGATAGAAGACGATCCCACTTTTGTTGGCATCCCAATGGAGCAATTCACAGAATCTGTTGAAGACGCGCCCATCGTGGATGACTATCAGCCGGTTAACATACCAGATGGCGAAGATGACAATGACTTTTACAGCAAATCATTGGCGAAGGATGCTGGATCCGACAGGGATGTGGATTTGCGGAATTACGACAGTCCCATCAAAAATCAGGGATCCACATCCCTTTGCACGTCCTTCGCATCAGTAGCTGCCATTGAGAACAAGGCGAAACAAAAGTACGGGATCGAACTGGACTTGTCTGAGCGTCATATGTTCTCCCAATATGGAAGATACTCGACACCCATGGCAGCCAAGGCGACAACCAGGTCCTTTATCGCCGAAGAGGACGCGTGGCCCTTCGGCCAGAGTAGCTCTCCGGGATCAATGGAAGGACGAGGCGTTGCAAAAACGACTGTCCTCAGCAAACAGCTCAAGACCACCTCGCAGATGATCGCGGAACTTCAGGCAGGCAACCCGCTCATTATCGGGGTCGGCATCCGTCGCCCGATGCTTCTGCGCGGTGCCATTTTGAACAAGCAAGGCAGCGAAGCCTCCATCGGACATGCCATGATGGCGGTTGGAGTTTTCTTTGACTCCAAGTTCACCAACGAAGGCGGCGGTGTACTCATCCTCAAGAACTCCTATGGATCAAATCGCGGTGACGGTGGCTACGTTTACATGCCTCTGGATTTCTGCGGTTCGGGGCGCAGGTGTTACGCATGGGCCATAAGAGATGTCGAACTGCGCAACGTCGGCAATGTCAACTCAATAGCAAACAACACCAACAATAATAATGAACCAAGCGTCCAACCACCGGAGACCCAGGATGTCCCTCTTGAGTCTCAACCAGGATTCGTCGGTCCACCGCAGACCCGTAACGCCGCACCACAGGTTAATCCCAGCGATCTATCTGTCCGGGTTCAAGACGCAGGATGGTCCGGGTCTCAAAAGCGATTTGTTCTGAGCCTCGAAGGACCTTATTCGGCACTCGGTGCCGTAGCGTCGGTCTCATTCCGAATTCATCCGAGCTATGGATCTAATTCCGTTGATACGGTCAAATCCGACAGCGGAAGTTTCGTGACGGGAGTATACCGTACCAGCTACAAAAATTGGCGTACGCAAGGGGCCACGGTCACTACCATAAACGGTCAAAGATTTGATTTGCCCGGCGTACTGGTTACTTGGTGATGCGGTTAGGAATATAGTTCGATCGACTTCTCGGATCGCCAACTCCACAAAAGAAAAATGCGTAGAGCCCTGGATTTTAAAAGATCCGGGGTTCCGATTTTTTTGGTCTCTGATATTGACCCGTTTTCACCGGGAAAATCGCTTTCCCTTGATTTTCCAACTGGTTTTTCCGATATCCCAATGTTCTAAAAAAAAGGCTTTTTTTTTGGAGAACGAGCGATGGCACATCCTGGTCTGAATCGCATTGGCACCTTTTTTTTTGTCATCGTTGGATTTCTTTCAGGCTGCGGAACATCGCATTCCTTTTCAGGCAACAACCCAGCACCGGTGCCCCGGCAGGGACAAACCTCAGAAGCAACATCAACCTACGTGCAGACACCAGCCGCGACGCCAAGCGCGCCAACTGTGGATAATCGGACGCCGCCGTTAGCCCCACTACCGCCCGGAGCCATTGTGCAGGGCAGCTTCACTGTTTTTGCTGACCCGCCACATCCGATGGAGGGGCAAGACTATTTAGTCCACGTTCGCATAAGACTCCCAACAAGCCTTTCCGATTACGCGAAAAGTGATCTCAGCGGAACCTTGGTCGGTACAGATGGATACACACATACAATCGGATATGATGCGCATTTTGAAAATTTCATGTCTGGAAAAGGTTCGGCCGAATTGATCATTTTTGTTCCGGGGGCCGAACGAGGAATCAACGATACTTTGAGGGTCACGTCTCGGACCTTGAATGAATCACAGACGATTTTCATTAGATTTTATTGAAGCGCTGGGAGCGAAGAATGAATCCTTCGGACACCCGCAAATCTCCCGCAATTCTGGGACTTAATGGGCCACGCAGAGATTTCCCTAAATCTGAAAGCGATTCGGACCGTTAGCGCTTGATGCTTTGGAGGGAGCGGATGCTAAAACTATTAGCGCTGTTATTTTTTTTGACCGCATCGTGTGCGGCGCCTGATGCATCCGTGGAGAACGGGACGCCAAGGGAACAAAATCCAGCCCAACAGCAAGCATCGATACAAAGCGAATCATCTGAGCAGATCACTGGCTGTGGCATGAACGACGCATCAGTCAGGGGCAGCTTAAAGTGCCTTGGTACGATTCTGGCGCGACCTTCCCCGGCCAACCTGCAAAATGACGAAAACGGAAGAGATGAAGACCCCGGTGCTCCGAATGGAATGCGTTCCGTCAAAACGGCTTCGCCCCTGCCCAGAAAAGTTTGCAACCTGTCGAAACTGATTTCATTTAACGGTACCGAGAACGATGCAGCGCCAACCCTGCAATCCTGCATCAACTCAACGCCGCGCAATGGAACTTTGGCAATTCCTTTTGGGATCTACACGCTTCATTCATATCTGAGGATCGATCGCGGAATCACCCTGACCACAAAAGGCCTCGCTTTGAATTCACCAGATTGCCACCTCAGCAATCGCTGAGCAGTTCTTCGTGCTGCAACTACCATGAATGGGACGTATCAGGGAAATCGCGCAGGATTTCTTTTTATAATTTCAGGGGTGGGAATTACGATTCACCACCTTGTTTTTGACAGCAGGAAATCCCAGCGAAGCGAGCAAGATAGGACACTTTGCAGGACTAACGCCTACCTAGGCGTGGTCGGAATATGGGATACATGCTCAGAATGTACTTTTACAAAAAATGTACTGACCAATGCCCTTTGTTCATCGAATATGATTGTCGTATCCGCCAAAAAATCCATCATCACGCATTCAACATTCAGCAATGCCGGGACTCACGGGTCTCGCGTTGCGGATGGTTTGACCGTCCTGAATGCAAACGCGTCAAATATATCCTTCAATCAGTTTTCTAATAATTCAGATATCGATCTCGTGCTCGGGGAATGCCCGACCTGCATGATTGAAATGAATCGCGTGACCCACTATGACAACCCGGCAGGAGATCCTTGGTTGAGCAGCTCATTTTCGGGAATATTGCTCAACGCCTGGCCAGGAACCAGTGGTGATTACACCGGTGCGATTGTTCGCGACAACTACATTGACGGCGGTCCCAACAGAAGTATTGGCCAAGGATTGGCATTTGGGACTTACCAATGGAGGTCTATTTTCACTCCGGATCCTGCGATGATTGCCATTGGTTGGAAGTATCCGCCTCGGGATACGCGTGGCTTCACCGCCTACGGCAACTTTGTGACGAACACCCAGTCTGGCATCGTCATTAATGCAGACGTCAAGTCTGCAACGATAGGAGACAATTTTGCCAGCGAAGCCACCGGAAACAACGAGTGTATCGTGAAGGGCGGCCATTTCCGCGACCTGTACTCTTACGTTCTTACACCGGGTGCCAATGTGATTTTTACAGGTCGTACCGTGGGTCGATCCTACTATGCCAGCGCAGACTACTTGAACCAGTATCCAAACGACGCCCCTGGATGCCGTCCTCGAAACACAAATATAAAAACAGCACCGGATGCCACTGGCGCATCGCGAATTTTCACCCATGTTATCCAATCCGGATACCAACAGTATTTAGGTCGCAAGGCGGAACCAGCAACCATTCGTGAACTCCTGCCGATGTTCGCGTCGGGAGCATTGACCGAGTTGAAATTGCGCGACACCCTGCTTGGTTCGGAGGAATATTGCCGCCGCTGGTTGCGGGGACAGTATCAGGAGTTTTTGAACCGGCTTCCTGAGGCTGGCGCCTACGGTAATTGGTGTGGAACGATCTTGAGCAAGAAACTTTCATTTGATCAGGTCCGGGACGCCATCGCAAATTCCGACGAAGCTGCGAACAAAAGAGGGCATTAACCCCACTTTAGCTGCTGCCGGCCTCGATTGTATTTTTTTCTGACCCAACTCGTGAGTCGGGGCCCTAGGTAATTTTAGCCTGTTCCCAAAGTTGCTCGAGCGTTGCCTGATCGGCTTCGGGAATCTTGATTCCGCGCTCGCGGGCCAGGCTCTCGACTTTTGAGAACCGGTCCAGAAACTTGCGATTGCCATCGAGGGCGGTGACCTCTGGATCGACACCCATGTGGCGCGCGAACTGCGCCAGGGAAAAGTAAATGTCACCAAGTTCTGCCAGCAGGGCCTGACGATCGCCCTTTTCCCATTCTTCTTTCAACTCCTCGACTTCTGACAGGAGTTTGGCGAGGACTTCAGATGGTGAATTCCAGTCGAACTTGATCTTCGCTGCCTTCTTGCCGATTTCAAAGGCCTCAATCGTCGATGGATATCCTTTGATTCCCGAGAAGATTCCTTCTTCTTCCCCGTGGATATTCTTGTTCTTTTTTTCGTCCGACTTGATGACTTCCCAGTTGGATTTGATGCTCTCCATACCGCGCTGTTGACGCTGCTCGTCTGATCCGAAAACATGAGGATGGCGCCGCCGCATTTTGGCATCAATCGACTTGATCACATCCGAGATCTTGAAACCGTTACGATCCGCCGCCACCTGGGCATTGAGGACCACCTGGAGCAACACGTCGCCAAGTTCCTCGCAGAGTTCGCGCGAGTCCTTCGGGTCATTGTCGGCGCCTGCCATGACACGGGCTGCCTCATAGGCCTCCTCGATCATGTAGCGACGTAATGTTTGGTGGTTCTGCTGCAAATCCCATGGACACCCGTCGACGGGATGGCGCAGCCTGGCGATCGTCTCACAGAATTCGGCAAAGGCCACGGCAGCGTCCTGAAATGGTGTCATGATCGGCATCCTTGAACGAGAGATGGCAAGTACACGTCGCGCGGAGCCATCCCCAGCAGACTCAAGGCTGTGTTGGCCACATTGGCAAGTCCGGGCCTCGCGACGTCATTTCGCATCGTCACAGGCCCGTTCGGATCGAAAATGTATAGCGGTACGGCACTGAGCGTATGCGACGTCTTGGGTCGCGGACGATCATGGACGGGTAGATATGGATAGGGATCTGATCCGTCCTTCGGTGGTTTTACATCAAACATTTCATCCGCGTTGCCGTGATCGGCGGTGATGAGCAGGATCACCCCGGATTTCCTCGCGGCCGCGATCAAGCGCCCCAGCATCAGATCCACCGTGGACACAGCCTCGACGGCGGCGTCGAAGTCGCCAGTATGACCGACCATGTCACCATTGGCGAAATTGATCCGGCCAAAGTCGAAGGAACCAGACAGCATCCTCTTCACGGTTTCATCACAGATCTCAGCCGCCTTCATCCACGGCTTGAACTCAAACCGGATATTGTCCGAGGGGACCTCGACATACTCTTCAATCGACTTGTTGAACCACCCCGAACGATTACCGTTCCAGAAATAGGTCACATGCCCGTACTTCTGCGTCTCACTGCAGGCAAACTGACGAACACCGGAAGACGCGAGGAATTCACCGAGAGTGTCGTCGATCGCTGGCGGATCTACCAGGTAGCGCGACGGAATCTTCAAGTCACCGTCGTATTCCATCATTCCGGCGTAGAAGATATCGGGGCAGCGGCCACGGTCAAACTTGTTGAAATCTTTTTCCGTAAACGCGCGGGAAATCTCGATGGCACGGTCACCGCGGAAATTGAACAGGATAACGGCATCGCCGTCGTTGATCGTTCCGCAGGGGGTATTCCCGGAGGAAGATTCCGTGATCACAAATGCTGGCAGATACTGGTCGGTAAGCGCCGGATCGTTCCGGAATTCATCGATGGCCGCTGTGAGAGACGGGAACAGTTGCCCCCTGCCATGGACGTGACACTCCCAGCCACGTTGCACCATGGGCCAGTCAGCCTCGTACCGGTCCATCGTGATCAGCATCCGTCCGCCACCGGAAGCCACACGGGCATCGAAACCACCGGCATTCAACTCACCAAGTAGTTTTTCCAGACGCGCCGAGTACACCTCTGCCGTTTTTTCGCCAACGTCACGTCCGTCCAACAACAAGTGCAACCGCACCCGGCGCACGCCTTCTTTCTTCGCCTGACGCAGCATGGCATGGAGATGATTCTCGTGGGAATGGACGTTGCCGTCACTGAGCAGGCCCATGAAATGCAGCGTCTTGTTGCCGTCCTTGACGCGTTTTATCGCCTCGCGCCAGGTCTCACCGGCAAAAAGGCTGCCGGATTCGATCGCGTTCTGGACAAGTTTCGCGCCCTGGTCGAAGACTCGCCCGGCGCCCAGGGCGTTATGACCGACCTCGCTGTTGCCAATGTCGCTGTCGCTGGGCAGGCCGACGGCCTTGCCATGCGCCGCCAGTTCCAGGTAACCCGCGGCCCCACGCAACCACTGCATGTTCGGGGTATGCGCGTGCGCCACGGCATTGCCGTATGTCACCGGGCTGATTCCGATTCCGTCCATGACAACGGTCAGGACACGGCGTTTGGCTGAGGACTTGGTCATGACTTGCTGGCTCCTTGCGCGCTTTGTTTGCGTACTTCGTCGATCGCCCAAGACAAGGCCTCAGGTGGGGTGTGCGGGAGAAGTCCATGCCCCACATTGAAGATATGGCCGTGGATCAAACCCGCAGTGCGGGCCGCATGAACTTCCTCCATGATGGACCGGACCCGTTCGCGAACAAGTTGTTCGGGACCAATCAGGACTTGAGGATCCAGATTGCCTTGCAACGCGACATCGAGCCCGGCTTCCTTCACGAGGCGGGCGGCGTGCGGGATGCGCACACGCCAATCCACGGACAGGACATCAAATGCCTTGCGCATTGCCGGGTCAGACTTCGCGCCGCGACCGAGCTCAAGAATCCGGTCAGACCCTTGGCCGGAGAAATACGTCACCGGGACTCCGGTCGACTCGCGCACTGTCGCCATCAAATCCGCCGTCACCGGCCAGACATGACGAGCGTAGTCATCCGGCGTGAGGTTTCCGGCCCAAGTATCGAAAAGCATTAAGACATCAGCGCCTGCCCGCACCTGCATCAACAAGTAATCCACAGTCACGTCACGCAGGAGTTTCATGAAATCGGCAAAAAGAGCGGGGTCACGAAAGATCATCGCCTTTGTCGCAGTGAATTCCTTACTGCTGCCGCCCTCAATCATGTAGGTCGCGACCGTGAACGGAGCCCCGGCGAATCCTATGAGGGCTTTTCCCGGCGGCAGTTGGGATTTGGTCAGCGACAGGGCATCGCCCACGTATCCGAGTTCCGCGACCACATCAGGGCGCTTGAGAGACCGAAAATCCTGGCGGGACCTCATGGCGGGCGCAAGTTGTGGGCCGTGTCCCTTGCCAAAGGTCAGGGTCTGGCCGAGGGCCATGCACGGGACGAGGATGTCCGAGAAAATGATCGCCGCGTCGAGGTCAAACCGGCGTAACGGCTGCAGGGTGACTTCGGCAGCGTCTTTGGGACTGCGACAGAGGTCCACGAATTCCATGCGAGAACGAATGGCCATGTATTCTGGCAGGTAACGGCCGGCCTGACGCATGAACCAGACGGGGTACCGGGTAGCGGACCCAGCCTGCCCAAAACCCAGCGCCTCGCGGACCAGCGGCAAATTTTCTGCACGGGTTTTATCCAACTTCATCCCGTCTCTCCGGAATTTTTAACCTCAGGGTAAGTCCGGCCGCAACCGCCCTGATTAACGGGGATTTTGCGCAGGAAAGTGAGGAATATAACGTCTGTCCGATTGCTTTCACAGGGGAAAACGTGTCAATTATGGTCAGATTCGACCAACGGAGAACACAGCCATGGCCGCCAACGCGTTGACCACACTCAGTCATGATGAAGCCCTCTTCCAGCAAGAAGTAGAGAGATTTGCCAGGTCCGCCATCGGACCCAAGGTCCTCGAGATGGACGAGAAAGAACATCTTGATCCGGGACTGCTTCCCCAGTTTTTTGACATGGGGCTGATGGGCATCGAAGTGCCGACCCAATACGGCGGCGCCGGTGGAACGTTCTTCATGTCGATTCTCGCGATCGAGGCAATCGCCAAGACCGACCCGGCCGTCAGCGTCGTATGCGACGTCCAGAACACGCTCGTGAACAACATCTTCCTGCGGTACGCCAACGAATCCCAGCGCAAAACTTACCTGCCGCGCCTTGCCGGCAAGGAAATCGGATCCTACTGTTTGACCGAGCCGAACTCAGGGTCTGACGCGTTCGCCATGAAGTCGCGTGCCTGGGACGAAGGCGACCACTGGCGTCTCGACGGCAAAAAAATCTTCATCACCAATGCCAAGGAAGCCAACGTCTTTGTCGTATTCGCCAATGTGAACCCGGAACTCGGTTACAAGGGAATCACCGCGTTCATCGTGGAGCGCGGCATGCCAGGATTCAAAGTTGGCAAGAAGGAAGTCAAGTTGGGCATCCGGGCCTCGTCCACCTGCGAAGTGATCTTCGAGAACGTTCGCGTTCCGAAAGAGAATGTCGTTGGCGAAGTCGGAAAGGGCTACAAGATCGCGATCGAAACCCTGAACGAAGGCCGCATCGGGATCGCGGCGCAGATGTTGGGACTGGCCCAAGGAGCTTTTGAAGGCGCGCTGAAGTACGCACGCCAACGCGAGCAGTTCGGCAAGCCGATCAAGGAATTCCAGGGCATCCAGTTCTCGATCGCGCAAGCCGCCACCAATATCGAAGCCGCCCGCCTCCTGGTTTACAACGCGGCCCGCCTCAAGGATGCCGGCAAGGACTTTGTGAAAGAAGCCGCGATGGCCAAGCACTTCGCTTCCGCCGTCGCGGAAACCGTCTCGTCGGAGATGCTGGAAGTCTACGGTGGATATGGATTCATCAAGGAGTTCCCCGCTGAGAAATTCTACCGCGACGCGAAAATCGGCAAGCTCTACGAAGGTACGACCAACATGCAGCTAGCCACGATCTTCAAACTGATCGACTCGCAGCATCGCTGAGCCGTGTCACTGGCGCTGCGCATCATCGCGAGCACTGAAATCGCCCGGGCAATTTGTCTGGGCGGTTTTTTTCGCGCCACGGAGCCTGAAAAGGCGCGCATCATGTGGGATGCGGGAGTCTACGACGCGGGTGTTCAGTTTTTCACGACGGAATCGCGCCTCGACGACGCGATCGCCGGGAATATCGCCAGGGAAAAATCAGGTACCTGGGTGAGGGCTTTCGGATTCGGGGCGTGTCCAGATGGAAAATCCGGCGCACGGTCTTGGATTGCATTTTTCCCGTCCGCGGTCGCGGCGAACGTTAAAAACGAAAATCTGATTCTGCCAGAGACAAAAGATTGTACGGATCTGATGGTCCGTTTTGTTGGCCCTTCCGGCCCAAGTCAGACCATTGACAGGGTTTCTGACGGGCGGTGGAAATTGCCGCGACAAAATGGAATTGTCACAGCAACCTGCAGCCATGATGGGGCTGCTGAAAAGAAGCCTTCGCGGATGGGACCCGAACTCTGGTTCTCCATTCCAACCCGAAAAGGGCCCGCCTCGACCGTCCCGGACAGTGAATTTTTAAAAGACACCAATCCACCTCAGGCTTTCAAGCGCACGCTGGCGACATGGATCAGCAAGGTCCGGGAACGGGAAAACCTGGGACCGCTGCGACAAATTTCTCTGACAGACGCGCCGGACCTGTCAAAAAGCGCCACGCCACTTCACGATCGAAATCTGATGGCACAATTGGACGCGATCGCGCGCAAAATTGAACAGCTCGCCCTGACAGGCGAAGACCGCGTACTAGCCAGGTCCGCGCAAGACGCGGCGTGGATGCTCTGGAATTCCCCCCGGCACCGGGACTTGCTGCTTTCTGCGAATTCAAACTCGATCCTGATTCAAACAACCACGGACGCAGCGACCGGCATGACCACCGCCAGCCTGCTGCTATTCAGCCCAATTTCCGGGAAAAGTCAGGATTTACGCAGACGGTGAGCGTTGACGCAGTTGACGAGGAGTGACGCGATTGTCATCGGCCCAACGCCGCCAGGCACCGGCGTGATCTTGCCAGCGACTTTTGAAACGCCCGCAAAATCAACATCACCTTGAATGGATCCGTCCGCCATCCGGTGAATACCGACGTCGATTACAGTCGCCCCGGGCTTGATCCAATCGCGCTTGACCAGGTGATGGACGCCCGTCGCCACGACGACGATGTCCGCCTGACGAGTCAGTTCCCTCGTTTCCTTCGACTCAGAGTGCATCGAGATCGTGGTCGCGCCCTCATGGGACAACAAGTTCGCGGCCGGCGCCCCGACGAGAAGGCTTCGCCCAAGAACCGCGGCCAACGCGCCCTTGATCGGCGTACCCGAGAATTTCACGAGTTCAACGATGCCACTGGGAGTGCATGGCCGGATACCTGGCAGGTTCCAGTCGAGCAGACCCTGATTCAACGGAGTCAAACCATCCACGTCTTTTTTCGGATCTACCGCCAGAATCGCGGCCGTACGGGACATGTGTGCCGGCAACGGCAACTGCGGCAGGATCCCATCGATGCCGTCATCCTCGTTGAGCTTGTGGATCAAATCGATCAGACGCTTTTGCGGCGCGTCCTCGGGCAACCTGAAAAGAACTGTCTCGATGCCCACAGACTTGCAGGCGAGTTCCTTGTTTTTGACGTAAACTTCACTGGGCGCGTGATTGCCTACAAGAATGACCGCTAACTTCGGCGCGCGTCCGCCTTTCGCCAGAAGTCCGTCAACGTCCGCGCGCACCCGCTTTTTGATGGCCTGGGCTGCAATGCGTCCGTCTATGATCTGCGTCATGGTTGCAGGCTTTGTCCGATGATGTTGGTGGCTGAGACGACCGATTTGATCACATTTTCGTCGCCAATGTAACTCGCGCCGTAGCAATCACCACAGAAAGCGAGGTTCGCTGAACTGATATGTGATTTTGCCATGCGCTGCAGCAGTTTTGCCTCCGAGACCGCGGCGGACTGCCCCCACGCGACGGGCACCAGGGCGATGCGCTCATTTTCTGACATGCACCCTGCCCGCGCTGTGAGCAGTTTCTTCCGCGCGCGCTTGAGACGCTTCACTGCCTTGACGACTTCCGGAGCCTGAACTGAAATCTCGTAATCAATCGTCGCCTGGAATGTAATTTCATCCGCACTGGCACGGACTGCCTGGACTCCCTCTGCCGGGATCATGATCAGATCCGGCAAGTCAGCCTCTGCCGGATTCTCAATGCGTTCCGTCAGCGTCACCGCACTGACCGGCTTGACCTTGTTTGCCATCGCCAGAAGCGATGCCGGCCAGAAGTGTTTGGGCAACCAGAGCAATGCCTGCCAGGGCGGCTGTGCGACCACGAGACGCGGCGCGGTGAATGCGCCCTTGGATGTGGTCAGTTGCCATTTGCCATCGGCACCAATCCTGGCCCCGACTTTAGCCGGCTCAGGCAATTTTCCTTCGAATCCGGCCGACATCACACGGCAGTCGGTCATCAGCGTGATGATTCCGGCATCGATATATTTTTGCAGGGATTCGGCGATGGCAACTTGCCAAGGACCGCGCTTCAACGGGCCAGTGTGGTAGGACACCCTCTGCCGTAAAGCCTCCGGAGGCGCCGACCACAAATCCGTAATCCCGATGACAGGACTGAACTGCTCCAACACAACAGCAGCCGGGGCCTTGCGCGATTCCTTCCAGATGTTGGCGAAGGACTGCAGATCCCGTTTGTCCTCTGATTTGTCTTCCGGTTCGTCTTCCAATTTTTCTGGAGCATCCCCCGCGGCCTCGCCTGCGGCATCATTCGGGCCACCAGCAAGGATCCTGGTGACAGGCTCCCACTGGCGCGCGGCAGCCATGCCACCGAGCGCTCGCGCGCCTTTGCCGGCAAACATCTGGTCGAGCGGGATTGTGCTCAAATCACTACCGGACAGGATCCCGAGGGTGTCCTGTGCGCGCGCGGCAAATGAACCGGGATCCCACGCTGAATCGGGATCAGCGCGCATGGTCTGTTGCCAGAAGTCGATGAGAGATTTCGACACGCCGTTGAGGCCGTATCCCCAGGTCGGATGACCATTACCGTGGTCCGTCGCGTCGGGGGAATGCGACGCGAGGCTCCGCAAACGACCTCCCGGCGCACCTTCCTTCTCAATCAGAAGGATCTTGATCGCCGGCGCCTGATCACCAGCCGCGGAGATCTGCCCAACGGCCAAGCGCAGCGCGGCCAGCGTGCCAGAGATGCCGGCACCGGCGACGAGCACGTCGAATCGGTTATGGTCACTAGATCCGTTTGAATTCATAGAACCTATTTTTACTT
>Ga0214921_10008641_pt1 | contig 13137 bp, 9 predicted proteins | sample LL1505_MetaG_FD_177992 | JGI IMG/M metagenome (GOLD analysis project Ga0214921, IMG submission 177992) | Freshwater microbial communities from Lake Lanier, Atlanta, Georgia, United States - LL-1505 | ecosystem: Environmental > Aquatic > Freshwater > Lake | place: USA: Georgia | collected 2015-05-28 | reverse complement strand
ACTGATATGTGTAACCGGTAGGAGAGTTAGTCCACGAGCCGACGCTGTTGACGCTGTACGTCGTAGTTCCAGCCGTGCCGGAGGTAGGAGTAATTGTTGGTGCGACGGTATTTACAGGCGCAGGAGGGGTGTATGTAACCGAGCCACTTCCCGTATTAGAACTTGTCTTATCTGTAGGAGAAGTTTGCGGAGCAGATCCTGGAGTAAACGTTGAAGAAACACCTGACTGCCCGCTGCTAGAGTACACCGTCACAGAGTTAGCGCGAACCGTACCAGAGACATTTCCAAGGGTAACAGTAACGCTTGCAGATGAAGCGGTAGAGTTACCTGTAGAGTTATACGTTCCGTTTGCAAGACCGGCGTTTGTTATCGTGTAGTTTACGCTGTAGCTAGCCGCGTTGGACTGATCCCATGAGAGAGTAACTCTCTTGCTATTATTTTTATTGTTAACCGTAGCAACAGCTGTAGCAGAAGATGTAATAGTAAATAGTTGTGAGGTAAGAAGCGATCCGCCGTCTGTACCGGTGTAAGAAGATCCAGGTGTAATAGAAGAAACCCACGCGGACGTTGCATTTGAACCGTTAGCCCAGGTTACCTGTCCTTGGTTGGTAGTTGCGGTATTTGCAACTGTAATAGAAGAAGGAGTTCCTGGCGTTAGCGTTGTGTCAGACGTAGCAAGGTTGCTGGCAGACGGCGTAACGGCGGAGACGGTAGCGGTGTTAGAGAATGCAGAGGTAGAGTTAGTAGCATTTGCTGCCGTAACTCTGCAACGAATAGGGCTTTGGTATCCTAAAGTTAAAAAGTCAGAAGGAGGTGTGTAGGTAGACAGTGTGTTAGTGCCAGGAGCGCTGATGTAACTTGGTGTGTCATAGGACTGCCATAGGTACTCATACACACCATCTGCATCAACAGGGTCCCAGGTGCCGTTACTTGTCACGCTATATTCAGTAACTCCTACGGTTCCAGAAGAAGGAGAAATTGTTGGCGCAACGGTGTTAATTGGTGCGGGACGAGAGACAGAGACCGATGTACTTGTTGAGGTTGCAGAGGTAGAGTACGTAGAGTTCACCGCGGTTACAACAAAACGATAATAGGAAGTAAACGCAGGGAAGTCTGGAAGAGTAAGAGCGTAGGTAACCGTATTTGAAGATCCTGAAGAAGGGTTAGCAATAACTGCTGCGGAGCCTATGTCTGTAAAGTTGACATTATCAGAAGATTTTTGAAAGATATATGTTAATGATGTAGAATTAGTCCAGTTGTAGTTAGTGCCTGTAAGAGTTGAAGGATAAGTTGCGTTGTTGCGAGAAATCTCAACAGTGAAGGCAATTGAAGGAGTAAGAACTGAGCTAAAAATACGACGCCACCCGTTTGAGAATGGACCTCCGGTAGTTCCAACCTTTACGTAGCCATCTGTTACAGTTCTCCAGCCGTTAGAGAACGGCCCACCACTTGCTGTCTTTACGTAGAGACTTGTTATAGACCTCCATACGGTAGAAACATTCACATATGCTGGCATCTGCTATACCCACTTCAGCCAGACATCGCCAAGGTCTCCACCAGAAGGATCACCTGATGAAGCCCATGTGTTTCTAATGCTTCCATAAACACCGCCGGTGTTAGAGCCAGAGCCAGTTGTAAAGTACGGAGCAGCGCTCATAAGAAGAGTAGTAGTAGCAGAAGATAGAGAAATAGCGCCAAGACTTGTCATTGTCAACTGTGCTGATCCGCTTGTCACGACGAGTCCACCACTTACGATGGCAAAACTAGCTTTTTCAACTCCTCCAACCTTAAACTTAATTTCGTCTATACCACTAGAACTTGTTATTGCCACTCCTGTGCCAGATGTATAGTTTGTAGAGGTGAAAGAAGAACCAGTAATAGCAGCACCAGTAATACTACTTCCGCTTTGGATACTGCCCTTAAATATAGCCTCTCCTGTAGACGCGCTAATTGAAAATGTTGCGCCAGTGCTAGCATTAGTACTAGTGGCATCAAAGCCAGCAATACCTGCAGAGTTCATAACGATACGTGCACCTGAACTTGCATTAGCGCCAGAGTACACAGTAATTCCGTTTGTGTTTACGGCAGTTATTTGGTTGCTAGCGTTTACAATCGTGCTTGCACTTGGCTGAAGAGAAGCTATGGCAGCGTTATACGCAGTTTGAGCGGCTGATGCTGCAGAAGCAGAGTCCTGCGTTAAAGACCACGCTGCCCCGTCCCATGTGTAAAGCTTATCATTATCGTTAGTGTCAATCCACATATCGCCTACTTCATATGTTCCACCTGTAGGCTGAGCATCTTGATAGTAGATAGCATTTTTAGATTCTGCAGTTGCTTGCGCTACAGGATCTGTCACTGGAATGTAATCTACAAGACTCTCGCTGTAAACTTTCTGTGCGCCAGTATCAGGATCAACTACAGTTGTTCCTTCTTTTACAATGTCTGGATCTGTATTAGAAACTACCGTAACACCAAAGGCAGCCTCGTTTGCGGTTACCGCATCAGCTTGAATTACCTTTGTTGTTACCGCGCGATACCCAAGCTTCTCAGTTGTTACAACGTTAGTCTTAAGACGCTTTGCACCAGGTCGTTTTTCAACACGACGGACGCGACGCTCAACGTCAACAATTACCTTGCCGATACTCTTGCGGCGTCTACGTCTACTGGCCAATCTTGTCAACCTCCGGCTCTGTAACTAGCAGAAGCTCAGTTTCCTCTGGGAAACTTGGTGTATCAGGAACTGAGACCTTAAATCCTTCAATCTTGCGAACGATTACCGTGTCGCGAACTTCAAGGTCGCTTGCAAGACGCATTCTAACAAATTCATCTTCAACTATAATCGAGCACCAGTCACCTGGAACAAACTCGCCGATCTTAGGAGATAGAGATCCGTTAACCTTTACCTTGATGTCTGAGATAGGAGGGCGAGACTCCGCAAGATAGCGTTGTGCATGTGCGTACAACGCAAGCTCGTCTGATTCCTCGCTGCGAGTCTCCTCTGCGTCAAGCAAAGGCCAACCTGCCAGCAAAAGATCTGTTGCAGATGCAACCGCATAAGGCTGGCTGATGTCTTCACCAAGATCTGGTATATTTCCAACGACAAAGAAACGTGTTGCCGCGTCTTCGGCAGACTCTTCCATTGTCACGTCAATAATACTTCCAGGATATTCAAATACAAGTTGATCTGCACCGTAGCGACTTGGTGGAGATACTTCTCCTTCTGCAGGAGGATTTGGAAAGTCAATAGGGATCAAAACAAACGTACGTGTAAACGTAGGTATGTCTCCTACGTAGACTAACTCGCAGTCTATGCGATACTCGAAGCCATTTACCGTGTCAGAGTATTGATCTAGTTCTTCACCAACAGAACGTAGTTCGTACCCGCGATAAGGATTGTTTGGCACGTTCTTACCGCTATACTCATCAGTTGAGTAAGAGATGTCAATGTCAGAGTTTCCAGGAAACGGTCCGTACGTTCCGATGTTTACAGTTGATTGAACAACCGCCGTGCCACCGATTACCGCTGTCGCAACCATATCGCTGTCTGCAACGTACACCCTAAACGTAGTTGCAGTTGGAGTATCCACAATTTGGTACTCGCCGTCAAACACGATGATAAGAGAGGCAGGATCATCTACACCGCTAAGCACAACTGTGTCGTACTGCGCAAAGCCGTGAGCGGTACTAGTAGTAATCGTTGCGGTAAAGTCTGTGATGGACTTAGATGTTACTGTTTTAGTTATATTCTTTACGGATGACGTTAATGACGAGGCAACGGTGAACGTAGTACTACTTGGCACCGACGTTACGTCCCACAAACCATCTAGTCCAGCGGACACGTTGTAGATCTCCACCGTCTGTGTAGGAATTAAGTCATGTGCAGACGCGGTAGTTACGGTGGTGATACTTGAAGGCGCGGTAATAGAGGTAATTCGTATACTGGTAGTAAGCGCGGGCTCGATGTCCGTATTAGGAAATGTTATGTCGCTAAAGTCTACAAGAATCTCATCAAGCAGCTGGCGTACGTAGTCGTATGTATCAACACGCGCATACACCGTCACGCCGACGTATGTTCCGTTAGGCACGGATGTGCCGGTGATGGTAAACGTTGTAGTTGTAGGGGATGACGCAACTACATAGTATGCGTTATACACGAAGTCAGAAACCTCTGGAAATATAAGACGGACAGACGAGCCTACGGGAAAGTCGTACTCTAAGGCTTCTAAAGTTGCAGTTAGCGTTCCGCCTGATGCAACGATGGTTGCGCCAAAATCATGTGTCCACGTCTTCCAGATATTACGGTGGAAGAAGTAGCTAGTAAACTCTGATGCGCTGACGCTGAGCTCTCGGTCAACGACGTTATAGTTACGGTTCCAGATAATTCCGCCCCACACACACTCGCTATCACGAACAACGTAGAGTCCTGTTTTTCCAGGCATGGTGCTTTCATAAAGGTTCATTGAAGCTGTGTCGGGGATTACAGGTATGTTTCCGTTAAATCCGCCCGCTGCCTTGATAGATCTTTCAAATGAAACACCCTTGAAAGGGATCTCTGCAAGTACCTGATTAGTTAAAAGATCAGTAGTAAAGTACCTATATGTGACTGCGTCTGATTGATACAGTGCCATGGGTTATACCTCACTAAGTAGATTCGTCGTTAAACACATTGTATACTATCCAAGCCATGCAGAGCGGTAATACACCGTTAAAGATGCCGAGCTTGTTGCATCTCCGTCGTCATAAAAACTAAATACATTTGCACCGGGAGCTAAAAGTGTCCACTCCGCAAGAACGTCGATAAGACTGCGCTTGCCGACCGCGTCACCGTTAAGCGCGACCTCGTGATCTCGAGTATCGATCTCAAGAATATCTGCGCTAGATGTAATTGTCCCGGATGAAGCTACGGATGCTACATTGTTAGCGGTTTTAGCGTAGGTAAGCGTCGTAGTTGTTGGAACAGTTAATATAGTAAAGGTACCGTTAAACGTTGCGTGAACACCGGATACAACTACCACATCACCTGCAAGAAGCCCGTGAGCAGCCGATGTTGTCAGCGTTGCGATGTTTCCTGTTAAAGCTCTATTAGAAACTGTAGGAGTCAAGACTCCGCGCAACGCGCCGATGATGGTGATAGACTCGTTAGTTGTCTCGTTAAGAATAGTCGCAGGTCCAACGATAGGACCTGTAACCTCAAACACAACGGGTGAGTATGCGTTTCCTGTATTTGTAACCGTGCCAGTTCCAGATCCTGGAGTTCCTGAATCTTCTCCTGCAATCGTCACCGCGCGATAACCTAGTTCATGTCCTTCGTACCACTCGTACTTAAGAGGATCAGGTGCGCGTAGTCCGATAGAAAACTCCGTGCGTCCACGCGCATTTACAGTTTGAATATCTGGTTGACCAGACAGGCGAACAAACGAAGCCTTCGTAGGATTTTCATTTGTCTTTAACCATCCGCCTACGTAGACAAGATCTGTCTCTTGAATAAGCTTGTCTCTTGACACCGGAATTAGCGATGGGTCTGGAGTAAGAAAGACTCCGTTAAGTGTAATTTGACGAGCTTGATAGCGTCCGCGTACGTCGTAGGATCCGTCTCCCCAACCGCGAGGAATATCACGTACCTCCGGCTCAGGATGAACCCACCAACCTTCGATGTCCGTGCATACCCAAACGACGCCGTTCTCGTCTACCGTGTTAAGAATAAGGCTACCGATAGAAACGTCGGCATTAAGCTGCATTCCTGTAATCTTAGGAATAGGTAGAGGAGTAAGTCCTAGGTTGACGTACTTGTTCTCAGTTGCCTGTGTCACGTCGTCGAAGTACTCACCGACGTAGGACGCAGCCTCAAACATAAAGGCATCTGCATAGAATTTCTTTCCTACCGTGCCAGCCAACGGTTGAACAACTGAGATTGACGCTCCAAGGGCTAATGAAGGCGCGGTCATTACGCCCATTAGTCTTATCCAGTCATCACCTGGAGTGTTCTCTAAACTGATTGTGGACGTCGTGGAGATAAGGCTACCACCACTTAGGGCAGTGTACCAGCCAACGTTAATTTGGAAGGCGCCGGTCTCTTCTCCCGCAGGCACCTTTATGTATCCGGCAACCGCATACGAGGTAGCGGCGGAAACAGAGATGCGAGATGCAATCACCGCACCTGAGTTTACAGCCGCAGCTTTAGTAATTTCTAGGCAGGAGGAGCCAAAGAACGCGTCGGTGGTGATACGTGTAATAGTTGAAGATCCTGTAGCAGACCATCCTGTTGTATTCGTCTTAAACGAAGGGTTGACGATTAAGTTATTTCTCGCCATGCTATGCTCCTCCGCGACGAAGTTGGAATGCGATTTGACGTGAAATTATAGACGCAAGCTCTGATTCGTTCATACCTTGTGAAGGATAGACGTTAATTGTATTGCCAGTACTAGAAGAGCTGCCGGCAAGAAGTTGAATCATCGCCCTGTCGCGTTTTGAGAGACCGTCAGGGTCAAGAGGCTCAACACGCTCCGGACGACCAGCTTCACCGATACGCGCGATGGTGCCACCTGCTGTTGCAGGGATGATTCCGCCTTCTGCTAGGTTAATTTTAGGGAACTCGAAACCTTTGCCGCCGATAAGTGGTAGCCAGCTTGGAGTCGTAAACTTAATTTTTCCTAATGTGTTATTCCACAACGCGGCGATGTTTCTAAAAACTGTCTCTGCCCCTGTGAGAAGAGAATTAAATATTGGAATGTTAGAAAGAGCATTTTTAACGTTATTCCAGATATTCCTAAAGGTGTTAACTAAGAAAGTACCTAAACCACCAAGAATAGTTTTTAGACCTTCAATAGGGTTACCGGTAAGTATCTGCCAAAATCCCTTAAACAGTCTAACTACAAGCGCGATAGCTTCTCCAAGAAGATCTATAGCTCCTACAAGCAAAACTTGGAATATAGGAACTATATATGTTCCTATAAAGTCGCCTATCTTCTTAAGAATGTCTCCTATGCCAGAGAATGAGATTCCTACCTCGCCGATAGCTTCCTTAATCGTATTAAATGCACGCATTAAAGCATCACCAAGTGCGGATACCAGCTTTGCAACCGCTTCTCTAAATATCTCACTCTTATTGTAGGCTCCTATTAGTATCGCAACCAGCAAGGTTACTGCAGCTACTACAGCAAGAATCGGTGCGGCGGCGGCTCCAAAAGCAAGATTAAATATAAAGAATGCCCCTTTAACAATGTTAATAGCAGACCCAAGCTTTGAAAAGACCGCTATAAAAGCAAGTACAGCTCCTGCAATTACCTCTACGGCAAAGGTAATAACTGAGGCAATAAGACCAAACGCCGAGAAGGCTGCAAATATCTTTGCGCTAAAGTCAAATAGGTCCTTCATCGCCGGACTAGACATTATATTAGTGACAAACTCTAATGCTTTTCTTAGTATATTAAAGAATGTCTGAATAGCACCGGTAGACAAAGTTACCTTTGCAAACTCAACTAATGCAACAACAAACTTAGCTAACGCAGGAGCTGCTGCATTTGATTGCTTTAGCAGTTCACCAAATGATGGTGCGGCCTGCTTAATGATGTCCCAGAAAACCTTAATGTTTGGGTCTGCACCAGCTTTTAAGATCTCTTTAACAAAAGCACCTAGCGAGCCAAGCACCGCGCGAGAGTTGACAGCGACATCCTTAAAGTACTGTGCCAGGTAGTTTTGCCCTTTAGCAGACGCAGAAAACTTCTCAAAACGTGCGGTAGACTCTGTAAACCAACTAAGAATATAGTCTCCAGCGCCTCCTGGAGCAAAAATTGCCTTTACTGTACTAAAAGTGCCACTAAAGATATTTCCAAGAACTTCACCCCACTTAGCGGCAATGTCTCCTGTCTTATTAAAGAATTTTTCTAGTTCGCCTGAGGCTTGTTTCGCGTCTAAAAAGTTTGCAAACTGAGCAGTCTTCTTCTGTAAGAAGTCTGTAAACTTGCGAATAAGAGGATCAGCTCCTACGAGGATAGAAAGAATAGACTCATAAGAATTAGCAATTGTTTTGCCAAGACCCTCGACGACATACCCTGCTTGTTCAAAGACTTTTCCAAGTTTTGCTACATTCTTATCGTTGACGATAGCGTCAACGATAGAGTTAAATGCTTTCCCTAGAGAAGTTCCAAGCTTCGCCATCATAGGAGTAAGCGCAGGAAAAAGCTGGGTACGAATTCTTTCTAGACCGTCTTTTACAGCTGGCAGAAGAGTCTCAGCGACCGCATCTCTAATTTTCTTAAGTGAGGGGATAAACGTCCCTACCATATATTGTACAAATTCACGTGCGGCAGGTGAAAGAGCTTTTAGCGCATCTGCGTATGCGTCTACGGCAGCCTTATTCTTTTGGTTAGCTTTTGCCTGATCTTCCATAGCACGTTCAAGATCATCGTACGCATCTTGAATTTGCATTATTTGATCAAGTTGTCGATCCGCGTGCCTCTGCCTAACATCTTCAATTTTCTTTTCCGCGTCAAGAATTTTTTGAGTATTTTCAAGCTTGACAGCTGTAATGTTTGCTTCAGCTTCTTGCTGGCTACGTAAGGCATCTCGTGCTGTCTGGGCAACGTTTGCCTGAGCATCTTCCTGGCGCTCTAGTGCGTTGATGTATCCTTGTGTATTTTTAGGATCTCCAGCTAGCTTATCTTGTTCCTTTTGAAGATCCTTATTCTTATCCTTAGCACGGCGTAGACCAAGTTCAGCCTCAGCAAACGCAAGTTGTGCTTCACGACGAGCGCGGGAATTTGGAGGTAGATCTTGAGTACGCTGTAAGGTCTCACGAGCCTTTTCAAGAGTAATAGATGCGCGCTTCTCTGAAAGCGCAGCGTCCTCTGCGTCAAAGCCAATCTGTTGAATTTCTTCACGGCCGTCTTCCAATGCTTTTGTAAGCTCAATCTGAGCGTCCTTAAGGCGATTGTTCGCCTCAATCATTGATTCAGTATTTTTTTCTTTTACAGATGCTAGCTTAGCGTATGCTTCTTCTTCATTGGCAGCAGCCTCGGCAATGGCATCGGTTTTCTCTTGCTCTGCCTCAATCATATCCGCGATTCGATCACGCTCTTCGCGACGAGCTTCTATGAGTAACTTCTCTATGCGCTTTTCAATGTCTTCAATGCGACGAGCAGCAGCAATCTTGGCAGCAGTATTGTCTGCGGTAGCCTTTTTAGCTGCCTTAAGCCCAAGAGAGACTGCGTTTCCTACACCGGCAAACGCCGCAAATGCAGTAAGAGCTGATAAACCAATTGCTGAAAATAAACCTGGCAAGACTACGAGTGAAGGAATGGCTCCTGCAACTGTACCTGCAAGAGCTACAAACCCTCCACCGAGAGCACCAACAGAAGAAGTAAGAATAGAAAGGGCGGGACCAAGTGTGTATCCAGTTCTTACTAAAGACTGGAACTGCGCACGAGACTGCAAGGCTTTTGCGCCAAAGTTCTCAAAAGATCTCGCAAGGTTGTCACCTACTCCAGAGTTAAAACCTCTAGAGAAAGTTTTTCCTACATTTTTCCCATCGCGCTCTAGGTTGATTCCGCTTGCTGCTCTTTTAACTTCACCTTCAAAACCAGTTGTTATAGCTTTTACAACTATATACGCATCGCCAACTACCGCCACTTGATCACCTCCTTCCTATTTCTTTTCTAATATTCTTATTGAGTAATCGGACCGTCTAGCATATTGCCAAATGGTTGATCTGCTGCGGCGTTTACATTGGTTGGTCTGATGAAAGGCTTCACTGCCTTTTTCTTTTGCAAAGGGTCAAAAGGAACTATCTTTTCTTCTTCTTCTTCTGACATAAACTCGTAGTCATCAAAGTTCTTAGTAACGCCTCCGCCTGCAGTATTAGATCCAGCCTGAGTTGAGTATGTATAAGAAGAGTTATAGAAGTCCCTATAGATAGCTTCTCGTGAACGATCTCTACCGTCAGCCTGCTCTACGGAAGAATAGAATAGATCCTCTTCAAAGAAGTAGTGCAAGACGTCAAGCATATCACTTGCCTCCATTTCCTTTAGATTTATTCCGTTCATAAGTGCTTTTCCGTTAATGTAGGGCCAGAGATCTATTCCCCAGGAGAGGAGACTTCTGGCCCCTGATTCGGGCGTGAGGTGTAAACCTCAACAAGCCAACTACTGATTTCGCCAAGCTTCTCCATTTGAACAATCTTGTCTGGATGCACTAGCAACGTATTGAAACGCTCGTAGCTTTCTTCATTCAATGCATGCTTGAAGAAAAAGCTGATTGCGTCTGCCGCAACTGCCGGGTCTTCAGCACCTGACTTAGAGACAAGGTCTAAAAGAACTTTACCTTGAAGCTCTGGACGGCAAAAAAATTCCTCGCCGTGAATCTTAAATGATACCGGCTCTTTTTCGCCTGTATCGTCAGAACCAAAATCTCTGAACTTAGTCATTGTTTCTTCCTCCGTATTGTGTTGGTGTCTTTATTAAAGCACGTGCTTTAATTCTAGGTTATCTTATCAAATGTAGATGATCGGTGAGGTATCTATTTGGCCTTGTTCCAGGGTGTTTCACCGCGTGGGTGTAGATAACTCTTCCACCCGAGGTGAACCTTAAAACCTTAGCGCGATCAGGAGTAATGATATGAGGACGTGTACCTTCATGGTGCATAAGCGCGTAACTTAAAGGAGAACCTACTCGAAGTACTTGGCCAAAAGGAGCGCGCTCTTGTCGCATATGTATAGATGCCTTTAAGCGTCCGGTCTTTACACCAACTTGGTTTTTAGCGCCAGCCATGATTGCACGCCCGCGCGCAAAAAGGTATCGCCCTACTGGGCCATATGGATCATTTAGTAAATGATCCATAGCGCGTGGACGAAAAACTACAGTTGTTTTAGACATTGCCATTATGGAACCACCATAGATACCTGCATACGAACTGTCTCGAATCCACCCTCAGGATTACCAGCCTCAACGGTTGCAATAACACCCATGCCGTATTCGTTCTCTTCCCACTGGTCAAGCTTACGAATAAGCTCCATAAATAGGTAGCAATCAACTGCCGCGATCTCTGAACCTTCTTGAATTTTTTCTCCCGTAGGAGCCTTTCCGTTATTTCCAACTACAGGAATCTGTCGTGATACTGCGATGCTAAGCACCGCTGTTCGTGGTTGGGTACAGCGTTGAGGTTGACTTGCTTGATCTCCAGGAAGACCTAGATACATTTGAATAAATGACACAGAGAGCTGCTCACAGTCAATCGCAGGCTCGCCCATTAACCAAAAACGACGTGAAGGTAGATCTACGTTATATTCTTCGTAAGTAGCAACTACCTTGGCAAGAACTGCGTCAAGAAAATCCTTAAGGTGTAGCGCTCTAGAGTCAACAGTGGAGATGTCAATAATTGGCATATTGCGTCTCCTAGTTGTCTAGTGTATATGTAGGTGTCGGTACAGCGCCAAGTTTAAGTGACAGGTTACCGGACGCAATATACACAGTTTCAGTTCCCTTTACTGCATAGAGATCCCACGTACCTGGGTCAACAAAGCCTGCGTAGGCATACGCATCTGCGTAAGGGACAGATAAAGTCAGCGTGTCACGAGACTCGTTTGTAACAAGCGCCGTACCCGTGTCTGCGCCGTACGCAACGTTGCTCGCAACCTTAACATACATAAACGTAGTAGTCGTAGGAACATCCGCGATGTAGTACGAGCCGTTAAACGTCGCGTTGATGCCTGAGATTGTCACATAGTCGCCTACTGAGAACCCATGGGCAGTCGACGTGGTAATAATCGCCATGTTATCGGCAAGTTGCTTATAAGAGACGGACTTAGAGATGTCAGTAGTGATGGTATTGATAGACACGGCGCCTGAGCCAAGATCTTTTGTCTTAGTTCCGCTGTAGTTGCCGATCTTAAGGTTAGGTACCCATGTATCATCTGTTACCAGGAACGCGGCGTTGATGTAGTCGATGTTTACGTCAAGAGTCCCGCCGTCATTTCCTGTAATGACCATATCAAGAATACTTGGCGCAAGAGAAAGAGGCTTAGAAACATGACGACGAGCGCGAGGAACGTCTGGAGAGAATACACGTGCCTTTGCACGTGCCTTATCTGGGTTTGAAGACTTTAAGAATAGATCTACAACGTATAGACCTGTGCGAAGCTCGTCGATAAAGTCCTGGTTGTCAAGAACCGTGTAGGAAACGCCTTGACGAGAGATAGCCGTAATACGTTGAGGCAACGCGCAGTCATCGTTGCCAGACCAGAGCTTAATAAACTCTGTAGCAAGAGTACGCGCAGCTGCCTTGCCAGTTGCAGGAGGTGGAGACCCATATGTATATGTAACTTCAATGTTGCACGGTGCCCATGCAGTGCCAGAGCGTGCCTGAAGGGTAGAGTGATCTACTAAATAATAATTAGAAGGGTCAACTATTGTCCCGGTGCGGTCACGGACCGCGTCAATCTTAATAACAGGCCGTCCGCGTAGGCGTAAACGGGTAGAAGGTGACATACCGTCTGTTGTAAGCTCAGCGTAGTCATCAAATTCATCAAAAGGAATATTGTACATGTCTCCGCCGACAAGCTCCGGAGTGTAGTTACGTGAAGAAGCACCTAGACGGTATGCACGTGAAGCGCATACGTATTTTTCTGTAACTGTAGTGATTCCACCAAACTTGCGACCGGACATAGACCATAGAAGTTGAGATGCTACCTTGACTGCCTCATACGCGTATTCATGATCCGCGTAGGAGTCAAGTTCTTCAACGCTAACCCAAAGGTTTGACACTTATCTATCCTGTCTAATCGTCGTTAATGTAGATCTTAATAAAGGAGCGGCATGCCTGTGTTGGTGGTAACACATCGGCATGCCGCTCACATTCTATTATTAAGAGGTTGGATCCTCTGTAGACGCAAGGATGAAGTCTACAGCGTCGTCAGCGTTGTAGTCAGCGTTTCCAGGAACGTTATAAGCTGTAGTTGAACCCTGTGAAGTGAAGTCTGTCACCGCACGTGAGTTAGTTGCAACAACTGCTGTACCAGAAGCTGCACCTGAAGCAATAGTTCCAGATGCTGAAGTTGTGTATGTAAACGTTGTGGTTGTTGGAACAGTCAAGATTGTGTATGTTCCATTTAGCGATACGTTTGCAGATAGAAGACCTGCAACTACT
>Ga0214921_10008640_pt1 | contig 13139 bp, 4 predicted proteins | sample LL1505_MetaG_FD_177992 | JGI IMG/M metagenome (GOLD analysis project Ga0214921, IMG submission 177992) | Freshwater microbial communities from Lake Lanier, Atlanta, Georgia, United States - LL-1505 | ecosystem: Environmental > Aquatic > Freshwater > Lake | place: USA: Georgia | collected 2015-05-28 | reverse complement strand
GGAAGGATCGTGATAAGATTGTTGAGGTGGAGGTGGAGGGAAGGGCCGCTGGACGCGATGAGGGAGATACAGGATCTGTATCAGATCCTGAAGAGGAGGCTGTGAAGGCTGAGGTGGCTGTAGAAGCAGGAAAGGCCAAGCCTCAAGTCGTTCAAGGTACGAAGGAGGAGACAGCAGCATATAGAGCCGCAATCAAGTCGGCTAAGGAGAAATTGCGTGCCATGGGTCCAACACACTTGAAGATAGATGGTCCTCCTGAGTCAAGTCTAGCCAGATTCAGTCCTAAGTTTGCCGCGATGTTAACAAAGATTAATGCTCTTCCTGGAAGCAGCTTGGTCTATTCCCAGTTCTTGGAGATGGAGGGCATTGGCATCTTTGGAATCTGTATGGAAGCAAATGGCTATGTGCCCATTGAGATTGTAGACGGCGGCGATGGTAAACTCAAATTCAGTGATCGCACGGCTGCGTCCTTGCTAAAGGGGCCCAAGGCGGGTGAGAAACGCTACATAGAATTCACGGGTACTGGATCAAAGGAGCAACGTGGAACCGCCGTGAATGTCTTTAATGCACGTTTAGATAAGGTATCACCTGCAATTCAGAAGGTGTTACAGGATGGTGGATGGAAGGATAATCTAGACGGTGGTCTATGCCGTGTATTCTGTATTACATCCGCGGGTGCTGAGGGTCTCTCACTCAAGTGTGTGCGCGGTGTTCACATCATGGAGCCCTATTGGAATACCGTGCGCACACAGCAGGTGAAGGGTCGCGCGGTTCGTATCTGCTCTCATATGGAACTACCTCCTGATCAACAGAATGTAGAGATCTATACATACTGTACGACGATTCCTGAGGAGGCTCTTCTAGCCCAGGCAGTAGATAAGACACTTGAGCGCAGTGATACCTATTCGGCGAATGATGCTGCAGCGTTAGGTGTACCGGTTCCTCCTGAGGCGGGTGCTATAAATGAGGGAGACTTCTTCAAGGTTGAGGAGAAGGTTGCGGAACCTGTTGCGCCAGGTGCGCAGGCTACAACGGATGGACCGATTAAGTTTGATATTAAGATACAGAATGAATACCGCGGATTTACAAATTTTGCACCCTCACCGGTTACCCTTGGTGGAAAACGATATGCTACAGTTGAACATTACTTCCAGGCGATGAAGTTCCCCAGTGAACCCATGTGGCAGGAGGCAATTCGCGTTGCGCCGACACCACAAAAGGCAAGGCAACTAGGCAACCAGACAGACCATGTTGTTCGCCCTGATTGGGCGACAGCACGTGAGACTGTGATGTTGGAGGCCCTTCGTGCAAAATTTCAACAGAATCCTGGTTTACTTGAGACGCTAAAGGCGACTGGCACACGCCCGCTTGTTGAGGCCTCAGTAGATCCATTTTGGGGGTCTGGCCGCACAGGTACTGGAAAGAATCGAATGGGTAAACTTCTAGAACAGATTCGTGAGGAGTTACGCGAGTATGTCGTACCTGTAGGTGCTGCTGCACCAGTAGAAGAAGAACTTGCGTTACCCGAACCAGTTATGGTTCCTGTAGCAGAAGAAGAGGAAGAAGCGCCAGTAGTTGAACTTAAACCACAGGCTGGTGGTGCTACAGGCGATGATCGTGTGATTATCTTAACAAGTGACCAGAAGGTTCTCTTAATTAGTTTGCGTAAGGAGAAGGTTATTGGATCTTTACAGACTTTAATGAAGACTGTTGCGGTGGATTGTCAATTAAATTTTGCAGATAACAATGATGGATCCTTTCGTTGTATGTCTCTTGGAAATGCAGTGGGTGATTTTGCATACCACCCTGATCTAGAACAGGATATTCGTTTAACAGAGGCGAAATATCGCTTGAGACCTGATGATGATTTACCCTTGGCTGCTGAGCCACTGGCTGCTGAGCCACTGGCTGCTGAGCCACTGGCTGCTGAGCCACTGGCTGCTGAGCCACTGGCTGCTGAGCCACTGGCTGCTGAGCCACTGGCTGCTGAGCCACTGGCTGAACCCTTTGCTGAGCCACTGGCTGAACCATTAACTCTAGGTGCTGCTGAAGATGATGAAGATAGACTACCACCTCCTCCACCAGAACAACTTGGTGCACCACCACCTCCACCAGATTCATCAGATGATGAGAGTTTATCTCCACCTCCAGCACCTCCAGCTCCAGCACCAGCACCTCCACCTCCACCACCACCACCAGCACCTCCAGCACCAGCACTAGAACCTCCAGCACCAGCGGCACCAAAGAAGCCTCAGCGTTTGGTATACGGGCCAAAGGGTAAGGAGATAACATATTATTTTAAGGCTAAACTCGGTGCGAATAAAAGACCCGTTGGCTATCTAGTCTTTGCAACAACCGACCCTGAATTAACAAAACCTATAGGCTATATTAAGGCCGAACCAACCAGGGGTCTACCTACAGGACCGGTCTTAGCACCCGATGCTGCACTCTAAGAAGGTAAGCTTGTTATCATTCTACCCTTACATGTTCCCTGTTCAACAAGATGTGGTTCTACCCATAGAGCGATACCTCTATGGATAGCCAACTGATAATTTAATTCCCAATCTAAGCATTCACGAAAGGGAAATGCAGTTACTCGTATTTTTCTTAAAAAATTAACATGAAATAACATACTATCTGTACAACGAAAAGGATAACTATGAGGTGGTGGATAAATACCTGTTGGCGCGTAGACTGAATTTGTCTTCAGATCAGATCTCTCTGCATTTGTACCCACACCATCACTGAGACTTACATAGTCCCAAGCGCGCGACTTTAATAGATTCATCATATCATCTAGACGTCGAGTAAAATCATCTCTTAAGAAAACATCAGATTCCAAAAACATGACAGTGGTATGACCTGCATCTAGGGCATGATCAACGCCTGACCAGAAATTTAGAATCAGAGATAGTTCACCAGGTAACATTGCACGACCCTTCCAACTCAAGTATGGACATCCAGCCCTCTCTAAAAATGGATCATACTTATTAAAGATTGTCTCATTTACATTATCACCCCATGTAGGTGCCATAAGAACCCATTTACCCTTTGGTACACCGCGAGCCAATAAGTGCTCCTGTAATCGCTGCCATCTAGAAGATTCCTTTTCAGGATGGCAGAGTATATAGACTGCATCAATTTGATCCCATGCTCCCATTCCTACATCTAGATAGATAGTGAGTTTAGGTATTAGTTATCATCAATATGTTGCCAATTATTCTTCATTTCACGAGCAATTCCATCATCATCAATGTCATAGTCAAAAAGACGTATCCAAGTGAGATCCATATCAGCCCCTCCAACAACTATACTACGAGATTCCATAGTATCAGGATTTGAAAAGAGTTTTATATTTGAGAATGACATCTTTCCAGTTGTTTGTAATTTGGTTGGATCCTTTTTGAGAACTGATATTTCCTGAGCATCAAGGCTTATTCCACTCACTGAATAAATATCATTTTCCGAATCACGAAGTGAGCGAAGAACTAATAAATAGGGAACTCCCGCCTTAATTGTTAGAGGTACAGGCATACTCTTTGGCTGGTCACCACCACCCTCTGCATATAATATGAGTTGTCCAGAATTGCCAGGCATTCCCTTCACACGGATACTGATTCTGCCAAGATTTCCGAAGAAATACATATATTCTTGTGTATTTGCGGTATTTGGAATTGTATTAAAGATCATAACAATACTCATAGAGATAAATGAGTACATCTTGAGAGATGAAATCATACGCATAGAAGAATCAGTGCGGAATCTGACAATTGGAAGACCAAATGGCTTTACACGCTGAGACTCAGTCTTATATACCCATGTTGGTGTACCTGTGTATGTCATCCAGCGCATTCTCATACATCCAAGACGTTTATCTGCAAAATTAAAATCTGCATTAAACTTCTGCGGCGCCTTATAAACCTGGAATGAAATCATCGGCGCATAGGGTTCCTGTGTAAGATTTAACATGGTTGCAGGTGCCTCTTGCCATGGACCAGCCCTTACTGCAACCGGATTTGCAATTTGATTTAATACAGCACATCCTGCTGAATAACTTCCAGGAATATTATGTCCTACTAGACACTCACCGTTTGAATACCAATTTCCACCCTTCGGGTTATCTATTCCAGCAACCTCTGCGCATTCTCTTTGAGTATATGTGCGTATACTTCCATTTGCTGTACCCGCAATTCCACAATCAGGAGGTACACCAGGTGAGCCCGCGGTATAGTCCTGTGTTTCCATCTTAAAATGGTATCCACCGCCTCCTTGAAACCAAAGACCATGTAATATATTTGGCGTGGAACTAGATATCATCCAAGGCTTTTCAGTAACAAAGGCCGTTGCAGCCATTCCTTGAATCACCGCAAGTTCATTTTCTTTATTTACAAATTTGCCCATTTTATAGTCGGCTGGGAAAGGCTTATTAAGAGTTACAGCAAATCCATCATCAGATGTTACACGTATACGGATTGTCTTATCAGTCCCTCCAGCGTTTAAGTTTGTAAAGAAATTCATAGAGATGAATTGTTCTATACCATCTCTCATGATCATACCACCCTTCAAATCAGGTGTAGACCCTGATGCAAAGGGTTGCCGATTCATAAAGGGAAGTTTATTACGAATGCGTCTACCCATGAAGATTGTTGCACCATATAGATTGTGATCATTAGGATTGATAAACCAGAAGATTTCCACACCCGCCACCGCACCAAAGGAAGGAGTGGACTTATCCTCAAGAGGAATACCATAGAACTGCTCCATAGCGAGCTGTTGTTCAGCACGATTTGTAGATTTCGTAGTTTCAGCAATCTTTGTGATTAAAGCCTTTACATCTGACCACTTATTCATAGAATTCCACTTATTCTGATTCTCAGGCGAGGGGAACATTGTACCCGTCTTCTGTCCACCCATACGAAGGAATTGATCTTGGATACACTTAAATGAAAAGGGACCAAGTGTTGAGTCAAGGATTTCTGTACAGAAATCAAAGGTTTCCATTGTACCCGCCTTATCACATAGATCTCTAGCTGCAAACTGAAGTCCACCCTCTAAATCAGATGAGGCCTGATCACTCACACGCTTGAATTCAGAGAGGGCCTGTCCAATGGTTAACTTGCCAGTGCTTAAGGAATTTTCATCAAGACCCACCGCAGCACGCTGTTGATATAAGATATAGGACGCGGCCTGTGATAGACTTTCAAAGTAATTTGAGCCACTTCCATTATTTAGAGCACTGATCAATGTTCCATTATCTGAGCAACCCGCCTGACGCGCCTTTAGAATAAGACAATCGCGTGGAATATTTCCATTTGAAAGAGGTGTACAGACAGTCGCAGGATTTAGAGTACGTGCCGGAGGACGAGGTGCACCGGGAGGAGGAGGTGGAGGAGGTTTCGGACATGAACCAGGTGTTGTAACAACACTTCCACCGGGACATCCGCATCTCGGATCATAGGGATAGGCCACCTTTCCTCCCGAAATAGGAACCGCCTTTCCACTCTTCGTACACCAACCACATCTACCCGCATATTGTGGTGCATCTAAGTCCTCACAGTTGTTCACCTCCGAACAAATTGCGGTATGATACTTCTGCTTGGCCTCCTCTAGATTCCACATCCATGTACCAGTTGTGGAAGTCTGAAAGGCTCCATCGGTTGTACCAAATGCACCGCGACCCTGCTTGTAATCTGAATTGTTGTAAACCCATCCACAGCGAGCACGACTTCTCTTATCAAAGGTGCCCGCTAAACTAGTCAAATGTTCAAACTGATCTCCCTGACCCGTTCCAACACATGAGGCCACACGCGATGAGAGAAGATCTCCAGAACGTCCATCTTCAATCCACTCATCATTGAGTATCGACGACGATTTTGTAAGGCGTGCATCAGGACTCGTTGTCATTCCAGAAAGACTCATAGATTTATCCTTATTGTAAATTGCATTGGGCAAGGTATTTGCGAACCGGTTTTTTATTTGATAGGTTCCAGATGTTCCAGGAATAGTAGAATCCGATGGAATTTTTGCATTCGTAAGCTGCCCAGCGTTTAAGAATGGTTCCTTCATCTGTTCAAAAACTCTTGAGAACATAATCTCTCTAACTAAACAACATAGACTAATTTTTCATTAAATTGAGTTGCCGGGCATGGCATCTGGACCAGTGTAATTACCCGGTGCAAATCCACGAATAAAGAAGGGTCTGTATGGATCTAGAGCAATCTTACGGTAGGCACCGCCAAAGACGCTTGAATCTCCAACGGGTCTCTTACCATAACAGAAGGCACCTGATAACACTGGATTTCCGGGGGGTGATATAGGTGGTAAGCCACCTTCATCGGGTAAATTACAGATAGGTGCTCCCGTATCTGGATTTCTGTAATCGGGTTTTAAATTCATATATGATCCACGTCCACTTGATCTTACCCAACCAGAAGCGCATGGATTCATACCGTTCACAATCGCAGCATTTATCTGCTGCATCGTTGCAACCTTACCACCTAAACTTTCGCAGGTCGAGACTGCATCATCTTGAACAAGTGAATACTCAGGACCAGAACTTCCACGAGCAATCCAATAGACTTGCTTACCCGTTTTATTTTCACACTTCATACATTCTTCAACATTTGCATTTGCATTACGTAGATTGAATACAGTATAATCTGCAGCTTTCGTAATAGATTCACTGAATAGAACCGTATTATTTGAATCAAGACCCTCAATCTTGAGCCCCACAGACCAATTCTGAAAGACTCCAGCAGTTGAAGAATAATAGGTGATTGTTATAATATCCATTGTAGTACCTAGATCTAATGTAACATATGCACCACGGCTCTTTGATAAGAATCCAGCATGGGGTTTTAACTTTCCATCATTCATCAAGGCGGTCGTTGTCTCCCCTGTTCCTAATATTCCATCGGTTCCCGTAATAGTCACTGTACTTCCCATTGCAACATTCTCGCCAATTGAATTATAGACTGCAAGTTGCCCACACTGTAAGAAATAATCACCATTGGTCTGTGTAATACGAACTTTTTGAATCGGTGAACCGCATGTATATTTACACCCAGTTGATGAGGCTGAACTAGGCATTGGACGCTGTGCGAGAGTTGTACCATAACATTGCATTAATGCATCTTTCTTGTCTTCATCTGACATTTCACTATTTGCATCCAAGTGAACCTGCGCCATAGCCGCCTTCACTGCCTTTACGCCACCAAAGTCTTGCCAATATTTAAGATTATTTGAATTTGTCTTACCGTTATCATCAACAGGAGCAAGAGTACCCGTTGATTGACAGAAACGGGGCACCTTCCCCTTACTGAATAAACTAGTGGCCTGTGAAAACCGGTCATAGGTTGGCCCAAGAGCACCCGATGAGCCTGTATTCTTCCATAAGTAATCAATACATGCTACAGTTAAGGGACCTGTATCCTTATTGCCAAAATCACATGGTGATGTGATTGGTATACCTGTACAGAATACACTAGCCTTTGATTGCTGTGGAAGAGTGAGTGTATTTCCAGCCATATCTACACCTGTTGCTGTGATGACCGCCTGTTCATAAATAAAATCGGCAATCTCACTAATTGTTCTTGGTTGACCACTTGGGGCCATAAGAAGAACCGCCGCCGTTGTCGGATCCTTAGGATATCCCTTTCCATCCGAAAAACAGCCATTTGCATCCACCATATTTTGAAGGCATTCCAAGTTATAGTTACCAGGACCCGTCCCCTTTTTATAACAGGGGTCACTATCAAGGAAGGATGCAGCATCTGGAGTGGTAACATAGGGTCCTGCTGTGCATCGGCTTACCTCTTCACTTGATGTATCTAGGAAGGTAAAGGGCATTGTTCCAACAAGGGTCATACTATCCTTTCCAAACCCTGGGCCTATAACTCTAACATCTACATCTCCAACCTTCACAGAACCCTTTGTAAGAGGCTTACGTCCACTTACAGAGTCCGTAATAATTAGCCGACCTAACTCAAGAACTGTTTCTCCATTGAGAATTTCACCCTTTAAAGATCCAGCAATAGTAACCGGCTTCCTAACCTGTTCTTCTGTGCACCCAGCGGCAATCGTGCACGGCTTTACATCAAATATTAATCTTGTATTTTCTTTGCCTCTTAGATAAATTTCATAAGGTTCTCCTTTAAGTTTAATATTAGGTATCTCTTGATATCCGACCTCTGTAAAGCGAAGTATACCATTACCAACGACAGTGATTATCGGATTAGTTTTACCCATTTTTGTAGTTGGATCCACTGGAAAATAGGTTCCATCTGCATAGCATTGGGAACAGCCTGGAGTTGCATCATAGGAAGCATTCTTAGCACATAACAACTCATTTGCTAACTTTATACACTGAGCCTTATTTGCGACCATCTTTCCAGCCGGACATGATCCAAGAGTTGGAACATACTCGGGAATAAATCCTTGCGGCGTATTTGATTCTACCAACTTTCTGTCATCGGGCAAAAGAACTAAGCCTCCCATTGAAGGTTGATTTTGACTATTCATTCCAACCTCAAGACAGAGTCCACAGTTTGTGCCGAAGCTAGGATCATCAAAGGCAGAACAATTTGCAGTCTTTATTGCCTCACATTTCTCAACAAAGCCAAAGACACCTGATATACCAGGTTTCATGGGATACTTATTTTGAATTACCGTACCAAGTTTCGCCTTTTCAGGTATAGCCACTCTATCAGGGGTTCCAAGCAGAGGTCTTGTATCCGTACCAAGATTTCCAGGAGTTTTTGATGAGAGTAAACTTATACCTAGGGAATTGTAATTCTCCTCACGTTCACGGATGAATTCATTTTGAACATCAATCAAATCTGCAAATCCATCCTTTCTCCTATTTATAAAGTAGGCGCCTGCAATAAATACTACAATTGCTAGTACGACTAGCAAGATGGCGTGCTCGTCACGCATTCTATTACCACTTAGTAAAAATATCTATCGTTATTTTTACTTATGGTATTTATTCATGACTATCCAGACTTAAATTTATAGGTAAATATATCACCCTTATTCTCACTGACATTAACAAGAGGCTTACTCAAGGTAATAAGTGTTCCATCTACATAGGGATTTGAGGGCATACGACCATAGTTACTGATATCTGTAAGTCTTGTACCGGGTTGTATAAATGGACCTGTGACAATGCTTCCTACATCAGGATCTGAGCCACGACTATCCAAAATAATCTTATTCGGGGAAGGGAAATGTGTGGCAAATCCTCCGTACTGTGTATAGCCATTGTCAGTCACACGTGGAATGACCGGCGCAGTAGTCTTTCCACATAACCCTTGAACATCTGCATCCTTTGGATAGGGGCAACTTGAAACACACTGCAAGCACTTAGGATCTGGTTTCGGGTTTTCAAAACTAAAGTAGCGGATAGGTTGATTCTTGCTAGAGGTTGTAATAGATTTTGTTGCAACGACCATTTCACCGACCTCAGGCTGTACTGGATTCCACAACCGAAGATAGCCTCCAGCGGGTGCATATCCAGCCGCACCGATAAACTCCTTAAGACTAAAGATTGCACCATCATAGGTTACTCTGTCACCCCCTACATACACTCCTCCATTATCGTAGGGTTCTATCTTAGATATCATTCCAAGTTCAATTCTACCTCCCTTCGCATCACAGGGTGGCTGTGAACCAAAGGACCAATAAGGATTTTGATATAAAAATACACTCATCACATCATACACATCTCCTAGATCAATTTCAATCCATGATTCTCCAACTCTTGAACTCATCGTCATATTATTCTCATTACGTAAATCTCCATTTGTTGTATTTACTGGAGGCCCTGGCCACCAAAGATTACCGACTGATCCTCTAACTTTCTTATTTAATGCAATATTGTTTCCATAGATATCAAACGCTGTAATTTGTGAAAGATATAATTTACCCGATGAATTATAATATCTTATATAGCGTGCAGCTGTACCGCATCCGCTTGTAGGACATGATGGAGGGGGTGTCTGAGTGTTTAATGGAGGAGGGCGTGGTGCAAGTTTAATATCACCATAGCAGTGTGCAATATAGGGTGAACGCTCCTCATCTGATGTGTAGATTGATGGATCATTCGCACCATCACTAATCGACTTCATCATACTCTTAACAGCCCTTACTCCACCCTGTGACTTCCAGTATGATATAACTTCAGGCCTATCCTTTCCATCTGGACCCCGTGGAGAAAGTGTGCCCGTTCTCTGACAGAAACGAGGATTCTTACCCTTACTAAACAAACTTGTTCCTTGAGACATCTGATTATATGTACCTCCAAGGGAGTTTGAAGAACCCATATTATCCCATAGATAGACCAAGCAATCAGTAGATAGAGGTCCCGTATCCTTCGCAGCGGTATCACAAGGTGTTAAAATTGGTTTGCCACTACAGAATAGACTCGCGGAAGACCACTTATCCATCGGCTGTTCAATTCCATTCTGATCCACACCAGTTGCAGATATTACTGCAAGTGCGTATATGTAGTTTGCAATACTGTCAAGTTTTCTTGGATTTCCAGACGCATCTAATAAAATCTTATTTGCAGATGTAACATCCTTTGGATATCCCTTTCCACTATCAATACATCCATTGGATATAAAGGTATTTTGAAGACACTCTAAACTATATTTTCCTGGACCTGAGCCTTGTTTATAACACGGGTCAGATGCTAACATCTTAGCACCAGCAGGTGTTGTAACATAGGGTGAGGTGGGGCATGTTGCGCCCTCCTGTGTCATGGGGTCAACAAAGGTTACAGGTGAATTTGCATAGATTACAAGATTATTCTGTCCAAATCCTGCAACCATGATGACTGTATCTACACCATTGGATACCCGCGCACCTCCAGTTAGAGGCTTTCTACCAGTTACAGAATCATTAAGAACCATGCGATACAAGTCAAGAGTAAACTCGCCATTTTGTGTGGTCCCAGTTAGATATCCTGAGATACTTGGTGGTGGAGCATCCTTGTCATCAACACCTGTTACTGACAATAATATACGCGTCATTTCATTCCCTTGTAGAACAATCTTAATGGGTTGAGTTTGTGATAGGGTTAGCCCATTCTTTGTTTCATACCCCGTCTCTGAATAATTTAACATTCCTGTTCCAAATACATAGAGGATACCCGTTCCATTTAATAAATTGGGTGTCTCATTAGGATCCACAATTGCATACCCACCCGTATCAAAACATTGTGAACAATTGGTTAAATCGTAGTTTGCACCCTTCTCGCAGGCCATTTCACGTTTTAATCTAATACATTGCTTCTTTGTACTTACCATTCTACCCGCCGGGCATGATCCTAGCGTCGGAAGATAGGGTGGAAGAAAGGTTCCAACTGCTTCCGCATTATATACCTTCTTATCATCAGACAAGAGTACGCGACCTCCCACTGCAGGCTTATTATCACTATTCATCGCAGGACTATCTGGTGGTCCAATATCCATACATAAACCACAATTTAATGAAAATTTAGGATCATCAAAGGCGTTACAGTCAACTGTCTTGACTGCTTCACACGTTTTAATAATATCAAATAACCCAGAATTATTCGGATTTAAGGGATATATACCTCTTACACCATTTGGTATTTGTATATTTTTCTCACCTGGTGAACCCATGAGATCTCTTGTTGAATCACCAAGATTTCCAACGGTCTTAGAACCTAATAACGCAATTCCAATCGGATTATAATTTTTCAAGCGATCATTCACATATTTTTCATGATCATTCATAGAATCCTCTGGATTTGTGCTATCAGCAAAGCCCTCCTTTATAAAGTACGCTGCAATCAGCAGAACTACACACACGATTAGACTTATACCAATCACGCGAAGAGTTCGCATTCTGATGTTTCTTTAGAGTTTATTACCTTACAAATTATCTGGCCGGACAAGGCTGCCAGAATCATACTCTCGTGTTACAACTCTGAAGATAAGTTGAGTCTGATGGCTCAAATTAATCAAACGACCACGACTAAAGGTATTTGTCTTTAAAAAGGTTGAGAGTGTTGCATTCGTCGCAGCACCACCAAAGGGTGATACACTCGTTGAACCGCCTGTAGGATCGGCGAACTTACTGCGAACAATAATATACTTGGAATATCCTGCCGCATTACTGCCGTCAGCAGCAGTTGTCGCGATATCTACAACCATTAACCCATCGGGATTTTGTATAAAATTTAGAAAGTCTGTTTGAGCCGCAGTTGCAGATGGGAGTGGATTTAGATTGCGAATCTGAATACGATCTCCCGCTGAAACCTGATACTTACTAAACCAGGTCTTACAGTCGAGCCAGATGTATTCACCCGTGGCATCAACATACTTCGTTGCGCCTGCAAGAGTTGCACCAGCATATGTTGAAACATCTGCTGTAATACTTAGGAAGGCACCATTAATATCTAAGGTATCGGCTACAGCATTAATAAGATTTCCATTCGGTTGCTGGAGTCTAATTGTTAGTTTATTCAGTGTAGCAAGGGGTGTAGGCGAATAGATCCGCTGACACTTCATGTGCTTGGGAATCATAGATGTGAATCCCATGGAAGCCGTATTATCTGTCCAGTTCGCATCATATTGTAGAATCGCAAAGGCATTATCCATTGTATTGTTGGTACCATAGTTGTTCGTATCCAATTCATCCACATTTAGCACCACAAAGGGATATCCAAATACATTCTTAAGATAGGTTGTATCATAGGCGCTCGTGGATGTCTTACGAACAATCATATCTGTATTCTCAATTGGCATAACCGCCTTCACGAATTCAATACGAACAATGTTGCGGAAACGCGCGGTGGCCTTTGGCATTATACTCACACCATTGGGTGAGTTTCCAGAAAATAGATTTACACTAAATGCATAGCGGTTCTCACCATTGTCCATCTCCCACTTACGATCCGCGCTGTAGACTGCCAAATTATATTCAGTTTCCTTATAACTCGCAATATCAGCCTGCTTAATCAAGACATCCTGCGGTAACACTCCACGTGCTGCAGGCGGGCCGGGGCGCGCAAGTGTAGAGTTTATATCTGCACGCCCTGAAGGCTCCTCGGGACGCTGACCTGCCACCACCATATCAAGAGGGCGGTCATAGAGAGAACGAGGATCAGG
>Ga0214921_10008639_pt1 | contig 13139 bp, 14 predicted proteins | sample LL1505_MetaG_FD_177992 | JGI IMG/M metagenome (GOLD analysis project Ga0214921, IMG submission 177992) | Freshwater microbial communities from Lake Lanier, Atlanta, Georgia, United States - LL-1505 | ecosystem: Environmental > Aquatic > Freshwater > Lake | place: USA: Georgia | collected... | reverse complement strand
ACTTTCCAAGCGTGTACCGACTGAGGCCATGATCTGGTCAAACACCCAGCGCATGGTGAAAACAGTCGGGCCACTGTCCACGGCAACCCCGTTGGGCATGAGTTGTCGCATTTTTCCACCGACTTGATCGGCCTTGTCAACGACAGTCACCGACAAACCTTGCTGGGCCAGTTGCAATGCGCTGACCAAGCCTGCCATGCCAGCACCGACCACGACCACTTTGTGCTCAGCCATGCGCCACCACCTCTTGCGGCATGACCCACTCACCCACTGTGCGCAACAGCCGCATCCGCACGAACATGGATTCAGAGAAAAAATCGTTTTTGTAGGCCGCTGAAATGGCCTGTCGATGGGCACCTGTGTGGGCATAGTCGAGCATGGCTTGGGTGTCCCGCCAGACGCTGAAGGTGCATTGGCGCACCAGCGGTGCCTCACCTAAACCCATGGCCACAGAGCAACCTGGCGCTTGACTCAAATCAGCTTGAGCCGCCGGTGCATAGCGCCAAAATGCCACTGCTTTGGCAGGGCGAATGCTGGCTCTGGTGATGGCGGCCATGGCAGGGTTGGGTGGCTCAAAAGCGTAGTGACCCAGTTTGTCGTCAGGCGTGACATCGAAAGCACGCCCATCCCATGCGCCTTTGCAAGAGGTGATGGCCAACAAGCTGGCTTGGCATTGCTTAGCTCGCTCTTGGTAGGCGGTAAGCCAAGGGCCTGCTAAAAATTGGTCTGCACGATCGGCATGGTCAAAGACACAAATCAAACCTTGGTGTGAAGCACTGGGTCGCAAGCTGAAACCACCTTGGTGGCCACTGCCCATGACTTTGGTGAAAAGCAATCCAGGCGTGTCTTTGAACGCTGAAGCGCCCTGCACCAATCGCAACCAACCCCAGCCTTGGTGGGCTCTTAAATAATCCACCAAGATGACCACCACCACCCCCGAGACAGCAAGAGACACGGGATCTTGGTTGACCATGGGTGTCTCATGCCGCTGGGGTTAACTGCTGCGGCGCGGTGTTAATTGCCAGCCACTTGGGCGGCTTTACCAGAAGGTGCTGCCAGCTCAGGGAAGTCTTTGAGCATGCGTGCACCATTGAGTGGTTTGTACGCGCCTTGGTGGCAGGTTGAGCAGTTGATTTTGGCTACGTCACCTAACTCTCCCTTGCGATGATCAGGAAAGGTGTCTGTGAGCGACTGCATATAACCCGTGTTGAGTTCCCGTGCCATGCGGATACCGTGCCAAGCTGTGGCCCGTTGTGGTGGACTGTTTTCCCAACTCTGGAATGAGCGCGAATTGTGGCAATAGGTGCAGTTCACGCCCAAGGACTCTGACATGTGTGTCATCAGGCCATAGGTCCACTCGGTCTGCTTGGTGGACTGACGGTTTCCAGTCGGCAATGCCGTGGGACCGTTCACGCGAATGTTCAAATCATTAAGCAAAAACGGTGTGAAAGGGTCGTTTGGCAAAGAAGACAAATTCACCGCCTTGGCTGGTTCGTTTTGTCCGGCTTTGTCGCCCAGGAAGTTAGAGCCATAGGGCTGGTGGTTGGCTGTAAACCAGACGCCATTGGGAACCGGTTGACCACGGTGGCAGGTGTAGCAAGTCACGCCTGTTTCCGCAACGTGGGGTTTCCATTCGCTGTTGATGTACTGGGTCATCTGCAACATACGACGCGCCACCACCTTGGTGTATTTCTCGTCCTCTGCAAAGTTGGCAGGGTTGTGACAGTAGACACAGCCGCCTTCGTTGGGAGCCACCCAAGCTGCCATGGAAACCATCAGTCGGTTGAACTGCGCCACACTCAAATCGCCCAATACCTTGACATTCTTATAAGCCTGTGCAGCCTTGGGGCCATCCCCAGGCGCTGCGGGCAAGGCCATAGGTGCTTGGTTGGCCTCGGTTTTCACCGCCAACAAGCGAGGGTTGTAGACCTGCAGCATGCCGGTCCCACGGTAGCCGTGTTGCACACTGTCTTGAAACGGTCTCTCACAGGCGGTGAGCAACAATACTGCAGACAAGCCAGCAGCGTAAACCGCCAAGCGTCGTAAAAAAGACAGTGACTTCATGGTTTGACTCCCAAACTCAGGGCCGGATCAATGACCGGAGGAAAAACATTGGGATAGGGCGGTGCAACACCGTGTTTGATGGCCCACAAATACCAGTTGTCCACCACGGTTCCCGTCAGCAAAATTCCAATGCCGCCGGTGATGGGACACAAAACCGCAAACCACCATGCCCAGCGATGGATAGATTCCATCGTGGCATTAAAGCCCATGGTCCAGCGCCAGAACAATGCAGCACGCTCAGAGGCGGTGCCACGGTCGACGATTTGTTCAATCTCCCGCTCGCCACCAAAACGCGTGACCGCCAAGATGGTGGCACCGTGCATGGCAAACAACAGCACAGAGCCGTACAAAAAGACAATGCTCAATGCATGGAAGGGGTTGTAGAACAAGTTGCCATAGCGAATGGACAAAGCAGCCGTCCAGTCTAGGTGCGGGAAGATGCCGTAAGGCACGGCCTCACCCCATGAACCCATCAAAATGGGGCGGAAGAAGCCCAAGACAAACATCAGCCACAAAGCAGCGGCAAATGCCCAAGCCACATGCGTGCCTAAGCCCAATTGTGTGGCTCGGCGGTACATACGAGCCCACCACAGCAGTACCGAGGCGCTTAAGAAAATGCCGCAAATCAGGAACCAGCCGCCTTGGTTGAGGGGCGGCCATGCCAAGCCGTATTCAGGAGGGGGGGGTTCCAGCGCCAACCAGAACAACTGGCGCACGAACTGGACCGGGTCGTAGCCCACCGAGGCCAGCATGTTCATACCGATGATGGTGAAGGCAATCAAGCCGCAGAACAACGACGCCAGTCCTAAGCCCCCCAAATAAATGGGGCCAAGCTGCGCGTTACCAATCTTGCCCAAGATCCAATAAATGGCAGGGTGACCGGTACGTGGACTGTTGCCAGGGCCTAAGGCCTCGCCGTGGTGTACAGGCCCACTGGCCTGCACGGTGGTGAAAAGATTCAGATAGTCAGCCATGATTGTGTTCCTTGTTTTTCATTAAGGCCACTGAGACCAGATTGGCAGGTTCAACCACCAACCCCACCATTCAGGCCAACCGCGACTCCAGAAGGGCCCGCTGATGACAATACAAAGGGCACTGAACAACACCGCCGCCAAGGCCAAAAATACCCCCAAGCGATGGATACCCAAGGTACCAATGGAGTAACCGATTGTGTCGCGGAAAAACGTGTCTTCATGCTCAGGTGTCTTAACCACTTGGCCATAACCAGGGTTGGTTGCCGATAAAATCAAAGCGCCATGCAAAGACAAGGCAAAAGTGGTTGCAAAGAAGAAACTCACGGCCAACATATGCGCCGGGTTGTAGTGGAAATGCAGGTATTGATAGCCGACGTTGGACACCCAATCGAGGTGGCTGTAAATACCGTAAGGAAAGCCATGACCCCAAGCACCCATCAGAACAGGGCGCACCACATTTAAGGTGAAGTACGCCAAAATCGCCACGCCGAACATAAAAGGCACATGAAAGCCCATGCCCAGTTTTCGGCAAATTTCAACTTCGCGTAACAACCATGAAACGAAAGCACCTAGGGCGCAAACGGTGATGATTTGCCACAAACCGCCTTCTTGCAAAGGTGCGAATCGCAAACCATAGGACAGGTCAGGCGGCGCAATGCTGATTTGCCACAGGTTCCATGTCGGGCCCAACGCTGCGCCCCACAAAATCATGGCTGTGCCAAGAAATGCAAAGAAAATGGTCGTGATGCCGAAGAAACCGACATAAAACGGACCTATCCAAAAATCGAACAAGTCACCTGCTAGCAGCGTTCCGCCGCGCACTCGGTATTTTTTTTCAAAGCTGAGCATGGCCATGTTTAAGCCCTCCTGCCGCAAGTGATGGGTGAAAAGAAAAAATCAAATTGCAGATGCTGCAAGTCTTTGGGGACTTAGCAGCACCTGCGGTGCTGCCAAATTTCAGGACTTTGCTGCAGGAACTGCTGCAGGCATGGGCGAGTTTTGCGCCGATGCTGCTGCGGGTTTCTTTGCGCCGTCGAGCCAGTTGAATTTGTTGGTACTCAGCAAAATGAGGTGAATCATCGCTGCCAAGCCAAACAGGAAAATGCCTTGAACGACCATTGCACGCAATGGATCGTAAAGTCGCCAAATTCTCCACATGGTGATTTCTCCTAAATGATGTGGGACATGAACGTATAAACCGATGCTTTCACACCGCCAAAGACATTGGTCATGTTCTCGGCGCCTGGCAGCCAACTCTTCCATTGCAACCCGACCAGTTGGCCAAAAATTGCAAAAGATAAAAGTACGACAAAGCAAGGTACAAAGATCAGGACAAACGCAATCTTGTCGTCCGCGCCGTTAGGCTTTTGTGTGACATGAGTAGTGGTATGTGACATGGTTTAACTCCGTTCGGTGAAAAGAACCTACCTCAGACGAACCAGGGCCGCCATGCCCAGACCAGGATGTGGGCCACCACAGCAACAGCTGTGAAGCCAACGGTTCCCTGAATCCAGTAATGGTGGAACTCCTGAGCCTCTTCGTCAGTCATTCCGGATATGGAATTCGGATGGTTTGACATGCGATGCTCCTTCTTCAAATTGGCCGCGAGGCCAGCGCTGCGCCCAACCTGCGCAACTTAGGCAGCCGCAGCTCTTGCCACGACATTGGGGTCATTTCGCATGCAGGCGCATACGAAAGATGTTTGTGTTTGCTCATGCGGGCTCTCCCAAGCCCAGCTCGGCACCGGCTTGCTGCACATGGGCCACGGTGACCAGCTCTTCGCCTTTGTCACGTGCCTTGCCTTCGGCCAAATCGCGCAAACGTTTGGCGGCTGAAATTTGCACCAACACAGGTTGACCCGAGACCAAGGCATGCAACTTGGTTTGCGCGGCATCGTCCCAAGGGGTGTTCTCTTGGGCACCGCTGATGCCGCGTGCCAAGGTGGCGTCCACCTTGTCCATATCGGTACCCAAGGGCAGGATGTGGAACAAGGCGTCGAAGAGGGAGTTACACACTTCTTGAATCAAATAGGTGGCGCCGCTGTAACCCATGAACGGTGTGCCGGTATGGCGACGGATGATGGCGCCTGGGAACGAAGCAGGAACGAATGAGGCTTTCATGGGACCGGTGCTGCCGGCTTCGGCCAAGTACATGCGCTCGTTGTAGCTGCCAAACAAAATCAGTGGCATTTGCTTGTGGACCAACTCACGCACTTGGGCGTTGTCGGTTTTTTGGCCGGGCAATCGCGAGACCGCGAACTTGCAGGGCATGCCCATTTCGGTTTCCAAGAACTTGCGAATGCCACGTGCATAGGTGTCGGTGGCCACCACCGCGAAGGAGGCGGTGGCAAAGAAGTCTTGGGTGACCGAGCGCCACAAATCCCACACCGGTTTGATGGTGGTGTGGCGTTCGCGTTGAATGAAGGGCTCGGGGTCCAAGTCCAACAACTCGCCCAATTTGCGCAAAAACTTGGTGGTGCTGTGCAAGCCAATCGGCGCTTGCAAATAGGGGCGGTCGAGTGCTTCGCACAACATGCGGCCAAACTCGCGGTACATGCAAATGTTCACATCGGCTTCGACCAATTGCGACACCTCGGCCAAATGGCTGCCCAAGGGGAACACCATGTTGATGTCGGCACCAATGCCCTGTACCAAGCGACGGATTTCGGCCAAGTCGCTGGGGCTGTTGAACACGCCGTAGCTGGGGCCAATGATGTTGACGCGTGGCTTCTCGCCCTCTTTGCGCACCCGCTTGGGCACTTTTTTCATGCCGTACTCGGTCCACAGCCAGAACATGGCGCGGTTGGCGCATTGCCATTGGTCTTCGTCGATGGTGCGCGGCAAAAAGCGCATCAGGTTGGTGCCTTCAGGCGTCACGCCGCCGCCGATCATTTCGGCGATGGAGCCGGTGACCACCACTGCGGGCAGGTCTGGGTCCAGCACCTGGTGGGCGCGTTTCATGGCGCCTTCGGTGCCTTCACGACCGAGTTGTTCTTCGGCCAAACCGGTCACCACAATGGGTAACTCGTGGGGTGGCAAAGCATCGGTGTAGTGCAACACCGAGGTGACCGGCAGGTTTTCGCAACCCACAGGGCCGTCGATGACAACTTGCAACCCTTTGATGGCGGTGAACACATACACCGCACCCCAATAGCCGCCTGCACGATCGTGGTCGAGAACAAACATCAGCCCATCTCCTCGGCTTTGCGTTTTTTCTGCTTTTTCTCGAACTGGCGGCGTACTTCTTTCTTGAAGTCGGGGTGCATGACGGGGACGTTTTCCCAAACACCGGCTTCATCGCCTTGACCGACCGAGCCGAAAAATGCCTTCATCTCGTCAAACCGAGCTTGGTTGCCCATGGCGGCGTTGACCACTTGGATGAGCGATCCGGCACCGGCCACGCCCATCAGGGGACGCGCAGAAATCAGGTTGGTGAAATACAAAGACGGGATGCACAACTCTTTGGCGGCTTGCACCACCGGTGTGGTGCCAATGGCCAACTGTGGTTTGAACTCGTGCACGGCAGCCATGTCTTGTTCCAGTGATGCACGGAACTGCACATGCACGCCTTTGGACTGCAACCACTGCGCGTCGTGTTGGTTCCAAGGCGTGGCGGGACAGGCACTGCCCACATAGCGCAGATCGGCACCGCATTCGATGAGCAAACGCGCCACCAGCAATTCGGAGCCTTCATAGCCACTGAGGGTGATGCGACCGTTGATTTTTTGTGAAGCCAACACACCGCGCATGGCACCCAGGGTTTGGTTGCGGGCGGCGTCGATCTTGTCTTGGCTGACGCCACAAGCAGCACCAATGGAACCCAGCCAATCGTGGGTGCCTTCAATGCCGACAGGCGCAGAGCCCACCACAGGGCGACCAGCGGCTTGGAATTCACGCACACTGGCGGTGTAGAAAGGATGAATGGCCGCCACGGCTTTGCAGTCCAGCGCGGCATACAACTCGCGCCATTCGCGGGTGGGTACCACGGTACCGACCGCCAAGTCCATGGGCGCGATCATTTGCGCAATGATCATCGGGTCGGCGGGGAACATTTCACCCAGCAAGGTGATGGTGGGCTTGGCGCTGCGGCCCTGACGCGGTGCGGCCACAGGACCGGCCATGGCTTCTTGGCGGGCATAGTGCAACATGGCACCGGCCAAGACGTCTTTGGCCTCGGCATGGGTCGGCACACCAAAACCCGGCACATCGATGCCGATGACACGCACGCCATTGATTTCTTTGGGCAGCAACTGCAGGGGCACACCGCTGGCGGTGGGCACACACAGGTTGATGATGACGATGGCGTCGAGCTTGTCGGGGTCGGCTTGGGCGTACACCGCCTCGCGGATGTCCTCGAACAATTTGCCGGTGACCAAGGTCTCGGAGTTGAACGGCACATAACCCACGGTGCGGCGTGCGCCGTAGAAATGCGAGGTGAATGTGAGGCCATAGACGCAGCAAGCCGAGCCACTCAAGATGGTGGCGGTGCGGCGCATGCGCAAACCCACGCGCAGCGAACCGAACGCGGGGCACATGCTTTGTGGCTGGTCATGCGGGCCTTTGGGGTAGTCGGCAGCGTACTGCGCCAACACATCGCTCTTGCCCGCTTTAGCAGCGGCGTCGAGCAATTGGTCTTTCCCGGCATGGCAGCCCAAACCATCGGCGCTGGTGGCAGCGGCGTTGGGCAAGGGGGTGATGGGGATGATGTCGCTCATGGTGTTCAGACTTCGTCGTAAACCACTTCGAGGGTGGGACGGTCAATGACGGTTTTGCCGGTCATGTCCACCTCGGTGGCAGGCGTCATCACAAAGTCGCGGCCCGTGACGTCAGAGCTGAAGAGGCCCAGCAACTCGTCTTGGGTTTGCGGCTTGGGACGCACCGGAGGCGCTTCGGCCACGTTTTTCGCCAACTCGGCAAACAAAGCACCCCACTCGCCTTCGGGCTTGCCAATGATTTCGTAGCTGGCGCTCTTGCGGCGAATGTCTTCATTGGCAGGAATTGCGGCCAAGACGGGAATGCCTGCATTGGCGGCAAAGGCCTGTGCCTCGCCGGTGCCATCGTCTTTGTTGATGACCATGCCGGCCACGCCGACATTGCCACCGAGCTTGCGGAAGTACTCGACCGCGCTGCAGACGTTGTTGGCCACATAAAGGGATTGCAAGTCGTTGGAGCCGACCACGATGACCTTTTGGCACATGTCGCGGGCAATCGGCAAACCAAAACCGCCACACACCACGTCGCCCAAAAAGTCGAGTAGCACATAGTCAAAGCCCCACTCGTGGAAGCCGAGTTTTTCCAGGGTTTCAAAGCCGTGGATGATGCCGCGACCGCCGCAGCCGCGACCGACCTCGGGACCACCGAGTTCCATGGCGAAGACGCCATCGCGGATGAAGCACACGTCGCCAATCTTGACTTCTTCACCAGCGAGTTTTTTCTTGGAAGAGGTTTCGATGATGGTGGGGCAGGCTTTGCCACCGAACAGCAAACTGGTGGTGTCACTCTTGGGGTCGCAACCGATGAGCAGCACCTTCTTGCCCTGCTGGGCCATCATGTAGCTGAGGTTGGCCAAGGTGAAGCTTTTGCCAATGCCGCCCTTGCCATAAATGGCGATGATTTGGGTTTCTTTGGTGACTTCGCCAGTGTGAACTTCGTCGGGTTCAATGAAAGCCTCTTGACGCAATCGATCGACAAATTGAACAGGTTTTTCGTTACCAGTGCTCATCAGTTTCTCCAGTCCATGACCATCTTCAAACAGTGGGGGTCGCCAAAGGCGACTTCATACGCTTCGAGGGCTTTATCAGGCGTTTGGGTATGGGTCAGCAAACCATCCAAGGACAAGCGTCCGCTGTGGATGAGTTCGGTGACAGCCAATAAATCGGGTTTCTTCCATTCGGTGGCGACACGAATTTGCGCTTCGCGCATGAAAGCCGGTGGGTAAGCAAATGACAAATCTTGCGTGTAAAAACCAGCCAGCACGACTTCGCCACCATGGGCCAAGCGGGAGATCAAACTGTTGAGCCACTTGCCATCGCCGCTGACGTCGTAAATGGCTTGATAGTCTTTGCGGTTGTCTTCATCAGGGTGAATAACTTTGTAGCCTTCACCCCCCGCTTGTCGAATGGCATTGGTTTCCCAGACGGTGGGCGCTGGCAGACCTGCAGCCACCACCAAACGCGCCAGCAAACGCCCCATGACGCCGTGTCCAACGATCAAATCTGGCGCGATGATGGGGTCACGTTTACCGCCGATGGAGACCGCGTGGTAAGCAGTGGCAGCCAAAGCCAGCAAAATCGCATTGGCACCAAGTCCTTGGTCAACAGGAATGACGCGGCCGTGTGGCACCACCATGGTGGCTCCTGCGCCACCGAAGAGGTTGTGGGCACCTGTGAAGGTATAGGAGCCAGGCACAAACACCCACTCCCCTTGCTTTACCGGGGATGCAGCCGGTGCATGTTTGACCACGCCGACCGTTTCATAACCAGGAACCAAGGGGTAAGCCAGCCCAGGGAAAGCGGGCATGGTGCCCGTCCAAAGCAAACGCTCGGTACCCGTGCTGATGCCGCTGTAAGCGACATCCACCACAAGGTCGTCCGCACCCGGCTCGCGCAGGTCAAGTGGTTTGACCGACAACTGTCTGGGGGCGTCAAAAACGATGGCTTGGGCTTTCATAGTTTGTATTTTTGGATTGACATTGATTTGTGTCAACTTATATTGACGTAATTATCGCAGACCTAGGGTAAACACTTAATTTTTCTGAGCCAACAGCAGGCGGGTGTGCAATGGCATGGGGTTGGCGATGTCCACAACCGTCGCAAAACCCGCCTCCCTCATCAAGGTTTTCAGTTCTTCAGGCGAGCGCAGGCGGCCACTGCCCATGGCCAACAAATAAAAGTGGAAATAGGCATCTCCCACCGAATGTGCGCCTGTGGCCTCGGCCATGGGTTCGGCCAACAACAACATACCGCCCGCAGGCAGGGCTTGGTAAATAGACTTAAGCAGGGCTTTGACGGTGGCATCGGGGTGGTCATGCGCCACCCTCACCAAAGTCACCAAGTCTGCACCCTTGGGCAAGGCATCGCTGATAAAGCTGCCGCCGTGCGCAGTGGCCCTGTCTCCCAAGCCGTTGGCTTGGAACCGCGCCTGGGCTAGGGCAGCCACCGGTGGCAAATCAAACAACATGAGTTGGAGTTGGGTGTGGTGTTGGCCCAAGGCCGAGATCCACCCGCCTTGTCCGCCACCCACATCCATCACACAGCGGTGTTGAGAAAAATCGTAGGACGCGAGCAATTCCTCAATGACAAACCGCTGCGAGTTCGCCATCAACTCCGAATAGCGAGCCACTTTCTCGGCCTCCCAAGAAGGCGGCTTGTCGCCATTCATATAGGGCCAATAGGCTTGCATATGCGGCTGGATTTCATCGCGCAACAAAGCCAATGTGTCGCGCATATCTTCATACAGCACAGCGTTGTGCTCGATCATCAAGCGTAATCCCACGTCTGCTGCCACAGGTGCGCCCAAGGCGCCCAATCCGTACAGGTCAGCACCGCGCATCTCCAATAAACGCAATGAGACTGCAGAGTGCAACAAACGCTGAAGTGCAGCTGAGCTGATTTGGCACTCCTTGGATAAGGCCTCCAAGCCCATCGGGCCATCTCGCAAAATTTCCAATAAACGCAAGCGCACACACGACAGCAAAACCTGCGAATGCACAAAGCCGGCCATCAATTGGAACAACTGTGCAGCTCGTCGGCGGGTGACCCATCGGGTAATGGGGTTGCCAATCGCCCAGCGGTAAAAGCCAGGCGATGTCATCCAGCCATCTACCCAGCTGTCAAACTGGTTGCGCCAACTTGGACGAGCCTGACCTGCAGGAAAGCTCCCTTTGGCAAGGTCTAAGCTTTTCATGGTTTTGGAAGAAGACATCAAGCGTTGGCTTTGTGGTTTGCTACCGCAACATGTTTTTGGATTTGCTCATAGGCAGACTGCGGTACCAAGCGTTCGGACTCCAAGCGAACCAACTGCTGCATGGCTTGACGGTAGGCGCAAGACGGAACAGAGTCCACTGCGGCGTCCATCAATTTTTGGAAATAAGACAAGGCACCTGCCAGCCCCAAATCGGCGGCAGCACTGGGGCGTCCATGCTGAGCGTCTTGCCCCACCGGTTTGCCCAAGCTCTCGGCTTGGCCCATGACATCGCGGATGTCGTCAGCCACTTGGTAAGCCTCACCCAGCGCTTCACCCAAAGCGCGCCATGGTGCGGGGTCTACACCAGCGGCTTGTGCCCCCGCGCAAGTAGCCGCCACAAACAAAGCCCCTGTTTTGGCACGTTGGTATTGGCTGAGCGCAACCTTGGTTTCGCACTCCCACGCCTGGCCGGCAACGATGCCGTCTGGTGCACCCACACCATCGCTGATGGTGGATATCAGGTCAGCAAGACGTGCCGGAAAAACCCTTCCTGCACGGGCCATCACTTGGTATGCCATCACGATCAACCCATCACCCGTCAGCAGCGCCAAGGGTTCGCCAAACTGCTTATGCACTGTGATTCGGCCGCGACGTGTGTCCGCGTCGTCAAAGCAAGGCATGTCGTCGTGGACCAAAGAGGCGCAGTGCATTAACTCAATCGCCACAGCAGCAGCATCTGAGAGCGCAGGCGCATCATCGCCGCAGGCCTTGGCAACGGCCAAACACAGTTGCGGGCGAATACGCGCACCGCCTGGGAAAACCGCGTGGCGCATGGCAGAAATCAGGCGCGGCGGCGCACTCATGGCTTGAATATGGGAAAAATGCAGTTTTAGCGCGGTTTCAATGCGTTGTTGCATGCTCATGGCAGCCCCCGATGGTGGCGTGAAACCATCGCATCGACCCATCGAGACGACGTCCACAGTGTCAATTTAACATGACACCGCAGATTGTCAATCTAGTTTATGGCCACCTAGGGTTTACCAAGGGTAAAGTTTTAGCTTACATGCCCAAAGGGCTGACGCCGAACAACCACGCATGGCCTCGGGATAACAAAAAGGCCCAAACCACCACGCCTATGCCAATCGCCCGCCAAGTAGCCGCGCCGGAGACCTCGGGTTCAAGCGCCCCACTGCCTTGGCCTGGCGTCAAAGCGGCAGCGGCCAAGCGGTCGCGCTGACGAGCAGCCCGAAAATTGAGCACCGACCAGAGTAAAAACGCGCCAAACAAGACCACATCAGCCAAACGGGGGTTGGCCAGCAAATGCGCCAAAGCCCATACCTTGACTGACAACACCATGGGGTGATGCAACTTGACTTTGATAGCGTTACGAGGCGTGTAGGCACTGGCTAATAACACCAAAGACAACAACATCAAGAGTGCAGCTGCATGCTTGACCCACACAGGCGGCGCCCACAACAGCGGACTGTCCCAGCGCACCTGGTCAAAACCAAACATCAGCAAGCCAAAGCCCAATAAGGACACCAAGGTGTAAGCACCTTTGTAGGCTTTTTCCCCCAAGCGCTCCAAGGCGGCTTGACGCCAGTTTTCAGCAAAAATCCGGGTGGAATGTGCACCTAAAAACAGAACCAAACCGAGTATCAGCAAAGCCATATTGAGCTCCATTTATCAATGTTGACGGTGCAAAACCCAGTCCGCGAGGGCCCGCAGGGCTTGTGTATTGGGCAAAGCGCTTTTGATCAACGCGGCTTGGGCTTGGTCGGCCAAGGCCTTGGCTTCCTGTCGCGCACCTGCCAAACCCAGCAAAGACACATAAGTAGGTTTGTTGTCAGCCGCATCTTTGCCAGAGGTTTTACCCAGCACCGCCGAATCAGCGGTGACGTCCAAAATATCGTCCACTACCTGAAAAGCCAAGCCCAATGCTTGGGCAAAAGTTTGCAAAGCTTGGTAGGCACGCGAACTGGCGTCGCCGCTCACAGCACCCATCAACACACTGGTTTCTAATAAAGCACCGGTTTTGCAACGGTGCATATGGCGCAAAGCCTCGGCGTCCAAAGCCACACCCACGCTTGCCAAATCGATGGCTTGCCCACCCGCCATGCCGGCATGGCCAGCACCTCGGGCAAGCAAGGCACAGAGCTTGGTCTGCACTGCGTCAGGAATATCGCTGTCGTCAGGT
>Ga0214921_10008638_pt1 | contig 13141 bp, 8 predicted proteins | sample LL1505_MetaG_FD_177992 | JGI IMG/M metagenome (GOLD analysis project Ga0214921, IMG submission 177992) | Freshwater microbial communities from Lake Lanier, Atlanta, Georgia, United States - LL-1505 | ecosystem: Environmental > Aquatic > Freshwater > Lake | place: USA: Georgia | collected 2015-05-28 | reverse complement strand
TGAGCACTTTCATTACCCAATGTGAAAGGGTCTGCATTAGCATATTGAAAAATAAGATCATCGGTTTGATTTACTAATGTAAATCTAACGCCTAAATCCCGCTCAAAAACAGCATTGACAAGATTGACCATTCCAACAAGAACAGAAAGTACTTTTTGAACATCTCCTCCATAAAAAGAAGAAAATTCACCAGTTGCAGAAAGGGCAAGACGATAAATTCTCAGGGTATCATCCGGCAGAGTGTAGTAATTTTTAGATAAATCATTTTCTTTATTTACGGGCTTAACAACACAATTTATCTTTTCATTAAACTCATCCAGGATTTCATGTTCCCAAATACCATCCTTATTTTTTATTAACTTAATAATTTGATCCCCATCTAACTGGTAAATCTCCCAATTATCTCTGAAATATTGAATTCTAAAATCAGATTTTGGAAAATTCTTATTCCTGGCTTTAAAAGCTTTGATTAAAGGAAATCTTTGTTGCAATTCCTTAGGTAAAATCCCTGCATTTTCTAACATTAAATGGGTTGAAATCCCATTTGGAAAAGAAACATACAGAGAATCTTGAGCGAAACTCTTATTTAGAAATAATTTGGTGAGACCAATAATTAACAAAAAATAATAAAAAATCTTCATTTTAATATTTAGTGAAAAACGCAAATATCATGGTTTTATGTATCTGGATTTACATGAATATATATAATCTGTTTTAATAAGTAGAATTATAGGTTAATTTTACGCCGCTAAAAAAAAAAATATGGATTCATACAGCAAATTAATAGCATCTAATTTACAAATTTCACAACAAAGTGTTAAAAATACCCTGGATTTACTTTCGGAGGGTTCTACCATTCCGTTTATTGCCCGATATAGAAAAGAATCTACTGGTTCTTTAGATGAGGTTGAAATTGCAGACATTCAAAAAGAATGGAAAAGGTTAGAGGAACTCGACAAACGTAAAGAAGCAATACTTAAATCTATTGAAGAACAGGGAAAGCTGACAGATGAGCTCAAAGCTAATATCAATGCTACATTACAATTAACTGATTTGGAAGATTTATATCTACCCTTTAAAAGGAAGAAGAAAACCAAAGCAAGTGTGGCAAGAGAAAACGGTTTAGAACCTTTAGCACTTGCTATTTATGGCCAGGAAAATGGAATAAATCCTGTTGAATTAGCCAAACAGTTTATCAATGATGGAGTTATTGATATTGAATCAGCTTTACAGGGAGCTCGTGATATAATAGCTGAGATGGTAAGTGAAGATATTAATTCCAGAAATTTATTGAGGAAAATTTATACCGAAACGGCTATAATACAATCTAAGGTGGCTAAAGGAAAAGAAGAAGAAGGACAAAAATATAAGGATTATTTTGAATTTTCAGAACCTTTATCCAAATGCCCGTCCCATCGCATATTAGCTATCCGAAGAGCAGAAGAGGAGGGAATATTAAGGGTTATGATTGTGCCATCCGATGAAGAAGTGGCTATTTTTTCGTTGGAAAAACTACACATTAAGAAAACTAATCCCTCATCTGAAGAAGTTAAAATGGCCATCAAAGACAGTTATGAACGATTGTTAAGTCCTTCCATTGAAACTGAGTACAGACAATTATCTAAAGAAAAGGCAGATTTAGCAGCCATTGAAGTTTTTTCTGAAAATCTGAGACAACTCTTACTTTCCGCACCACTTGGACAAAAGGTAGTTCTGGGGATTGACCCTGGATTTAGAACAGGATGTAAAATAGTCGTATTAAATGCCAGTGGGGAGCTTTTAGAAAGCACCACTATTTATCCTCATCCACCGCAAAATGATACCAATGGATCAACAAAAACAATGATCCATTTGATCCAAAAACACCATGTTGAAGCAATTGGTATTGGAAATGGTACAGCAGGGCGTGAAAGTATGGATTTTTGCAGAACCTTACCCCAACCCCACCCTATTTCAATATTTAGTGTAAATGAAGCAGGGGCATCTATTTACTCAGCTTCAGAAGCAGCCAGGGAAGAATTTCCAGAACAGGATTTAACCGTTAGGGGTGCCATCTCAATAGGAAGAAGATTGATGGATCCGTTGGCTGAATTAGTTAAAATAGATCCAAAATCTATTGGTGTAGGTCAATATCAGCATGATGTTAATCAACCAAAATTAAAGGAAAGCCTAGATACCGTAGTGGCAAGTTGTGTTAATAGTGTGGGCGTAAATTTAAATACTGCCTCAAAACATTTATTGGCTTATATTTCTGGTTTAGGTCCAGTATTGGCTCAAAATATTGTAAAATACAGAACAGAGAATGGTGCTTTCAAAGCAAGAAAAGAACTTAAAAAGGTCCCCAGAATGGGAGAAAAGGCGTTTGAACAATCAGCAGGATTTTTAAGAATACGAAATGGAGAACATCCCTTAGATAATACCGCTGTGCATCCGGAATCTTATGGTATTGTAGAAAAAATGGCCCGAGATCTTCAATGTTCAATAGAGGAACTGATAAAGCAGTCTAATAGGAGAAAACAGATAAATCTGAATCAATATGTTACGGAAAAGGTAGGTTTACCTACCTTAAATGATATTCTAAAAGAATTAAACAAACCTGGACTTGACCCAAGAGGAGAAGCCAAGGCTTTTTCGTTTGCTGATGGCATTCATACAATAAATGATTTGAAAACAAATATGGTATTACAAGGAATTGTAAATAACATAACCAATTTTGGAGCCTTTGTTGATATTGGTATAAAAGAAAGTGGACTGGTACATGTTAGTCAAATGGCCAACAGATTCATAAAAAATCCCTCTGAAGTTGTTAAATTAAATCAAGAAGTAACCGTTAAAGTTGTAGAAATAGATTATGCAAGAAAAAGGGTTCAGCTTAGTATGAAAGATGTAAATTAATCCATCAATTAAATTCTGAAAGGTTCCTTTTATTTTCTGCAAATGTAAATAAATGCAGGTGGAATATTTAGTGGTGTAAATTTTCTTTCTACAGAGTTAAATCGCTTTTTAAGCAATTTAAAATCTATCAAAGAATATTGAAACTGGATGAATAATCCTTTAGGTTTTAGTGCATCATAACATTGTTGAAGAATATTCCTTTTGAGAATTGTTGGAAAATTCGCTAATGGTAAACTTGAGATGATCGCATCAACAGATTCTTTTTTCACATAGGTCAGTAAACTAAGTGCATCTCCATTAATTATTTCTACATTCTCTTTTTCAAATAAAAAAAGTTCTTTTAAAAACTGATCATTTAATTCAAAAGCAAGTAAATGAGTTTCCTCTTTTATTACTTCAGCTATTGCCTTAGTTATACAACCTTGTCCAGCACCAAGTTCCACTATTAATTGAATATCCTCAAAATGAATAGGTAGCATCATTTTTTTGATTAATTCAGGAGAACTTCTTACAATGGAGCCTGTTGAACGCCAGTCTTTAATTGCTTCTTTTAAAAAAGAGAAATGTTTACTCATCAAAATAGGTTAAAAGTTAAAAAGACCACAAAAAAAATGTGGGGTACAAATATAGTACTCCACATTCGATAACTTTCATTAATATGAAAAAATACAATAAACTATGAATTATTACTTTTCATTATGAGTAAATCTGTTGAAGGCTTATCAGCTCCAAAAAGCTTGTTTGTCCATTTTCTGGCTTTTTCCATGAGGAAATAAATCACAGGAACCACCAGTAAAGTCAATAACATTGAACTTGTCAATCCACCAATTAATGCCCAGGCAAGACCATTTTTCCACTCAGCACCAGCTCCCTTAGCCAATGCAATGGGTAACATTCCAAAAATCATTGCAACAGTAGTCATTATGATAGGCCTTAATCTAAGTGAGCCAGCTTCTAATATTGATCGTATTATTCTATATCCCTCAACTTTCCTCTGATTAGCAAAATCAACGAGTAAAATAGCATTTTTACCTACCAGACCCACCAACATAATAATTCCAAGAATAGAAAATATATCGAGAGTACTCATAGAAAGTGCCAAAGCAAGAAAGGCTCCAACCATGGCAACAGGAATAGAAAAAAGTACCACGAATGGACTTACCCATGAATTATAAAGAGCCACCATTATAAGATAAACAAATAGTATGGAAGCACCAAAAGCTAATCCAAGACTTCCAAAACTTTCCGATTGAGCTTTTAAATCCCCATCATAGGAAATAAAAACTCCTACCGGCGGTGGATTATCCGCAATTTTCTTTTGGATGTCCAAACCGATATCTCCCGATTGGCGGCCTAATATTTTTGAAGAAACAACTAATGAAGGTATTCTATCTTTTCTTTCTAATAAACTAGGTCCAGTTGAGCTGGAAACATTTGCAAATTGAGAAAGTTTAATTTGCTCTCCGCGTGGATTAATAAAGAGGAGATTTTTTACATCATCTTCATTATTTCTGTCAAAAGCATCAAATCGAATATTAATATCGTACTCAGAATTGCCATCTCTAAATTTGGTGTCCGTATTACCGGCAAAAGCCGTCTGCATGGTTGCTCCTACTGTCTGCAAATTTAATCCAAGCTCAGCCATTTTTAATCTGTCAACATCAATTTTAATTTCAGGATTTCCCTCTTTATAACTCATATCTGCTTCCATGGCACCTGGAGTATTTCTAACCCATTCGAGGACTTTATCCCCATAGTTTTTGACATTTTTCAAATCTGCACCGCTAACAATCACCTGAATGGGAGCCTGATCAGCACCACCAAAGAAAGAAACCTGACTGGAATTAACTTTAACGCCAACCAGGAGTTTTTCTAACTCCATCTTAATATTTCTCGCATAAAAGTCAGTTGATTCATTTCTTTGGGTTGCAGGAATTATTTTCACCTGAATTTCAGCAAGATTTGATAAGGTCGAACTACCAATAAAGTCAGAACTTCTACCCACGGTGGTGAAAATATTTATAATTTCTTTTTTTGTCACTAAAAATTTTTCCGCATTTAATGCTACCTGATTGGTTTGTTCTAAAGTAGCTTCCTTAGGAAGCTCCAGTTTAATGATAAACTCACCCCGATCACTGTTAGAAATAAAAGCAGTTCCAATGAATCCTCCTGTAATTAATTGAAATGAGGAGAAAAAAATTATAGTTGTCAATCCTAAAACTGCCCACCATTTTCTAATTGCCCATTTCAACAATTTAACATAAGCGGCAGTAATAGCGTTAATTGCATTCTCAAAAGAAATCAATATAAATCCACCCAATGTTTTTTTATTAAAATGCTCCAATCTGGAAAATCTCGATGCCAGCATCGGTGTCAAAGTAAAAGAAACTAACAAAGAAACAAGGGTTGAGATAACCACAACCAAAGCAAACTGTTTCATAATATTTCCAATAATTCCACCAGTCAGTGAAATTGGAAAGAACACTACTACATCCACCAGGGTAATAGCCAATGCAGTGAATCCAATTTCATTCCTGCCATCAAAAGCAGCTTGTCTCCTGTTTTTCCCCATTTCGAGATGCCTGAATATATTTTCAAGTACCACTATAGAATCATCAACCAGAATACCAATAACCAGAGACATAGCAAGTAATGTCATAAGATTAAAGGTAAAATTAAAGGCATACATGAAAATAAGGGTCGTTACCAAAGAAGCAGGAATGGCCACCATGACGATAAGAGCATTTCTAATACTATGTAAGAAAAGCAGCATGATTAAAGCTACTAAAATAACGGCCAGACCAATATCGTCAATTACTGCATTGACCGCTTCAATAGTAAAATCGGAAGAATTATTGGCAATGCCGAAAGTTAGTTCATCGCTGAGATATAATTCTTCCAGCTTTTCCAATTCCTTGATAACAGATTCACTTACAGCCACTGCATTAGCATCAGATTGTTTTTGTATGAGGAAAGCAAGACCTGAAACTCCGTTTAAACGACTTAAATCAGTTGGTTCCTTGGTAGCATCCTCAATTTCAGCTATTTCATCCAGATAAACCGGACTGTTAGTGAAAGGATTATTTGATACAATAATATTTTTCAACTGAGTTAATGCATCCAATTTTCCAGCCAAACGGATAGTAATCTGTTCGTCCTCACTTTTAATTTTCCCAGTTGGAAAATCCAGATTTGCAGATTGGATTGCTTGTTGAACCTGAAGAATACTTAATTTTCTTTGCTCAAGTTCCTGTCTGTTTACATTAATTCTAATTTCTCTTTCCTGACCACCAACAATAGTTACTCGTGCAACCCCTTCTATACTACTTAACAGCGGTACAATTCTATTTTTAGCCAAATCGAACATTTCACCTGCATCCAGTTTACTTTTTGCACCAATGTTCATTATTGGGAACTCATCGCTCGAAAATTTTCCTAATACAGGAACCTTGGAATCCCTGGGGAAAGTAGGTTGAATTTCATTTATTTTACGTTGAGCTTCTTGTAAGCTCTCTGAAATATTGGCATCTTGAGCTAACTCAATAATAACAGAAGAAATATTTTCCCTTGAGGTAGAACGAATACTGCTTACCCCAGCCAGACCAGAAAGAGCGTCTTCTATTTTTTTTGTAACACTCTGTTCCACTTCCATGGGACCAGCACCTGGATAAACCGTAGTTGCTGTGAGAATAGGGGCTTCAAACTTAGGAATAAGTTCATAGCTCAATTGTGTATAACTAAAAAGACCTAATACGGTAAGTACTATGAATAGCACAATTATCAGGGAAGGTCTTTTAATCGCAATTTCAGTTAATGACATGAATTTTCTTTTGGATGATTTAAATGAAATTCCTTATTTGTTTTTAACATTGACGGGTGCGCCATCCACCAGGTTTATTTGACCAGTAAGCACAATTTCATCTGATTTTGATAAACCACCCAATACCGCTACTTGATTACCCGATGGGTTCCCTACCTGAACAGGCCTCAAAGTAGCTTTCCCATTCTCAATAACATACACGGATGCATTTCTAGAGCTACCCACAAGACAACTTCTTGGAATGGTTAAAACCTCAGTGGTGGCAAAGTTACTGAATGAAACTTGCCCCGTCATTCCAGGCCTTAATTTACCTGAATTATTAACTAACAGCTCCACTAAATATCTTCTGGAAGGGTCTGCTTTTACATCAATTAATGAAATTATTCCCTTAATTTTCTGATTTGGCATGGCATCAACTGAAATATCTGCAGAAATACCTTCTTTAATTAAAGCAAGTTGTTCAGCAGTCAAATAGGTTTGAAAATACAATTTGCTGGTTTGAACGATATCACCCAGTTTCATAGGTGGGGTAATAAAAGAACCCTTTTCCACCATTTTATTTGAAATGGTACCTGACATTGGAGCTTTCACTTTTAAAAAAGTAAGTTGTTTTTCTAAAGTAATCTGCTGAAATTTTAAATTTTCCTGTGCATTTACCGCATCATCTAATTGTTGTTGAGAAATACCTCCGACGGGAAGTAGATTGGCCAATCGCTGAATATCTTTCTTTGCCTTTTCAATATTATACTTCACTTGAGCAAGCTGGTTAAGCAATAAATCAGCATCAAGAGACACCAAGGTACTCCCCTCCTGAACTTGTTTCCCGTTTTCGAAATTAACCTGGGTTACTCTTCCCGCTGCTTCTGAAATAATGGCCACCTCTTTAAACGCCCTGAAAGATCCGTTGGCATCAAAATCTTTTTTCATCTCAGCAAGCTGAGGGAAGGTAGAAGAAACCATTACTGTGGTATTTCTAACCTGGGCTTTAGCAGCAGAGCTTTCAATTTTCTTTTTATTTTCTGTTAATTTCCATCCAATTAAGGCAAAAATACCTGCAGAAATGAATAGGAAAATCAGAATTTTAAGTCCTTTTTTCATAATTTATCTAATGTTTGGGTGATTTACTGTAAAAATTTCATTAACTGTCCGTTGGCATGCAACAAATCAAGCTCTGCCATCCTAACTTGAAAAAGAGCAGAAAGCACATTATTCTTCGCTTCTCGTAAAGATGTTTCTGCATTTAATGTTTCTGTAAGTGGTGCTAATCCTTCCTGAAATCTTTGCTGACTTAGAACATAAATTTCTTCTGCCAAGCTTTTTGCTTTTTTCAAAGGTTTTAAATTGTTCAGATTTAATTCCAGAGATTTTTTTGCGTTTTCAAATTGTGTTTCATAAACAGAAAGTAATTGCCTTTTATCTTCCTCTCCCTTTTTTAAATCAATTTCCACTGATTCCACTTGGGTTTTACGTAAGCCACCATCATAGATTGGTATCCTTAGTCTTAAACCGACTGAACTAAAACTTGCCCAAGAATTGGAACCTAAAAAATCACTGAAATTTTTTGGTTGTGCCTGAGCAGTCAGATTGGCAAATAAATTGGCAGTTGGCCAGTAACTTGCTTTATATCTGTTTAAGTTTATTTTATTAAGAACCTGATTTTGTTCAATAAGAGTAAGTCCTATTCTATTATTATAATTAGGTTGTAAAGCAATTAATTCAGGCAGGTTATAACTGTCTTCATTCAAAGTATCTGTTAGCTCTATTTCAGTTGTTAATGGCATTTGTAAGGAGAGCTTAAACAGATTTATTTGTTGCTGAATTTGAATTTCAAGATTATTCAGCTGGTTCTCTAAATTTAATGCCGTTAATCCTAGCTGATCTGCCTCCATTTTTCTTCCCAATCCATTAGCAACCTGAGCATTTGTCAATTTCAGTAATTCCTTTATTTTAATAAGATTTGCTTCAATATTTGCCTTTTGCGCCTTTACGGCCTGGACGGCATAATAGCCTTTTGCAACCTGTAATATCAAATCCTCTTTCGTTGCTTCAGCTCTAGTTCTGTAAAGCTCTGCAGCTTTTTGAGCCGCTTTTAATCCTACCCTAAATTCTGGGCTAAACACAAGTTGAGAGACTTCAAGGGAGGCATTCGTTCCCCAATGTGTACCGATAGTCACCGGTCTGATATCCTCTGGTTTGCCATTTAAAAAATCAGGAAAAAAAATCACCTGAAGCAACGGATTGTAAACAAACTGGGCATTAGCATTAATCTGGGGATAACCCACTGATAACAACTGATCCACATCTATTAATCCTTTGGCCTCATCCAGTTTACCCTGAATTACCTTACTGTTATTATCAACAGCATATTGCATGGCCGATTTTAAATCGAGTGCCATTTGGGCTTTAACTTCAAAAGTTAAAGAGATAATAAGAAAAACTAAACCAGGTAAAATCGATCGCGACTTTAAAAAAAACTTCATTTTATTCATTGTATTATTTGTTGGTAGATTTTAAGTTTTATCTGGAGAATGGTTTGCCATCAGTTTTTTCAATCGGTCCAATCCTAAATCTGTACAAATACTCCTCAGAAATAACTCATCTCTGAGGGTAATGGCTTCTAAAAGTTCCAGGCTTTCTGGCTCAAAAATTCTTGGACGTAACATACCCTCGGTTTGTAAAAGAAAAAGCTTAGCCACTTTAGCTGGATTTATTTCAGGTCTGTAAAATCCTTGTTCAATTCCTGTATTAAAGTTTATTATCAACATATTATATTGCCACTCAAAATCATGATTGACAAATCTTTTCCATATTTCAGGGTGATTCTTCTGCAAATCAAAAATGACGAAAGGGGATACTTCCTTTAATGATTCAAGTGCCCTTTTGGACAGACTATAAAAAGCATCCACCGGATCAGTAGCTTTTAACCTAATCTGTTGAACTTTAATCACTTCTTTTTCCATGTAACCCAAAATACAAGCTTCCACCAAGGAATCTTTAGTTTGAAAAAACTGGTACAACGTTTTTTTACTTATACCCATTTCTTTACATAAATCATCCATCGTAACATTCCTGAAGCCATATTTCAGAAAAAATGCCTCTGCTTGAATTAGAATATTTTCTTTTGTGTTATTCATGTTTAAATAAACGCTGGAAACTAAAAAGGTTCAATTAGTTTCCATGTTTTTTACATTTTTTTGAAATATTTATTTAGCTTTATAATCTAATTAGCACATATGAAATTATTGCAAGACAAAGTAGCCCTGATTACGGGCGGTTCAAGAGGAATTGGCGCTGCTTTAGTATCCCGATTTGTAGAACATGGAGCAAATGTTGCATTTACCTACAGATCAAGCTCCATTGAGGCGGAAAAAGTAATTACAGAGAATGCTGCCTCTGGAATAACCATTAAGGCTTATAAATCGGATGCCTCTGACTTTCAAGCGGCAGAAAGCCTTGTCAATCAGGTTTTGGAAGATTTTGGCAAATTAGATATTTTGGTTAATAATGCTGGGATTACACAAGATACACTGCTTTTAAGAATGACCGAAGAACAGTGGGATAAAGTCATTGAGACTAATTTAAAATCTGTTTTTAACCTGTGTAAGCAAGTTTTAAAGCCAATGATGAAAGCAAAAAATGGCGCTATCATCAATATGGGATCTATTGTTGGTATTACTGGAAATGCAGGTCAAGCCAACTATGCTGCTTCAAAAGCTGGAATTATCGGCTTCACCAAGTCTCTTGCAAAAGAGATGGGAGCCAGAAATATTCGATGCAATACTGTAGCTCCAGGTTTTATTGAAACAGATATGACCGATGAATTAGATGAAAAGACCAAAGAGGCCTATTTATCAAATATCCCACTTAAAAGATTTGGTAAACCATCTGAAATTGCAGACGTTTGCGTTTTTCTTTCTTCAGATATGGGCACCTATATCAGTGGACAAACCATCAGTGTCTGTGGTGCCTTAACAACTTAGTAGGGAAAAAATCTATTCAGTTGATTATTGCATCTGCTTCTACTTCGACAAGATATTCCTCACCTATCAGTTTTGCAATAACTAAGGTATTAGCTGGATTAATGCCATCAAACCTTTTTCCATGAACCCTTGCAATAGCCTCCCAATGTCTTATATCCGATACAAAAATCCTGGTTCTTACGACATTTTTTAAGGAAGCATTCATTGATTTTAGTGCTCCTTCAATTTTATCAAGGACAAAATTCATTTGAGATTCGGGGCTTGTTCCTCCTATGGGAAATTTACCTTGGGTAGCTGTAGTACCTGAAACAAAAACATGGTTTCCATTTTTAACAGCTCGGGAATATCCTGCGAAAGATTCCCATAAAGTACCACTTGAAGCACTGAATCTGCCATTTCCTTCATTTTTTACTTCAAATGCTGGAGGAAATGTGGCAATATGATGACTTAAATCTCCTGATGCAGTTAAAAAAGGAGGATATCTGTATTCATCTCCACAATCACCTTTTAAAGGATTAAACTTTTGTATTATACTGGAAATTTCATTCTTAGTTTTATCATCTAATCCCATAAATCCCAATTGTTTATTTTCCTCAATATGTTCCTTTTCTCCAAGTCTTGCACCAATAATTACGGAATTACAATTACTTTCCTCTTTAATAAATAGGGAAGCTAATTGCGCCACAGAAACATTTAAGTTTTTTGAAAGCTCTTTTAATTTACCAAGTAATATTTGAAAAGTCGGCCAATCGCAAACTTCTTCTTGAAATCTTTTATATTTCATCAATGACCAGGTAGGTAATTCCTCTATGGCAGGTTCTTCTTTTCCTAACCATTTTTCTGAGAAAAATCCTCCTGCTACAGTACCATAGCAAAGTACCTGTATATTATTTTTTGAGCAATAGGGTATCATTTCTGAAGAACCTCTTTGATCAAACAATGAATGTGATATTTGATTTGACACGATAGGAATGGAAGAGTCTATGGCCATCTTTAAATGTACCGTATCCATATTAGTTACACCTAAGGCCTGAAGCAATCCTTCCTTTCTCAATTCGTCCAGATAGAATAAAGTCTCAATCCAGGAGGGATCCGTATAATCCCAGGCATGAAACTGAAGAAGATCGATCGTTTCAACCTGCAGTCTTTTTAAGGCAAGTGCAACCGCATCTTTCACTGAGGTACGCGAATTATACCCTGGTTTAGGTACCCACTTAGTCGCAAGAACAGGCAATGATTTACCCTCTTCTTTTCTTTTTTTAATTAACAAACCTCCTATAATTTCTGCTGAACCATAATGGTCTGCCATATCGAAAAAATATAATCCCGCTTCAAGATAGGCTTCCATTTCTTTTACCAAAGAAGCTGGATTTAAAGACGGATTTTTTCTTTCCATATCTGCAATTTGCCATAATCCAATAATTACCGGCGGAAAAATGTATTTCATAAAATTAATTTTTTCATCAAAATGTCTAAACTTAATCGTTTATAAAACATTAACAGTAAATATAATACATATATAATTAATCATACTATTTTCGTAAAATTTCATTTTCGGGAATAATTTATTTTCAAAAATTCCTCCTTCATATGATGTATAGAAAATAAATTTACGATTATTACTCTTGATCAATCCTCGGGAAGATTCATAAAATGGGTCTTCCCGTTATTATTTTTTATCCAATATATAAAAAACCAGATACTACCTAAACTCATGATAATTAACCAAACCCAGGTAGCCTTAAAATACCATTGATTAAGTTCACTATTAAGATCTTTAATGGTATGAAAAACAAGTAAACCAAGCAATAGAATTACCCCAGTGAAAGCTATAAAACTTCTAAAACCAGGAAATTTTTTTCCAATCATTTTATCCGATATTGCTTTATTTTTATATGGTAAAAAAACCACAGAAAGACAAATCAGGATAAAATTTATTAACATAGAAGTAACCATAATGTCTATACCCAAGAAAATATCTCCGGCAAAATGACACCCTGCAATGCCTAAGGCTGAAATAAAGGAACTAAAAATAATAGCATTCTGTGGAGTTTTCGTTGTAGGATGAACCTTTGCAAAAAAAGGACTTATTATGCCGTCTTTAGCCCAGGCAAATATTAAGCGAGAAACAGATAAAATCATCCCGGGTAAATCATTTAATAATGCAATAGCTGCCCCAGCGAGAATAAAGGCGGACCAAAAGGGACTTAGGAGGATTGAAAATAATCCAGGGGCGGTTAAATCCTTACTTTTTGCCTCTTCAGCAATATACCACCATGGAATACTGTGATAAACAGCTGCAGAAAAAACAAAATAATAAAAGCCAACGATAAATACCGCTAAAACAATAGCCAAAGGCAAATTCTTATTGGGATTTTTCGCCTCTCCCCCGGCTTGAGCAATAGAATCGAATCCAATAAAACTTGCAAATAAAATGGAAGCACCT
>Ga0214921_10008637_pt1 | contig 13141 bp, 15 predicted proteins | sample LL1505_MetaG_FD_177992 | JGI IMG/M metagenome (GOLD analysis project Ga0214921, IMG submission 177992) | Freshwater microbial communities from Lake Lanier, Atlanta, Georgia, United States - LL-1505 | ecosystem: Environmental > Aquatic > Freshwater > Lake | place: USA: Georgia | collected... | reverse complement strand
GAAATAAAATGGAATACAGTTTTTCGTGCATCGAACATGTGATTGAAACCGGCGAAGAATTGGACGACGCTTTTGCTCTTGGATTCAAACGGCGCGGTACCTGGTGGAAGGTAGAGAATTTAAACCGCCCGAGCGGACTCTTCGATGAACCTTGGGAACAACACCTTCCTGAACTTAGATCCTATCTAAAAAAGAGCGGCCTTCCCGCGTGGCATCCCCCAAAAAAAACGGGCTTTTTTCGGCATATTGTGGTGCGGAAATCCTTTAAAAGCGACCAATTATTAGTCCATCTAGTAACTTCTTCCGATGGATTAAAGGACTTTGATCGAACCGGCTTTGTTGCGAAAGTACTCGAACTCCACGGTACGCGTATTGCAGGAATCCAGCATACCGTGAACGACGACGTAGCCGACCGATCCAAAATCGAAAACGGAAGGACGAAACAGCTCTACGGAATCGCATTGGTGGAGGAAGACCTGTTGGGATTGACCTTTCAAATGAAAATGGAAAGTTTCTTTCAAACCAACCCGAAATGCGCCGAACTTTTGTACCAAAAAGCCATTGACTATTTATTGGAAGACCTCAAAGAAGATGAAGCCATTTTAGATTTATTTTGCGGCACGGGAACCATCGCACAACTCGTTGCACAACGCAGGCCTTTGGGTAAAATAACCGGAGTAGATATTGTGCCGGAGGCCATTGATGACGCACAAGAAAATGCCCAAAAAAATCAATTAAGCAATGTGGCATTTATTGCCGCCGATGTAGGGAAATTCCTCAAAGAACATCCACAATTTGAAGGAAAAATTGGCGCATTAGTGCTTGACCCACCTCGTGCAGGCATAGCACCGAAAACGTTGCAAAAAACGATTGCGCTGGGTGCAAAGAAAATCGTTTACATCTCGTGCAACCCTTCCACACAAGCGCGGGATGCGGCGGCACTGTTTGAAGCCGGTTACGAACTGAAAAAATTCAGTTTAGTGGACCAATTTCCCCATACAGGCCATATTGAATCCATAGCCAAATTTGAAAAACGATGAACGTACGTATTATATCCATAGGAGACGAATTATTGATCGGCCAAACCGTAAATACTAATGCCGCTTGGTTAGGAAAAGAACTCGCCTTGTTGGGTGCTCGAATTTTGGAGGTATGGACCATTTCAGACGATCCGAAGAGTATAGAACGAGCCTTGGAACTCAACGGGGCGGATTTAATCCTTATGACCGGGGGGTTAGGGCCTACGAAAGACGATCGTACCAAAAAAGTCCTGGCGAATTATTTTGAGATGCCGCTCGTACTTCATGAACCGACGCTCGCCCACATTTCAGCTTTTTTTGAACGAAGAAACCGTCCTATGTTGCAGGCCAATATCGATCAGGCCTTGGTGCCGAACGGTTGCGAAATATTAGCGAACAGATGGGGAACAGCCGTGGGCATGTGGTTCAACGCCCAAGGGAAATCTGTGATCAGTCTTCCGGGGGTTCCGTACGAAATGAAAGGAATTTTTAATGAAGAAATTCGACCGAGAATTCAAGCCCGATATTCGTTAAACGCCTTGTTTCACCGAACGATTATTACGCAAGGGTTAGGAGAAAGTTTTTTAGCCGAGCGCATCGCACACTGGGAAGAATCCCTCGAAGAGGCACAACTTACCCTCGCCTATTTACCCTCGCCGGGTTTGGTTAAATTGCGCATTGGTTCCTATCGGGGAAGGTCCGATGAAGCCTTGATTCATTCAAAAATAAAGGAATTGGAGGAATTGATTCCGTCCTTAATCGTGGGGTACGAAGAAGACACCGTGGCAAGCATGGTAGGACGATATCTTTTAGAAATGGGGGCAACCCTGGGAACGGTGGAGAGCTGCACCGCCGGAAATTTGGCTTCGGCTTTGGTAGAAATACCGGGTTCATCCGCCTATTTTCGAGGAGGTCTGCTTACCTACCAAACCAGCCTGAAATCGGAGTTACTCGATATACCTGCTTCGATAATAGCCTCGAATGATGTGGTCAGTGAAACGGTGGCCCAACGTATGGCGGAAGCTGGTAGACAACGCCTGAAGACCGATTATTGTTTAAGTACTACCGGAATTATGGGGCCATCGCCAGGCGATTCGAAGGAAGTTGTAGGAACTGTTTGGGTTGGGTTAGCGACTCCTAAGGGTTTGAAAACCCAAAAATTTACCTTTGGGGACGATCGATCCCGAAACATCGAAATGACCACGCTTGCTGCCTTGAATATGCTGCGCTTGACCTTGAAATCGGAAGTTAACGGAAATAGCGCCCATTAAATTCTCAGAAAATTAAAAACGATTTGGAATTAAACGTAAAAAATCGTTACTTTGCACCCGCTTAAAATAAAAGTAAACGAAAGTATCATGTCGCGCATTTGTCAACTTACAGGAAAATCAGTGATGGTGGGAAATAATGTTTCGCACTCCAACCGCAAAACGAAGAGACGTTTTCTTCCTAATTTGCTTACGAAGAAATTTTACATTCCTGAAGAAGACACCTTCATTACCTTAAAGGTTTCTGCAGCTGCGTTGCGAACCGTAAACAAAAAAGGAATAACCGCGTGTTTAAAAGATGCACGAGCAAAAGGATTTATTAAATAATCAAGGTAACCGCGAAAAAGCATAATCATGGCAAAGAAGGCTAAAGGAAATCGAATTCAGGTAATACTTCAGTGCACAGAGCATAAAGATTCAGGCGTTGCAGGAATGTCACGCTACATTACCACAAAAAACCGAAAAAATACGCCGGATCGTATGGAATTAAAGAAATTCAATCCTATCCTAAAGCGATATACTGTTCACAAAGAAATTAAATAAGTTAGACCATGGCAAAGAAAGTTGTTGCATCCTTGCAAAAAGGGGGAGGTAAAGAGCATACCAAAGTGATCAAAATGACCAAGTCTGCGAAGTCTGGGTCTTATACCACGAAAGAGGAAATCGTGCACAACGATAAAGTGAAAGAGTGGTTTTCTAAAAATTAATCATACTAAACGCATTGTAAGTCCCGGTATTCCCGGGATTTTTTTTTCATCATGGGATTGTTCGATTTTTTTACGCGCGGTAAAAGTGAAAACTTAGATAAAGGACTGGAAAAAACCAAACAGTCCTTTTTCACAAAACTGTCTCGCCTCTTCCTTGGAAAATCTACCGTCGATGCGGACGTCCTCGATCAACTGGAAGAATTACTCATTGCTTCCGATGTCGGCGTTGCGACTACCTTAAAAATCATCGATCGAATCGAAGCGCGCGTTCAACGGGAAAAGGTCATCAATTCCGAAGAACTCAACACCTTATTGAAGGAGGAAATCGCTGGCTTGCTTGCGGAAAGTTCGGTTTCCTTGGAAACGAATCAGCAAGAGCATCCCAATGAGCCTTACGTAATCATGGTGGTGGGTGTTAACGGTGTAGGAAAAACCACAACGATTGGAAAATTGGCACATCAGTTCAAATCGGGAGGTAAAAAAGTAGTCCTAGGCGCCGCCGACACCTTTCGGGCGGCCGCAGTGGATCAACTCATTATCTGGTCGCAGCGTGTAGGAGTAGATATCGTGCAGCAAGGCATGAACGCTGACCCAGCAAGTGTAGCCTTCGATACCCTTCAATCCGCCAAAGCAAACGGTGCGGATGTCGTCATCATTGATACAGCGGGAAGGTTGCACAATAAAGTGAACTTGATGAATGAATTGAGTAAGATAAAACGCGTCATGAATAAAGTGTATCCCCATGCACCGCATGAGGTTTTGCTTGTACTGGACGGCTCTACCGGTCAAAACGCTTACGAGCAGGCCAAGCAATTCGCCCAAGCTACGGATATCAATGCGCTGGCCATCACGAAATTGGACGGCACAGCCAAGGGGGGCGTGGTGATTGGTATCTCCGACCAAATGCAGATTCCAGTGAAATATATTGGCGTAGGCGAAAAAATGGAAGACCTTCAACTCTTCGATAAAACGGCATTTGTTGAAGCGCTTTTCAATTCGTAATCAGCGTTAATCCAATTCCAAGGTCCGAATTGCATCAAGTAAGCATCAAATTCCGTAATTTCGGGCAAATTATAATTATGCTTCGTTTCCTTATTATTTGTGCAAGCCTAGTATGTTTGACTGCTCAACCCCTTTTCTCCCAACAATACAATATACGTGGGTTTGTAAGCGATGAAAAAACCGGGGAAGCGATTAGCAGCCAAAAAGTAACCTTACTTACCACCGACAGTTCGCTGGTTGCCGGAGCCGTGACCGATCAAAATGGTCTTTTTTCCATTCCAAAACTTGCTGCTGGAAACTATCTCTTGAGAATCCAAATTTCGGGATATAAAAAAACCATAATTTCAGTTCAACTCCAAGGTGAAAAGAAAATCGTAGATGTGGCCATTGCGCTTCCCCCGACGGAACGTGCATTTGAAGAGGTTACGGTAACCGGGGAATCCAAAACCAAAAAAACAAAACCGGATGTCGGAATTATCAAGTTTGATCAAAAAGGCATAGAGCGCATTCCCGTTTACGGTGCGGAGAGCGATGTGTTAGGCGCCGTTTCGGTAACACCGGGCGTTACCACCACCGGAGACCAGGGCGGACAATTCTACATTCGTGGCGGAACCCCCATTCAAAACAAAACCCTCTTGGATGGAATGACCATCTACAATCCGTTTCACTCCATTGGTTTTTTCTCCATTTTTGAAACCGAATTGATCAAGTCGGTGGATATTTACACCGGAGGATTTGAATCGAAGTACGGAGGTAGAATTTCGTCCATCATGGACATTTCCTACCGAGATGGTGATCGAGGTTCCTTCGGAGGGAAGGTTTCTTTATCGCCCTTCTTGGCGAAATTAGTCCTGGAAGGCCCGCTCAGTAAAGCCAAAAAAGGCAAGTTATCTCCGGGTTCCTATATTTTTACAGCTAAGCATAGTTTGTTGGATTACACCTCGAAATCCCTTTACCCGCGGGTAAACGACGGCAATGGACTTCCATTCAATTTTACCGATTTATATGGGAAAATAACCTTTACAGGAGATGGGGGTTCCAAGGTGAGTGTTTTCGGGTTTCACAACCAGGATAGCGTCAATTACCAAGTAGCCGATCTCAATTGGCAGGCTTCCGGGGGTGGCCTTAACTTTTTACTTATTCCCACAGGTTCTCCTGTTTTTATTCGTGGTCACGTAAATGGGTCTAATTTTCAAACAACGTTTAATGAAGCGCAAGTGCAACCAAGATCCTCCAAAATTGGTGGCTTTGACCTCGGTTTCGATTTTTCGTATTTCTTGAAAAATGAAGGCGAAATGAACTATGGCTTCAATTTCAGTGGATTTAATACCGCTTTTGTCACGTACAATGAAGCGCAACGGAAAATAGAATTATACAACTTTAATACAGAAATTGGCGCCTACTACAATTACCGTCGCGTTTCTAAAAATCTCCGTTGGGTGATGCAGGCAGGGTTCCGCGTTCAGGCATACGCTTCCATGAGCACCATTTCACCCGAACCCAGGTTGGGACTAAAATTTAACGCCTCCGACAAACTGCGCTTGAAATTTTCCGGAGGAAGGTACTCCCAAAATTTCACTTCGGCTTCCAGTGATAAAGACATTGTCAACTTGTTCAATGGGTTACTTTCAGCACCGACCAATGTACAGGAGGAATTCGTCAACGAATACGGGGTAACTAAAAAAATCAAAAACGGACTTCAATATGCTTGGCACGGAATCCTCGGGTTGGAGTACGACCTCAACAAAAACAATTTTATAAACGTGGAAGGGTATTATAAGTATTTCTCGCAATTAAGCAATATCAATCAAAATAAATTATACGAGGATGTATCCCAATTTGCCAACGTAGCAGATGTGTTTAAAAAGGATTTCATTATAGAATCCGGGCAAACTTACGGTGTGGATGTATTGTATAAACTTAGCCTAAAACGCCTGTTTTTCTGGGGGGTTTACTCGTACAGTCACTCCACCCGATGGGATGGGTTCACGCAATACTTCCCTGTATTTGATCGGCGACACAATATAAATGTGGTGGGTTCCTATCAATTGGGCAAAAAGCAAGATCTAGAATTAAATGTACGTTGGAATTTAGGGTCGGGTCTTCCTTTTACACCTACCGCAGGTTTCTATCAAGGCGAGAATTTTACGGGAGGCGTAACCACCGACTATGTTACCAATAATCCGTCAACCATCAGCACCTTACTTGGCACCTTCAACAGCCGAAGACTCCCATATTACCACCGTTTGGACATCACTGTGAAGAAAAAATTCGAATTCAAAAATAAAACGCATTTAGAGCTAATTGGAAGTATTACGAATGCCTACAACCGAAAAAACATTTTTTATGTCAACCGAATTACTTCAAAAATTATTTATCAGTTTCCTTTGCTTCCAAGCCTAGGCGTAAGTTATAAATTCTAAGCATGGCAACACTTCACCCATTCCGAGCAATTCGTCCGGTGCGGGACAAAGTGCACTTGGTGGCTACGCGCCCATATTACTCCTACAAAAGCAATGTACTGAAAGCAAAATTGCAAGACAATCCCTTTACACTCTTGCATATCATCAATCCTGAATTTGATAAAACCCATAAAACCAAAGCCAATTCCACGGCAAGATTTGAATTGGTCAAGAAAGGCTACGCTTCGTTTCTGGAAAAAGGTATCCTCATCCAAGATCCCACACCGCACCTGTACGTTTATCGGCAATCCACCCTGGATCACAGCTATACGGGGATTATTGGCGGTGCCGATGCGGATGATTATTTAAACGATGTGATCAAAAAACACGAAGCTACGCTCACTGCCCGGGAGCAGGTTTTTACGCAATATCTGGACATCGTGGGTTTGAACGCCGAGCCGGTATTGATGGCCTATCCTCGGCACGACCGAATCCATTCCCTTCTTAATCAAGTGGTTAAGGACCGTCCAGAGTATGAGTTTTCCACTACTGACCTGGTGAAACATGAACTTTGGGTCGTTCCACACGAAATTGCGGAAGAAATCATCACACTGTTCCAAAGCATTGAAGCTACGTACATCGCCGATGGCCATCACCGGAGTGCCTCTTCTGTAGCGTATTATCAACATCAAAAGGAAAAAGGTAATCGCGACGCGGGTAAGGCATTTTTAAGCTACTATGTCGAGGAGGACACCTTAACGATCTTGGAATTTCAGCGTTTGGTGAAACACAGAAATGGATACAGCGTTCATGATTTATTAAATCGCCTTCGTGAAGTCGGACAACTTACCTTGCTTGATTCCCCAAGAAAACCGAGTAAATGCCACGAGATCACCCTTTACCTTGATGGCAAAGGTTATGCGTTACAATGCGATGATACCAAGCTGCACCACAATCATCCCACCGAAAGCTTAGACTCGGAAATCCTTACCCAACAGATCCTCACGCCCATTTTGGGCATTGCCGATTTAAAAACCTCGGAAGACGTTGCCTTTATCCCGGGTAATACCCCAATGACCGAAGTGCTCAGACTCATTGACCAGGGGGAATATGCCTTGGCTTTCTTTCTTTATCCAGTAACCATGGAGGAGGTAAAAAAAGTAGCGGATGCGGGTTTGCATATGCCCCCCAAATCCACGTGGGTAGAACCAAAACTGCGCAGTGGAATTACGATAATGGACCTCCATGATTAGCCAAAGCATCCAAGAACTCAGGGCCACGCTTCCGAATCACGTGCAACTTATTGCAGTATCGAAAACCCATTCGCCCGAAGCTATTCTGGAAGCCTATGCGGCGGGTCAACGCGATTTTGGGGAAAATAAAGTGCAAGAAATGGTGGATAAATACACCCAGCTTCCCAAAGATATTCGTTGGCACATGATAGGACATCTTCAAACGAATAAAGTGAAGTACATTGCACCGTTTGTGCATTTGATACATGGGGTGGAAAGTATGAAATTACTACAGGAAATCAACAAACAAGGAAACAAAAATCAAAGAATCATTCCTTGCCTATTGCAATTCCATATAGCCCAGGAACAGACGAAATTCGGGCTAACGAAAGAAGAAGCGCAAGAAATATTGACCTCGTCGGATTTCCACAGCATGAAGCATATTTCCCTTCATGGTGTCATGGGGATGGCTACTTTTACGGAAAATGCCGCACAAATACGTAAAGAATTCAAGGCCTTACAGGGTATTTTCATGGCTTTGAAAACTGCCTTTTTTGAAACAAGCAAAGAATTCAAGGAAATTTCCATGGGCATGAGCGACGACTATCCCCTCGCCATCGAGGAAGGAAGCACCTTGATTCGGGTGGGAAGCAAGATTTTTGGAAAGCGTTTTTGAACGCATTACTTTCGATCGTAAACAATGCTGGATATCCCGGCTGCGTTGAAATATTTGCTCGCCACTCCATTCACTTCCTCTATGCCTAGTGTGTTAACTTTTCGAAAAGTGTCTGCCAACGTATCAATGCGATCATAGACGAGCAAGGTTTTTCCATTCGCCATACAACGGGCGTTATTGCTTTCGGAGGCAATGGACAGTTGCCCTAAAAACTGTACTTTCAATTTTCGCAGTTCATGAACGCTCAAGCCTTTGGTGCAGAGCCGTTCCAATTCCTTCCGGGCCAATTCTATCGACTGATCCATGTTTTTTTGTTCGGCTGACAACAATATCCCCCAATAACCGGTATCTTCCAATGCGGTATAATTGGCCTCAACGTGATAAGCCAAACCGTACTTTTCCCGAATAATGAGATTCAGCCGCGCGTTCATGGCAGGACCTCCCAAATAATTGATCAATAAATTCATGATCATGCGGTCCTCGTCTCGAAAAGAAGGACCGAAGGCGCCTAACATGGCATGCGATTGATGGTTCGATTCTTTTTTTCGCAAAGCAAAAGGTGTAAGCGTCTTGGGCGCTGAAAAGTGTAAGTTGGTGGCCTTGGCCGGTAACCCGGACAACAAATCTTCGGCAAGCTGTGTCAATTTCTGCTTGGATTCTTTTCCCACATAGGAAATGACTAAATTGTCCGCGGTAAAATTGGACTTCATGAAAGCCATCAAATCTTCACGCTTCAACGAACGAACCGATTTTTTCGTCCCCAAAATGGCATTACCCAAGGTATTGCCGGGATACAGCAAGGCATCAAACTCGTCCATGATCCGGTCCACCGGACTGTCTTTGTACGAATTAATCTCATCAATGATGACCTCCTTTTCTTTTTCAATTTCCTCGACAGGAAAGGTAGAATTCACGACAAGGTCAGCCATGAGTTCAAAGGATCTTCGTGTGTATTTCGTCAAAAAGGTAGCATGCACGCAAATTTCTTCTTTCGCAGTAAAGGCGTTCAACTCCCCGCCTACTTCATCGAGACGCGATAAAATCCACATGGGGCTATGCTGCTGCGTTCCTTTAAAGATGCAATGTTCCAAATAATGGGCTAACCCAGCTTTTTCAGCGGGTTCGGAGCGACTTCCCCCTTTGAAATAAAACGCCAAATGGCTCACCGGACTGTTGGATTTCAAATAGGCCAAACGAATCCCGGATGGAAGGGTAATGAGCTCTGTGGGTTGTTCTTTCATGGGTTTAAACGGATGGAAATCCAGTTTTCTTGGTGCTGCTCAAAAATCAATCGCTCGTGCAGTCTCGACGGTTTTCCTTGCCAAAATTCGAACCGATTGGGATGCAAGGCCATACCTCCCCAATGGGGCGGACGGGGAACCTCTCTCGGAAATTTGGCCTCCAATTCTTGAAAACGTTGGTGTATTTCATCCATCGTACTTAGGGGTTCGGACTGGTGGGAAGCCCAGGCCCCGAGTTGGCTTTCTCGTGGACGTGAAGCAAAATAGCGATCGCTTATTTCCTCTGGCACGGGCTTTACCCTGCCTTCCATGCGCACCTGACGTTCCAAACTGGGCCAAAAAAACAAGAAACTCGCGTTTGGATTTTCCCTTAATTCACGTCCCTTTTGCGAAAGGAAATTGGTGTAAAAAACAAAACCTTCCTCGTACATTTCCTTTAAATAAACCACTCTGGAACTTGGAGCACCCGAGGCACTTACGGTAGAAAGCACCACCGCGTTGGCTTCAGGAACCCCCAGCGCAACGGCTTCATCGAACCACGTACGAAACCCTGTCCAAGGATCGGTGAACGCCATGTTTCCCGTATTTTTCCTGAAATCACTATGATCGTTGCGCAGCGCTTCGATGGAATTACTCATTTTCTTCCTCAAACTGATCCTCTAACTGACTGTCGGTTTGTTCTGAATCTTCCTCTTCCAAGAAATCCTCCACGTCTTCCTTGTCCGATCCGGAGGCCGAAAACACCACGCCACGCGGTGCAGGGCTGGGCTCGTCTACGCTTATCGCTTTGGCAGGTGACGCCACGTCTTCATCGCGGTAGGGGAAAATTTCCACAATGGGCGAAGCGACAATGGAAAGCACTTGGTAATCGATCATCAAGCCTGCCAAACTTTCTTCCATGCGGCCATAAGCTTCTTTTACGTCGGGGGCAGACACCAAAAAGTTTTGCGCTACCTTCTTCTTTTTGTCGCCGTCCTCTTCTTCTATTCCATAGGTGATTTTGCACTTAAACCAGGTAGCCGAATCCTCGTATTGAAAAATATCCGACAAATCGGTGCGTGCAATGCCTACCACCATGAATTCACCACGTATGTAGGTTCCTAATTCTTCGTAAATGCGGGCTTCCGCATCAGTAAAGGTCATGGCTGCCAATAAATACGGTTCTGTGACCCTTTTTAAGGTGCCGTTTTCTAATTGTTTTGTATATTTTACTTTTACCGTAAACCAACTATTCATCGCAAAAATTTATCCTACAAAATTAACCTACTTTTCAAGAAATGTGGAGGATGTTAATAAGTAATTCGCGGAGGGAACTGGCTTACTTTCCGAATCCAAAGGGCAACAAATCCCTCACGGTGTTAAGAATGATCGTTCGGTGATCTTGGTTCACTAAAATAACCCGAATGGGCGGTACCTGACGGTTCTCGGATTCCAGCATCACTTGGCGGCAGCCGCCGCAGGGGGAAAGCATGTGATCCTCCGGCATCAGTTCTCCACGGGCTACCACACACAGGGTATCAATTGCCACGTCAGGGAAATTAGCCCCCACGTAGTTCAGCGCGACACGCTCGGCGCACAACCCGGAAGGAAAGGCCACATTTTCTTGGTTGGAACCGCAGATAATTTGACTATTTTCCAACAACACGGACGCCCCAACTTTGAAATTACTGTAGGGCGCGTAAGCCTTCTGCATGGCCACATTCGCTTGGTCTACGAGGTGTTGATCGGCAGCATGGAGTTGATGCCAGTGCGTTAAAAAGGTATAGGAAAATTGAAATTCTTGTTGTAACATGCAAGCCGATACGCTTTCTACCCACGAAGGTTACGTCAATTCAACCGACGTGTCACCAGCTCGTGGACTTTTTGGACAAAATGTTGGGGCTTAAAGGTACGCCATTCCATTTCGTCCAATTCGCCGCCCATGGCTACGTAGGAATCGATGTGGATGCGGTGGAGCTCTTTGGCGACGTGGTCGTGGATGTTAATCGCGGCAATCCAGCCATCTTCCACATCCTCGAACCATTCTTCGTAGTAGCAATCGTCGGAGTAATGAAAATTCAATACATTCTCGAAGATGAGCACAAAATGCTTAATCCCCTCCCCGATTAAAGGATTCAACACATTGTTTTTCAAGGTCATGATATCGTTTTCAATAGCATCGTTCCATTCCCCAATGAATTCCAGGACGCAACTCTGCGAATCGTAATCTACGTATAGGATTTTGGTGTAGAGCGTAGCTGAACCGAAGTGGTCCCATTGCGGATGAATCAAATAGTTGTAAATGCGTTGTTCGAATTCAAATTCGCTATAAATGCGCCCATAGAACGGTGATTTGGCATCCTCGGAGGCGATGTACTCCCCGCGCCAACGAAAAAAGGGTTCGATGAAATGCATACTGCACGAAATCTTGAATTCCTTTACAAGGTTTATGACCCTGCTGGTAAATTAATCGACTAATAGTAATCCTTAAGGTCAACTATTGTACCTTCCAAGTCAGCATAAATTTTTACAATCACACGTTTCGTGTCTCCATCGTACACTAAATCACCAACATTCCCGGAGAAACCGGAGGTTGTAAATGGACTCACCGTTGAACAACAAGAACCGTAACCCACACTTGAACCGACACCAATTTTAACGGAAATACCTTTTGAACCAGTTCCTTTAATTTTAAAAGAAATTCTTGCTTTGTTCGCGGTAAAAGACGCGCCTTTGACAGCAGAACTTGTTGATACTTTGGAGGCATTATCAGAAGAAGAATTACACGATGCTAAGCCTGATAAACTAAGTATAGCAGTAAAAAGTAAAAAATTGTACGTGAATTTTATCATAAGGCTTGAAATTAAGGTTCTAATCCAAAGGTAGCGAAATTAACTACTCGCCATCAAATAACTTTCAAAAGAATATACCTTTGTCTTATGCCCAAAGACAAACTTGCCCGTTTTGCCGCCATTAAAACGTTTGAAAATGTCCTGGAACATCGCTATCTAGCGGATTTTCCCTTGAAGGGCCATTGGCATCGGGACTTTTTTAAAAACGACCACCCTTTGGTGCTCGAATTAGGTTGCGGTAAAGGTGAATATTCCGTAGGCTTGGCGCAATTGTATCCGCAGAAAAACTTCCTTGGGCTTGACATCAAAGGCAACCGTATGTTCATTGGCGCCCGACAAGCTCTACAACAAAACCTGAACAACGTCGGTTTTTTGCGCACCCGCATCGACTTTGTAGCCGATCTGTTCGCCGAAAACGAAGTCGACGAAATTTGGCTCACCTTCTCCGACCCCCAACCGCAAAAGCCCAAAAAACGCCTGAGCAGTTCATTGTTTATCAACCGATATCGTGCTTTTCTCAAGCCTGGCGGAACAGTGCACATGAAAACAGACAACGACTTGCTCTTTGACTTCACGATGGAAGAAATCGCCAACCACGGCTATTCAATCGTGGATTACAGGCCGGATTTGTACGCGAGCCTCAGCACCGAAACTGACCCCCTGAAGTTAACAATATTCAGCATCAAAACGCACTATGAAGCGCTGTTCCACGTCAAAGGACACGTCATCAAATACGTAAGTTTCACGATTCATTAATACGATG
>Ga0214921_10008636_pt1 | contig 13142 bp, 11 predicted proteins | sample LL1505_MetaG_FD_177992 | JGI IMG/M metagenome (GOLD analysis project Ga0214921, IMG submission 177992) | Freshwater microbial communities from Lake Lanier, Atlanta, Georgia, United States - LL-1505 | ecosystem: Environmental > Aquatic > Freshwater > Lake | place: USA: Georgia | collected... | reverse complement strand
GAAAATGAAGGTGTAGAGCACTCCCCTAGGTTACCTTTCCCATGCGAAAAGGGGCCGACAATAGTCGACCCCTTCGCGTGATTTGCGGGTTTAGCTGCAACCGCTGGTTGATCCACAGCCTTCGCAGACGTGGCATGAACCAGATGGACGCATCTTGATTCCACAGTTGAAGCAAAGCGGGGCATCGGATTCTTTACCCTGCAGCAGATCAAACAACTCAGCCGAGGAGTGAACCTCACGTGCCGGAGCTGGCTTCTCTTCGATGGTGATCATCTGAGCCGAGACCTCGACGATTGCTTCGACTTCTTCAACAGCCGCCACAACCGCAGGCGCGATTGCTTCGACAACAGGTGGGTATCCACCGGCTGCGTCTAGGGCTGCCGAACGCTCGCTCGCGCTGTTGATGCCAAGCGCGGTTCGAGTTTCGTATGGCAGGTAGTCGAGGGCGAGACGACGGAAGATGTAGTCCATCAGCGACTTCGCCATGCGGATGTCTGCGTCGTCGGTTAGACCGGCTGGTTCGAAGTTGACGTTGGTGAACTTCTTTACGAAGGTCTCCAGCGGAACACCGTACTGTAAGCCGATCGATACCGAGATTGAGAAGGCATCCATCACACCGGCCAGGGTCGAACCCTGCTTGCCGAGCTTCAGGAACACTTCACCTAGGCCACCGTCTGGGTAAGACGATGCGGTCATGTAACCCTCTGCTCCACCTACGGTGAACGAAGTGGTCGACGATGGACGCGACTTAGGTAGACGCTTGCGCACTGGGTGAGCTAGCTCGCTGACAACGGCTGCCGGAGCCGTCTTCTCTTCGGTTTTTGCCTTGGCATCGCTGAGTGGCTGACCAACCTTGCAGTTGTCGCGGTAGATAGCAAGTGCCTTGAGTCCCATCTTCCAACCCTGGAAGTAGACGTCTGCAATCTCTTCCTTGGTCGCGGTCTCTGGCATGTTGACGGTCTTCGAGATAGCGCCCGACAGGAACGGCTGAACTGCAGCCATCATGCGAACGTGACCCATCGGCTCGATGGCACGGATACCAACGGCGGTGTCGAAGATTGCGTAGTGCTCGGTCTTGAGGCCTGGAGCGTCTACCACGTGGCCGTGTTGGCTGATGTGGCCGACGATTGCCTCGATGGTCTCCTGCGAGTAACCGAGACGGTGCAGCGCGAACGGGATGGTCTGGTTCACGATCTGCATCGAACCACCGGTGGAGAGCTTCTTGTACTTCACGAGAGAGAAGTCAGGCTCGATGCCAGTGGTGTCACAGTCCATCATGAAGCCGATGGTTCCGGTTGGAGCAAGCAGCGAAATCTGCGAGTTTCTCCAGCCGTTCTGCGCACCGATTGCGGTGTTGAGTGCCCACTGCTCGGTGGCTGCTGCCATCACGCCTGCGTCGATATCCATTACCGGGGTGAGCACTGCGTTAGCTGCCTCGTGCTTGCCCATTACGCGGTCGTGTCCGGCCTTGTTCTTCTGGTAGCCGGCGTAAGGACCGACCACTCCGGCAAGTTCTGCAGAACGACGGTAGGTGGCACCCGACATCAGGGAGGTGATAGCCGCCGCAAGAGCGAAGCCTTCCTTGCTGTCGTAAGGTACACCGATTGCCATCAAGAGAGCACCCAGGTTGGCGTAACCGATTCCGAGCTGGCGGAAGTTGCGTGTGGTTTCACCAATAGCGGGGGTTGGGAAGTCTGCGAACGAGATCGAGATGTCCATCGCGGTGATGATCAACTCGGATGCCTTCACGAACTTGTCGCTGTCGAACGAACCATCTGGGTTCAAGAACTTCAGTAGGTTCAGCGAAGCAAGGTTGCACGAAGAGTTGTCGAGGTGCATGTACTCCGAGCAAGGGTTCGAACCGGTGATGCGGCCCGACTCAGGACAGGTGTGCCAGTCGTTGATGATGTCGTCGTACTGGATGCCTGGGTCGGCACATTCCCAAGCCGCCATGGCGATCTTGTCCCACAGTTCGCGGGCGTCTACTTCTTCGATGACTTCACCGGTGGTGCGCGCACGGAGACCGAACTTGCCGCCGTTTTCAACGGACTGCATGAACTCTGCGTTTACGCGGACCGAGTTGTTGGCGTTCTGGTACTGAACCGAGTTGATGTCTTTGCCACCGAGTTCCATATCGAAACCTGCGTCGCGCAGAACACGGATCTTCTTCTCTTCGCTGGCCTTGGTTTCGATGAACTCTTCGATGTCCGGGTGGTCAACGTCTAGTACAACCATCTTGGCCGCACGACGGGTTGCTCCACCAGACTTGATGGTTCCTGCAGATGCATCAGCACCGCGCATGAACGACACGGGGCCCGAGGCCGAGCCACCGCTGTTCTTTAGAAGCTCCTTCGATGAACGAATGCGAGAGAGGTTTAGACCTGCACCCGATCCACCCTTGAAGATAAGTCCCTCTTCGCGGTACCAGTTGAGGATCGAGTCCATCGAGTCGTCGACCGACAGGATGAAGCAGGCGGAAACCTGCTGTGGGCTCTTCGTTCCAACGTTGAACCAAACTGGCGAGTTGAACGCAAAGATCTGGTTCAACAGCATGTAGGTGAGCTCGTGCTCGAAGATGGTCGCATCTGCTTCGGTGGCGAAGTATCCGTGGTCGCGGCCGGCCTGGGTGTAGGTGAGGGCAACCCGGTCGACTAGTTGGCGCAGGCTGAACTCACGTTCTGCAGTGCCTACCGCACCTCGGAAGTACTTGGTGGTAACGATGGTCGAGGCGTTGATGCTCCAGAATTCCGGGAATTCGACGCCACGCTGCTCGAAGATAACTTCGCCGTTCTTCCAGTTGGTCTGCACCACGTCGCGATACTCCCAGTTGACCTGGTCGTAAGGATGTACACCCTCGGTGGTGTAGATGCGATCGATGGTGATTCCAGCTCCGGTTCCGGCGGTGTTGCCGGTAAATGCAGAAGTGTCGGTCACGATATTGCCTTTCTATTTCGGTTAACGGCTACTCAGCTCAAAGCTGAGAAAGTCTCTCTTTTTCTGATTCGTTCGCATCGAGTTCGCTTGTGGCATCTCGAGTGGAACGCAAAACGTTGATTGCTGCTTCGAAGTCGTCAAGGGTCTCCCAACCCTGATAGACACTCGCGAAGCGCATGAATGCGACTTCGTCTAGTTTTCGTAACGGCTGAAGAATGGCTAGGCCAATCTCGTTTGCCTCAATCTGTGACGATCCGGTGGTTCGAACGGTTTCTTCAACCGTTTGAGCAAGCAGGGCCAAGTCAGATTCACTGACTGGTCGACCCTGACAGGCCTTACGAACACCATTAACGATTTTGTGTCGGCTAAATGGTTCTATCACTCCACTTCGCTTCACTACTGTGAGGCTCGCGGTTTCTGTTGTGCTGAAGCGCTTTAGGCACTCCGGGCACTCTCTTCTGCGGCGAATTGAGACGCCATCTTCGGAGGTTCTTGAGTCAATCACTCGTGAGTCGGCGTGACGACAGAATGGACAGTGCATCCGTAATCAACCTCCTCATCGAAATTGAGCAAAAGTTATCCACAGAATTCCACAGGTAAGCACAATATGTGGACACTTTTTGCTTCTCCATCACTATATCTTGTGGTGCGAGTGAACCTAAATCAAATTCATTTGAGTGTCGGCGTGTCGCGAGGTTTTAGGCGAAAACGTGCGGATTTCAAGCCTTTTTCGCAGATTATTCGGCGAGCAAAATGATTACAAATCGGAAAAGATTTAGTCGAATCTGGCCGAAATGGCTTCGCCGTGAGCCGGGAGGCCCTCCGATTTGGCGAAAACTTGAGCAAAATCGGCCACCTGAGCCAGCGCATCCTGGTCGTAATCGATCAATTGCTGCGCCCGCAAAAAGGTGTGAACGCCTAATCCGGCACCGAATTTGGCCTGCTGGCCGGTGGGAAGCACGTGATTCGAGCCTGCGAGGTAGTCACCCAAGCTAACCGGAGAGTTTGGTCCCAAAAAGATGGCGCCGGCATTTGAGATGAGTGCGGCGTCCTGGGCCGGAGCTTCGGTGTGAATCTCCAGGTGCTCCGTCGCATAAAAGTCAGCAAAAATCCTTGCCTGCTGTTGGCTATCAACCAGCACCAGAGCCGACTGCACTCCCCCGAGGGCGGCAACCACGCGGTCGGAGTTCGCGGTTTGTTCGGCGATCTTGCCAACCCACTGTTCAACGTCTCGCAACAGCGACTCCGAATCGCTCACCACCACACAGGCAGCAGCTTCATCGTGCTCAGCTTGGCTGACCAAGTCAAACGCGAGCAGACGAGCATCGGCGGAGCTGTCAGCCAGTATGAGAATTTCGGTGGTTCCGGCCTCGCTATCGATGCCGATCACTCCACGAAGCGCGCGCTTGGCTGCAGCAACAAAGATGTTTCCCGGCCCGGTCACCATGGCAACCGGTTTCAAGCCGATCTGTTCAACGCCGAAGGCAAGACCTGCAACGGCGGCCGGACCACCGATGGCATAAACCTCGGTCACCCCCAAAAGTGCCGCCGTGGCTAGAACCACGGGGTGCGGGCGTGAACCAAAGTCGATTTGGGCGGGGGTGGCGATGGCCAGCCGTTTTACGCCTGCGACCTGGGCCGGAACGACGTTCATAACCACGCTGCTCGGATAAACCGCCTTGCCGCCCGGCACGTATAGCCCCACCGAGTCGACCGGTTGCCAACGCTGGTGAACGTTCGCCCCCTCAGCCAGTTCGACCACAACCGGCTTGGGAAGGGTTGCCTCAGAAACCGCTCTGACTCGCCGAATACTTTCTTCGATGGCGAGGCGCACCTGCGGGGAGAGCTCGTCGAGCGCTGTCGCCAGCTCGTGGGCTTGGACTCTCACGGGAGTGGGGTCAAGGTTGTCAAATTTTTTGGCGGCCTCGAGAATTGGCTCGAGACCTCGTGCCCGAATATCGTCTAGCAGCGGGCGAATCTGCGCCAAAGCTGCATCTATGTCGAGCGGCGCACGCGGAACAGAGGAATTGACAAGTGCCGAATCTAGCTCTGTGTCGCGCAAATCAACTAAACGCATCCTCAACCTTTCCAGTTGTCCTTAATTCTAGGCTCTCGGTCGGTTACCCTAGAACTGATGTCAACTCCCTCATTCGAACCAGTCGGCGACGCTGTAGAAGCGCTCAAAGCCACTTTTCGCCGTCACGCTTCAGGTGTCGCGATACTCACCACGGTGGACGCCGAGGGGCAGCCTGTGGCTTTTACGGCAACCTCGGTGACCTCCCTGGGCACCAACCCTCCCCTGGTTTCGTTCAATGTGGCCCGAGGCTCTTCCTCCTGGCCGGCAATTAGCGAAGCCACTCACGTTGCGCTGCACACTCTCGGCACCGACAACCTGGATTTGGCCAAGAAGATGTCGCAGGATCACACCCAACGCTTCGTCGACACCGATTGGGAATCTGGTCCCCAAGGCCTCCCGATTTTGGCTGGCGTGACATCCGTGTTGGTTTTGCGGATTCGTCAGGTTGTCGAAATCGAGGCAAACGCCGTGCTAATCGCCGATGTCGTCGACGGGCTGATTGGAGCCGAACAGCGACCCCTGCTCTACTTCAAGCGCGACTACTACACCGCCGGCGACCTCTAGGTCGGAAGGCGCGGCTGGTCCGAGTTGGCTGAGCGCCCCTATTCCAAAAAGTCCTTTGATTTCGGAGGCGAGCGTGACCGAGTAACGCACCCTTCTCGAAAGTTCGAAACGACGCCCGCCGTCTTGAGCGAACATACTCAAAACCACTGGGCTAAAGCCGGGATGCATGCCCAGAACCCTATCGAGTCGCTCGATGTTTTCTCGAGTCGCCTGACGATCTTGAATGGTTATGTTGATCGATCGGTTCTCGCCTTCGGCGTCTCCTTCGATCACCTGGATTTCATACACTCGCAGGGACTTGGCTTCATCGCGAACGGTGACCTGACCGCGAACCGAAATGACGGTATCGGCGGCGAGTAGCCTAGAGAAGTCGTCGAAGGTCTTGCCAGCGAGCATCACTTGAATTTCGGCCTCGAAATCTTCGAGAGAAACCATCATGTATGGCTTGCCAGATTTGCGGCCCAACTTGGTGACCGCCGAGGTGACCAGACCGGCGAGAGTGACAACTTCACCTTCTTTGACCGTTTCGGATTCGAGGAAAGCAGCAATCGGCATCTCGGCAAAAGTGGCCAATTGACGCTCTCGGCCCGAGAGCGGGTGGTCGCTCACGTAGAGACCCAGAACCTCTTTCTCGATAGCGAGTTTGTCGCGCTTTTCGAACTCTTCAACATCTGGAATCTCAACCCCGTGAGAGTCTCCTTCGAACATGCCGGCAAATAGGTCGACCTGACCGTTTGCCTCGTTGCGCTTGGTGGAACTCTTGGCATCCACCGCCGACTCGAAAATCATGGATAGCGAACGCCGTGTGTGACCGAGCGAGTCGAACGCTCCGGCCTTGATCAGTGAATCGACAACTTTCTTGACACAGACGTGCGACGGAACCTTGTTGAGAAAATCGGTGAACGAAGTGAAAGCGCCTTTTTCTCGACGCGCCTGGATGATGCCATCAACCACATTGCCGCCGACGTTCTTAACGGCGTTGAGGCCGAATCGAATGTCGATTCCGACGGCGGAGAAGTTGCCGAACGATTCGTTGACATCTGGTGAAAGCACCTTGATGCCCTGCTTGCGGCATTCACTCAGGTAGACGCCGAGCTTGTCTTTAGAGTCTCCGACCGAGGTTAGGAGCGCAGCCATGTACTCCGAAGGAAAGTTTGCTTTCAGATACGCGGTCCAATAAGAAATAACCCCGTAGCAAGCGCTGTGCGCCTTGTTGAAGGCGTAGCCTGCGAACGGAAGCAGTGTTTCCCAAAGACGGTTGACCGCAACCAGCTCGAATCCGTTGGACACCATTCCAGCCGAGAACGACTTGAACAGTTTCTTCAGCTCGGCTTCGTCCTTCTTTCCCATCGCCTTGCGCAAAATGTCTGCTTCGGCGAGGCTGTATCCGGCCACCTTCTGCGCGGCTGCCATTACCTGCTCCTGGTAGATGATCAGGCCGTAGGTGGGGTCCAGAATTTCGGCGAGCGGCTCTAGCAAACTCGGATGAACCGGCTCGTTGGCTTGGCGGCCGTTCTTGCGAAGCGCATAGTTGATGTGCGAATTTTCACCCATCGGACCGGGTCGATACAGAGCGATTGCGGCAGAAATGTGCTCGAACTCGGTTGGTCTAAGCAATCGCAGCAGGGTGCGCATGTTGTCGCCGTCGAGCTGAAAGACGCCGAGTGTATCGCCAGCCGAGAGTAGCTCGTAGGCTTTCGCATCACCATCGAGATCGAGTTCTTCGAGCACGGGTGGAGTCTTGCCGTTGTTCCGGATGTTTTCGAGCGCGTCGTCGATCACGGTGAGATTTCGAAGACCGAGGAAGTCCATCTTGAGTAGGCCCAGTTTTTCGAGAGGCGGCTGATCGAACTGGGTGACAATTCCCTCTTCGCCTTCTCTGGTCATAATCGGCAGAACGTCGAACAACGGTTTTGCCGAGATGATCACGCCAGCGGCATGAACACCCGTGGAACGTTTGAGACCTTCAAGACCCTTGGCGACTTCGAAGGCTCGAGCAGCCTCCGCGTCCTCTTGGACCAGCTTTCGAAACTCTGCCGCCTCCTTGTAGCGCTCGGCGGTTGGATCTTCGATGTCTTCGAGGGAAATATCCTTGCCGAGCACCATGGCCGGAAGCGCCTTGGTTAGCCGGTCGCCGACAGCGTATGGAAAGTCGAGGATGCGCGCGGCATCCTTGAGGCCGTTTTTCGCCTTGATCGAACCGAATGTGACGATCTGGGCCACTCGGTCGTCGCCGTACTTGTCGATCACGTAGCGAATGACCTCGCCTCGCCGGCGATCGTCGAAGTCGATATCGATGTCCGGCATGGAAACACGTGACGGGTTTAGAAAACGCTCGAAGATGAGTCCGTGTTTGATCGGGTCAAGTTCGGTAATGCCGAGCGCGTAGGCCACGATGGCACCTCCAGCCGAACCGCGACCTGGCCCAACTCGGATGCCCTGCGCTCTCGCCCAGCTAATGAAGTCGGCCACCACCAGAAAGTAGCCGGAGTAGCCCATATTGTGAATGATGCCAATTTCGTAGGCCGCTTGCTTGAGGTGGGTTTCGGGCACGGCCGAGTTGAATCGCTTGGTCAGGCCCGCGTAAACCTCCTTTTCGAACCAGGTGGCTTCGGTTTCGCCGACCGGAACTTCGAAGGTTGGCATGAGTTCCCGTTCTCGCTGGGCAAACTCAACCTCGCAACGCTCGGCAATCAACAGCGTGTTATCGCAGGCATCCGGAAGATCGGCAAACAGCGAGCGCATTTCGGCGGCCGACTTGAGGTAATACTGATTTCCATCGAACTGAAAGCGCTTGGGATCATTGAGGGTAGAGCCAGACTGCACGGCGAGCAAAGCATTGTGCGCCTCGGAATCTTCGGCACGGATGTAGTGCAGGTCGTTGGTGGCTAACAGAGGAATGTTGAGCTCTTTCGCGATTTTTAGAACATCTTGATAGGTGCGGCGTTCGATGTCTATCCCGTGATCCATGATTTCGCAGAAGTAGTTTTCTTTGCCGAAGATGTCCTGATAGGCAGCCGCAGCCTCGAGGGCGGCTTGGTAACCGGCGGTGCGAAGCAGCGTCTGCACCTCACCGGAGGCGCAACCGGTGGTGGCAATGATGCCCTTGGCGTACTGCGAAAGAATTTCGCGGTCCATGCGCGGCTTGTAGTAGACGCCATCGAGGTAGGCCTGCGACGACAACCGAAACAGGTTGTACATGCCCTCGGTGGTCTCGGCTAGCAACGTGGCGTGCGTGTATGCGCCACCACTGGCCACATCGTCATTGCCGTCTCCCCAACGAACTCGGGTGCGTTCCCTTCGTGAGGTGGCTCCCGGCGCGAGATAGGCCTCGATTCCAATGATGGGCTTGATGCCTGCTTTTTTGGCCGAGTTGTAGAAGTCGTAAGCGCCAAACAGATTTCCGTGATCGGTGATTGCAATTGCCGGCATTTGCCATTCGGCTGCGGTTTGCACCAGAGGTTGGACTCTCGCTGCACCGTCGAGCATCGAATACTCGGAGTGCACGTGCAGGTGCACGAAGCTATCTGACGAGCCCACGACACCTCCGTAACGCAAGAATCTGCGACTTAAAAACTGGTTAGGGCACTAAGAATAACCCTTCAAGCCACCTTGGCGGTCAGGCTTGCCGAAGGTCAGTGCTGATTGCGAAGTCTTTCGAGAACGACCGCGAGTTCCTCGGGATACTCACTCGAAAAAGAGACTTCAATTCCCGTGATGGGATGTTCGAAGTTAAGTCGCATGGCATGGAGCCACTGCCGCTCAATGCCAAGTTTGGCCGCCAGCTTCGGGTCGGCTCCATACATGGTGTCGCCGATCAGCGGATGCCTGAAGGCCGAGAAGTGAACTCTAATCTGGTGGGTTCGTCCCGTCTCGAGAACAATCTCGAGCAGTGCAGCAGAACCGAAGGCTTCAAGCATCTCGTAGTGCGTGATCGAAGGTTTTCCGTTTTCACCAACCGTGAATTTGAATTCCGCCTTGGGGTGACGATCGATCGGTGCATCGATGGTGCCACTGGTTGGGTCTGGGTGCCCCTGAACGATGGCGTGATAAACCTTGTGCACCTTGCGATCCCTGAAGGCTTGTTTGAGGCGTGAGTAGGCCAGCTCCGATTTGGCAACCATCATCAAACCGCTGGTTCCCACATCTAGCCGCTGTACTATGCCCTGGCGTTCGCCAGCACCCGAAGTTGTGATCTTGATTCCGGCCTGCAACAATGCTCCCACCACGGTTGGCCCCTGCCACCCCACCGATGGGTGCGCAGCGACACCCGCGGGCTTGTCGATCACAACGATGTCGTCGTCTTCGTAAACGATTTTTAGATCTGGAATATCTACGCCCACTATTTCAAGTGGGTCTCGCGCGTCGGGAATCGAGACTTCAAGGCTTGCCCCAGCCACCAGACGGTCGCTTTTTTGCAACAGCTTGCCGTTCATGCTCGCGCCACCGTTTTCAAGGATGTCCGCGCAAGCCGATCTCGAGAGCCCCAGAATCTTTGAGATTCCGGCATCGGCACGTTGATCGGCAATGCCATCTGGAATGATGATGTGCCGAGTTTCAGGCATGGGCTACCCCGCCGACTTTGTCGCCCAAGGCCACGCGCACGGCGACCGCCACCATCGTGATGGTAATGAAGCAGTCGGCGATATTGAAGATGGGAAAACCGAAGGGTATTTGGATGAAGTCGACCACCATGCCGCTTCCAAAAGCGGGTGGTCGGGTGAGTCGGTCGATTAGGTTGCCCAAGACCCCGCCAGAGAGGCAGCCCGCCATGAACAACCAGACCGTTGTTTGCATCCGGTGAGCTCGCGACAGCACAAATACCAGTGCCACGCTGGAGATAATTGTGAAAATCCAGGTGATGCCGAATCCGAGGCTAAAGGCAGCCGAATCGTTGTAAGTGAGATACCAACCGAGAACATCGCCCAGCACCGGAACACGCAAATTCGGAGTGAGCGACGAGATGGCGGCTTCTTTGGTGAGCTGATCGACCAAGGCGATGACAGACGCCATGGCCACTACGAAGGCGAACTTCGCAGATGAAGGAATGCGCCTCGACACTTTCCTAGATCTCGGTCAACCCGAGAAACGAGGTTGCGGTTGAGGTGTTGGTTGGCGCGGTGTTGGAGGTGTCGAGATCGGCCAGTTGGCTCTCGATGAAGGTTTTGATTTTTAGTCGGTATTCGCGCTCGAACGCTCTCAGTTCTGAAATCGTGTGCTCGATCAACGCCTTGTCTTGCTCGAGGCGAATCTGATCGGCCTTTTGCTGTGCCTCCGCCTCGCGAACGATTCGAGCCGCCGTTGCATGACCCTCGGCGATGAGTGCCTCCTTCTTGGCCACTCCCTCACGAACGTGCTCGTCGTGAAGTTTGCGCGCGAGTTGCAGCAGGTTGTTGGTGTTGTTGCCATCGAGAGCCGCGGGATCGCCGATTGCCTCGGGAAAGGCGCTGGCCGCATCGATTACCTGAACCGGGGCTGAGGCAACAGGTGCAGAGGAGAGCTGACTGACCATACCGGCCGGAGTGCGCTGAAGGTCTGCGAGTCTGGCTTCGGATGCAAGCAGGCGCTGACGCAGGTCTTCGTTCTCTTGGGTGACGCGGCGCATCTCGATGACAATCTCATCGAGAAAGTCGTCGACTTCATCCTGGTCGTAGCCCTCGCGGAACTTCGTGGGTTGAAATCTTTTATTAACCACATCTTCTGGAGTCAATGGCATTTCAGTCCTCGTTTCTGGTGCGAAGTAAAGGTTACCGCACTCTAACCCAGCGAGTTGCCTAGTGGAGTTGTCGCACCAGATTCTGTGCAATAACTATGCCAATCAGAACGATCGTCCAGCCGAAATCGAGGGCTATGGCGCCGAACCTAATGGTCGGAATGATCCGTCGCACAAACTTCACCATGGGGTCGGTGAGGGTCAGGGCAGTTTCGGCAACTATCAAAATGAGCCCGGATGGTTTCCAGCTCGGGTTTATCGATCGGGTCAGGTCTACGAAGAACCGCACCCACATGGCCCAAAAGAGAATCTCAAGTGCATACGAGAGAATGAGGCCAATCAACTGCATTACGGCTTGACGAGCCCGTCGTCGCCGGTTGCCTCGGAGTCGTCTGGCTCGTTCACATCGACATTGTTTGGAGTAATCAGAAAGACCTTTGGAGTGATTCGCTTGATATTGCCATCCACGCCCGACTTGAGTCCGAAGAGGAAGTGCACCATTTTGTTGGCGTCAGACTCCGAGAGTCCAGCGATGTTGATCACTACCGAGATTCCGTCGCGGTAAATCTCCGCAATATTCTTGGCATCGTCGTAGCTCTGGGCATCGATGGTGCGAATTTCGCTCGACACTGCCACATTGTTTCGACGGATTGGCGTGACTCGAGTTGCGACCCTGGCGGCCGAAGTGGTTGGGGCGGCTGGAGCAGTTGCTTCACCCGAGCCGAGTCCGATGTAATCCATCGCTTTAGAAAACAGTCCCATGAAACCCTCCTAGGAATTCAATCCTCTTCAGAATATGGCTAGTAGTTTCGATTGCCCGTGATTGCGGTACCGATTCGCAAGTGTGTCGCGCCGTATTCGAGGGCTGTTTCGTAGTCGTTAGACATCCCGGCCGAGATTTTGTTGGCCCTCGGATGCTCCCGCCGAAGCTCTTCGCTGAGTGCCGCTACGCGCTCAAACTCCACTCGCGGGTCAATCTCGAGGCCGCCAACTGCCATCACTCCGATGAGGTTCAATCCTTTGGACGAGACCACTTGGGCTGCCATCGGTAGGAGTTCGGTTGGGTTCACTCCCCCGCGATTTGGGTCGTCGGTGAGGTTTACCTGTAGAAATACATCAATCTCGACCTCGTTGGTCGAAGTCGCAGAGATCAACGCATCGAGCAGTGATGAACGGTCGACACTGTGGATTGTCGAGGCGTATTGAATTACTCGTTTGGCCTTGTTGCTCTGGAGCTGTCCAACGAAGTGCCAGTTGGCCTCACTGTGAGCGCCGTCTTGAGCCAGAGCGACCGCCTTTGGGCCGGCTTCCTGGTCTCGGTTTTCACCGAAATCGCGGACCCCGAGCCGATACAGCTCTTGGGCCAGTTCAACCGGATGATTCTTGGTGACAACGATTCGCACCACTCGATCGTTGCGCCCCAGCTGCGACATTTTGGAGTCGATCTTGGAATCGACTTCGTGAAGTCTCTGCGCAAGGGTCAACGACAAAGCGGGTTACTTCAGGAAATCGGGAATATCGAGATCGTCGCCGAAGGTGCCGTCTTCCGACTGTGGCACATCATCAATCACTGGGATGGCACGGGTAGCCGTGTCTAGGCTCGCATCTGCCGAATCGGCAGCGGCGGCTAGCTCAGTTGAATCTTCGAACCAGGACTTGCTGGTCGTGGTCTCGCTTGCAGCGGTATCGCTTAGGTATGAGGGTGAACTGGCTCCAGCCGCCACGGTTTCGGCGGCAGCAGCCGGGGCGAACGCGGCCGGAACGATGGTTTCAATCTTTGGTGCCGTGTAGGAAGGTCTTGCTGGTCGACGAACCTGGTTGGTCGAGTCAAAACCCGCGGCAATCACGGTGATA
>Ga0214921_10008635_pt1 | contig 13143 bp, 14 predicted proteins | sample LL1505_MetaG_FD_177992 | JGI IMG/M metagenome (GOLD analysis project Ga0214921, IMG submission 177992) | Freshwater microbial communities from Lake Lanier, Atlanta, Georgia, United States - LL-1505 | ecosystem: Environmental > Aquatic > Freshwater > Lake | place: USA: Georgia | collected... | reverse complement strand
CAGGGTTAACCACCTCGGTATTTTCTTATGGAAGGGTTGAGTTATGACGTTATACAGAAATGGGTCGGAGGCTTTGGTCGATGTAGTTCGGAATCTTTCCGACCTGGCTGACTACGACAACCCAGTGACGCTGAAGCTCCCTGGCAGCACTGTTACTTTCATTGACCTGATGGAGCTCCTAGACCGGAGCTACACCCTAGCTGAGGACCCGCTAGCCTTCCTCTTCTATAAGGAGCTAAGCGAGATCCTTGATGCTGATGTGTGGGGCCAATCCGTTTCCGAGAGACTCTCTTGTATCGAAACATCGGAGCTTCTTGTGCGGCTCGGCCAGCTGAACGACGCCCTCTCTGCGGTCAAGTTCAATGCCCCCAATAAGCAGTCGGAACTCACGGCGTTCAGAGAGGAGTTGAACAATCTCATCAGAGATTGGGAAACATTGCTTGATTCGGACTTCTCCGACGAGCAGAGAGTGTGCGTCATCACGGTGGCGGTAGCGGGACCGACGTCGAGGATAGTCGGGTTAGAATCCGAATTACGATCGGCGATCGATACCGTTATGCTGATGGCCGTCAAGGACCTCCCTGTCGGGATCGCCGGTAACGGTCGTCCCTTCATCCTTGACCTGGAGGGCCCGGAGCATCTGGACACCTTCATTTATGGAGAGGCGGTACGACAGCGGTACAAGGAGCTCGGAGTACCTTTGGTGTCCCAATCCCTCGTGGATGCTTTCTTCTCGGACTTGGCCGAGGAATGGAGCACCACTGAGGACGAAGAGCCAGAGGAACAGTAGGAGCAGGCCCCGTACGGGAACATCTCCTCTTCTCATTGGCCCGCTCGAAAGGTAGACCTACAAGCAACTCCTTTAGGAGGTAGCTTGTAGCGTGCGTCTACGGGCAGGAGGTATTCCAGCGCTGACAGTCCCCGGTTTTACCAAAGGATCTTCTCGCAACTTCTGTTCGTCGACTAAGGGCGCAAAGGATACAAAGTCGGCTCCCGGAGCGCGGGCCGAATGATGCAGCACCCCGGAGCTTGCGATACCTTCGAGGACAGCAGCACTTTCTCGAAGCCCCCTCAAACGGCACCATCCTTCTACTTTTGGTATAATCCCGCGATCGAAAACTAACCAGGTGTCGCAACTTTCTGCGTTGAGATTCTTCCCTCTGGTGCCATACTCACGCTCTGCTCTTTGATACATTCATATATGGGTATCTCCCCGTGCGGTCTCGAACGCTTCCGCGGAAGCGCTTGCGAGCGCACGGGGCTTCCAACAGGTTTTTTCTGGGGCCCTATTTTGTTTCGTAGGTCCAGTTTAGGAGGTTAGTACGATGATGAGGATCATCATGCCTTTGATCTGCGCTCTCAGCGGATCAGTCTTAGCTCAGGAGGAATCCGCTTTGCGGGCCAAACTCTTGAGAGCGACGTGCAGAGTTGATATCAACCCTGGCACGCCACACCAAAGCTTCGGTACCGGCACATTCGTGCAGGCGCCCTCGTCGGCCAGCCAATTGCTCATGGATAACGAGGTCCTTGTAGTATCGGCGGGCCATGTTTTGTCAGGGATAACGATTCGGGGAGGCGTTAACGTCACCCTTCCCGTTATCGACCCGAAAACCGGTCAAGCGACCAAGTGGGGCGAGAGCCTTTCAGCCCGTCATATCGACTTCGCAACAGAGGTCGAGGATGTCGGATTGTTGGCGGTCGTAGTTCCCTCGAAGGCGCAGTTAGATTCTCTGCACTTCGTGCCTCTCGCCGAGAAGCACGAAGCGCAATTAACGCTGAACGAGGAGTACATCGCCATCGGGTGTCGGGATGGCAAGCTGCCCAAGGCCGAGGTAACGAAGCCTTTGCAATACCACAACCCACACAACGAATTGGCGGCTCCGGTCATTCACGCCGGTCTTCTGCGAAGACCTGGTGATAGCGGGGGTGGTCTGTTCTGCAAGAAAGGAAGGCTGGTCGCTGTGTGCTCATCATGTGCAGAGAATACGGAGACTCCTATCGGATTCGGGTTACGGGGGTTTGACATCACCAAACCGATCCAAACCCACCGTGGCCCCGACTCAGTCTTCTATCCAGGCTGGCTGATTCACAAGTTGCCAGTTTTACGGGAGATACATGAAAAACGTTAATTTCGATGTTTCACCCTCTTGGGCAGAGCTCTTTCTTGTATACGGTTGTATCACTGGAAGCCCCTGCCCTTCTCTCTTCCTTAGTGACACACCGTCAGGGTGTTTCCAAGGCCGCCCCGGGTGCATTTTTTAATAGATACGGATGCGCCACACGTATCGTTAGATGCATCTTGGGCGACGCCGGCGATAGCGAATTGCACTCGACCTCCCTTCGGAGTTGGAGGAACGGAGGTCGGCTCCACACGCGCTCTCAAGGACACAAGAAGTCTCTTGCCACGCCTTTCGATGGTCAGAGTCTGGATTCCAGAGCTCATTTGGTAATTGCACAGTGGGTCAAGTCCGGATTCGCTCCTGAAGGTCCATTTATTTTTACCGTGCCTCTTCCATCCATCATGCGGATAGCACCCCTTTCCAACTTCCCCTGCTGGGAGTGTAGCTCCGTATCCCAGAGCCTCCCGCCCATCTAAACTCAACGCTAAACCCAGACCATCCTTGAGCGGGTCCATCGAGCGCAGCTCCTTCTCAGAGGAGAACTCTATCGATGCTTGCAAAGTAAGCGGTCGTTTATTTTGATATTTCGGCGCGCCCAGTCCAACGGTGAGGGATACGGAGCCCTTCTTCCTTGTACAGATCTCAAAGTCATAGGTCTGAACGTTATTAAGGTAGCTTGCTTCCTGAATCGTTCGAAGCGGATTCAACTCGACCCGCAAGGTATACTTACCCGGTCTTAGCCCCGTTACATCCACGTACTGACACCCGAGACCGCTCCCGTAAAAATCACCGCATCCTGCGGAGAGCTCATTACACGATCCACCGGGCGCAGGTGTTGGTATCGTAGGCAAGCATGTCGAATTAACGAGACAGAACCCCTCTTTGTGACCTCGCACGATTACCTCGCTGCTGCCCTGAGCGGTTACTGAGTAGTCAGAGAAGTTTCTAAGATGCGCGTGGTTGTGACCTCCTGCCAAGCTACACTCGAAGAGTGGGTTGGAGCACACGGGGTTCGGCACTGACTCGCAATCAGGGCATCCTGGATCGCCGAGCGATAGATTGCTCGGGCCGTCATTCCAGGCGGTGTGATCGAACGCTAACAACGTGCGGTTGGCAGCTCCACCGGCGCAGCCCTCTGCAACATCAGCGGGGTTCACCGACTGCCCCAAGCGAACGGTTACGTTGGCGATCTCAGGACGGAGATCGGGATCTGCGTGAGACACCCTCGGACCAGCAAAAGATAGAGTTCCGAGCATTACAATCGTTATGAGGGTCTTTCGTCGTGATACCATCCTCAGATCCTGATAGAGCTTAGTCCGTACCTCGTAGTATGAGGTCGCTAGAGATTTAAGTCAGCACATTTGTCTAATAGACTGGTATCACACACCGGCCATGCGAGTGAAACGGTAAAAAGTGAGTGGTGGCCCGGTACCGACTACCTAACGGAGCACCGAGCATCTCCGTCGAACAACGCAGCATTTCAAGGATTTACCGTATGCCACATCCGAACGATAACCCCCAATACCCTTTACATGTTCACCTTCGACCCGAAAAGCATCGACCTACCAGGTGCCGGCGCATCCGATCCCGCTCGCTTTTCGGTCCGGCCACTGCCCGTCTCTAATAACGAGATCCCTTCGGAACATGTTGCAGGTAGCACGGTCGCCAATCTTCCCGGTGGCGAATCAGTACGGTTCACCAGGGTCAAAGATAGTCTGATCGTCGGACCTTCAGAGGCGCTCGTGTTTCTTCAAGGGGAAGGGGGCACGATGTATTGCGTCGATAGCTCCCTACTCCCCTGCATCGCACCGATAACGTTCCTTCCGGAGGTCTTAAGTTGTCCGGGGATGTTGCTCGAACCTAAGGAGAGGGTCTTAGAGGATCCAGCTCTCTTTTTAGCGGGACAGGCGAGTCGCGCTCCCTTTCACTGGCCCCACGACGCATTGACACGATTGCTCGCGTTCGAACGAACGGGGGAGTCTGCCCGCATTCTCATCCCGTCGTATCAGGCCAATTCGCGCTTCATCGTTGAATCGCTGCGGCTTCTGGGGATTGCAGAGGATCGGATTGAATACATACATCCAAATGAACGGATTCGAGCAAAGGAGCTCTGGTTGTCGGAGGATCTCGCACCCCACGACCCGAAGCTGAATGTCCTGCTCGAAATGTTGCGCACCCGGATGCTTGAGGGGGCTGGATGCGACCCGTACTGCTCGCGCTCTCTGGGTCAGGGGCGGAGTGTCTACATCTCACGACAGGGCACTCCCGAAAAACGGGGGATTCAAAATGCGGATGAGTTTCTCGAGCTCGCCCAACGCTACGGATTCGAGGAACATCGTCTTGAGCGGCTCTCTGTTCGAGAGCAGGTTCGTCTCGCGGCTGAAACGACGCGAGTCCTCGCTCCTCATGGAGCCGGACTCTTCAACACACTCTACATGCCCGGCGGCGATGTTGTTGAAATGTTTCCGATAGACAGTAACGGCAAAGACACTAACCTGCCCTGTTGGGGTCGGTTACTTGATGCGCACGCCTCACAAGGGCGTTCACTCTCGTGGCGCGCGATAGAGTCAGCGATTATTCGATCAAGCGATAGGGAACTCGATAAATTCCTCATCATAGCAGACCTTGACAAGATAGAGGCTTGCCTCCGAGCCCCGCATTCGGGGTCGACAAACGTTTGGACTCGGGTCTGATCCTGAGATATCCCCGCACTTTTCCGAATAATTGTTAATTGTTTTGTCAGTTATGGATAGAGGTTCACGCAAGCGAAGGATCTGTATCTGTGGAGGGGCTACGACCGCCCGTGCAATTCGCCCCTCTTGATGAAACCTGTAAATTCACCAAGGTCGTTCAGCCTTACGGGCGGTCGTAGCCCATATACGCCCCTCCACATATAAACACCCCTGGCCAATTCGTAGGGAATATCTCAGGGTCTGCCCCGTTTCCTATCCCCCCGCACGTCAACGAGTGAGGTACATTCAGGTGCCTAAGGCTTACACAACTCCGCCAGATGCTGCACATCATCTCTCATCTGCTCGAGAATCGTTTCCGGCTTCACAGAGATAACGAACCGCCCAAGGCTCAACACACGTCGAGTTAGCTCAGGCGACGCGATCCCAGGGAACCGTCGAACCAGATTCTCCTCAATCCATAAGTCCTCTTGGTCTACGTGCCAGGTCTGCGCAGCGTAGTACCGCGAGGCAGGAGCAGCGATAGTTATCTCAATCGTCTCTGGCTTTGAGCCGGACCAGATACCGAATCCCTCTAACCAGTAGGGCTTCGATGGCGACTCAACCTTCTCTGGTTCAGGAGGGGCCGGAAGTTCAGCAACTTCACGGATCTCCTTGATGAACGAAACGTTCAACACGATCTGACGATCTCGCGAATCCTTGAACATTGCGTAAAGGATACCATCGGAAAAATGAAGACGCTCAAACATGCCTCCGTACTCTCGATCCTCATCGTGCCGCCAAGGAGATCGATACTTGATCACTACAAGTTGCCCCCGGTGACACAACGAGAGGAGTCTCACGAGATCGATATCGGCAAGCTTTGCGATTGAGGTGGCTTCCGACGAGAAGCGGTTTCGAATGTGCTGCAAATCGTGGTCGACATCTGAACGACCATTGGTGATACGTGCCCACAAAGCTGACACAGCATCCTGCAGGGACGCGTCATCGATCATGCCAGCGAGCTCGCTGAGCAGGATCAGCGCAACTAACTCATCCCGTCCTGGGGGCAGCGATGCAAAGGAGAACTCAGGATTGGTAAGATAGTACCCACGATTGGATTCGTCGTAATCAATCGGAACTCCAAACTCATACCGTAGCCTATCTATCGTTCGCATCGCGGTGCTGCGGGAGCATCCACACATTGCCGCAAGGCTCGAAGCGTTCGGATACGCTTTCTTCTGCAATTCACCCTGAAGCAAGAGAGAGCGCTTCAGGAATGTTGATGTGTCCATACCCCTCCTCCGACCGCTTATGATGCGAGATCGAACGCGATACTTCTGAGTATGAGCCATCGAAACAACCGGTGAAACACAAAATAAACAGCCACTACGGAGTTCACGGATTAACGTGCCTAACCACTTCAAACAAGGACGTGTGTCAATGAATGAGCTAGGCACGAAACTACTAAAGACACGAGCCATATGGGTCGGTCGGCCCACCCGGCGAACTGGGTTGTATCGATAACCAGGTCCGGAAGTTGCTTAAACAGCCGAAGGATGCACAGCTGGAAGAGGTGCAGTGCCGCGCGAAGCGCCGTCGACCCGAGCCATACACGTCACTGAGCGGCCCGGCATTCGACACAAAGAGATGTCCGACCAGCGCCTATCCCTCACATGATCGGCCGTCATATAGAGACCGATGGCATCAAGGGGCCTCGCTACTAGTGCCAGCCGCGCTAAGGGGAGAAGCTCAACCAGGGATAGTCCTGGCCTGAGGATCGCGCGAGCCCGAGTGAGTAGCGGATCGAACGAGGAGTTTTGAGGCGTCGACTCTTCACATCCCAGCGGTTCGGAAGGGGCCAATGCCATCACGGCATCAGCGATATGGTTTGACACATGACACCTCCAACCGACAGACCGGCTCGTAGGCCGGACACCATCTCACCGTTGGCATTCCGCTATCAAATACCCGTATCACAGAATGATACACCCCCTTACTCTGGGACAGTCAGGCTCCGGAGCTACTCCCTACGGTTCAGAAAGGATCTCGGAAAGCGTTGGAACACGATGACGACGCACCGAAGTATCCCTAGAATGCCACGAATTGAACTGTCGGGCGGAACACATGCGGTCGACCTTACCTATACATGACAAGGGGAACTACCTGTGGAGAGGCTTTAAGATCGAGACATTGCTGATTGGACACATGCTCGTTTACCTGTAGCAACGAAAACCTTGATTGATCTCGCTTCGATTGATAGCGGAACCTTAAGGGTGACCGGGGGTTACAAAACGTAACAGAGGATCTCTTCAGCCGATGGCGCGCAGCGGGCACTCAAGCGGGGCTCGATCTGACGATGTACCCACGGGTCGGTGGAGCTTCGGCCGGCAACCTTGCGGCGGGGCTTGGGATTCCCACCCTCGATGCGCTTGGACCCCGTGGGGGCGGTGCGCATGAGAAGGGGAGCATCTCATCTTGTCATCACTGACCCCGAACACGTTGAACCTGATCTACTTTTTGTGTAATCAGACAGAGAGATAATCGGTTTAAGTGAACGGTCTCTCCACGGATACACGCTTATATCTTCTGGGAGGAAGCGGGGCGCGGACGGAAGTTCCTTGAAGCAGCGGGTTTCCCCGGATACAGTACAGCTTTAACTGTGGTCGTGGGGGTGAAATGAAGGCGCTCTGTTCAGCTTTGTTGGGATTAGTCACAGCCCTATCGCTCTCAACTCAAGCTTTCGCTGATCTGCGAGTAGGGTTCATCGGTGGCTTCTCGGGACCGGGAAAGGCGTTCGGTGATGCAGCTCGTAACGGCTTCGAGTTGGCTCGAGAGGAGTTCGGGCCACAGCACATCACTGTGATCTACGAGGATGACCAGTTCGACCCGAAGAAAACGGTCGGAGCATTCACTAAGCTCGTTCACACCGACAAGGTCGATCTGATCGTCGTTCTTGGTTCAACCCCTGCAGCCACTATCGCGCCGCTCGCCGAGAAGAAGGGGATCCCCACGGTCGCTTGGGCAAGTGCTGAACAAGTCGCTCAGGGAAGGCGCTGGACGATTCGCTCATGGGCGAGCGGTCGTGAGGAGGGGAGAGCTCTCGCTGACAAGGCCCGAGAGCTCGATCTCAAGCGGGTAGCAACCCTCGCGTATACCGATGAGTATGCCCTGAGTGTGGAACAGGGATTTCGATCGAGTTTCGGATCAGAAGCGGTCTCACTTGGAGAGGTCCTCGCAACAGAGCAAGACTTCGCATCGGTTATTCTGCAAGCTAAGGGGAAGGGTGTAGATGGGATCGCCCTGTGCTTGAGCTTTGGCCAGGGAGCACGCTTCGCCAAGCAGATGCAGCAACTCAATGTCAAAGCTACCATCCTGGGATGTGAGACGTTCAATAGCTCTCAAGAGAAGGAGCTGAGTCAGGGGGCTCTTAAAGGAGCTTGGTTCGCATCCGTGCCGGTCGCCGCCGCATTTCAGTCGAGGTACAAAGATCGATTCAAGGTGGACACGAGCATCGGTGGTTCGGCGGTTCATTACGAGCTGTATCGGATCTTAGGAGAGATAGCCCCCTCAACCCCTTCACAGGAGCAGATACGGGATAAGCTCCTCTCGGTACGGGGTCGCGAGTCGGCCGTGGGGCGTTTCGACATAATCGCCCGAGACGGGGATCACTGGTTTAATCTTCCTATTGGCATTCATAAGGTCGGAGAACAGGGATGAATAACGTGCAAGGGCTCGTATAGCTTTACACGAACCGCTCTCGCTGAGCCTCAATCAAGCGCCGAAACTCATCGCTCACGACATGGACATCTACGCAATCGACTCGAAACGGAAGAGGGCACTCCTCAAGAGCGGCCTCGAGTAATGCCATGGTTTGAAGAGGTATCGGAGCCTTTGCGTAAAGCGCCAGGTCGAGATCCGACGAGGGCTTGGCGGTACCACTAACCCTGGAACCAAATGCCCATACCTCAATATCAGGCAAGAAACTCTTGAGGATAGCCCGAAGTGTATCGCGCTGCTCGGGAGTGATTGCGATCATATGAGGTGCCTTATGAGCGGGTGCGTAGCTGCCCCAACAAATACTGCCCTTCCTCTACGAACTGGGGGATTACTTGAAAGACTTCCTGTGCTTTGGCCTGATCGTAGGTATGACTCGTTGTTCCCCGGGCTTTTCGAAAAAGGGTCCATATATCGTAACTTGAGCGAAGAAGTCCTCTTTCGTGACCGAGTCGAATAAGGTCGCCGAATGCCAGGGCATCGATAGTTTGAGGATCGCTGCTCGTAGCCTCAAGAAATCGCTTCAGCATTTTCCAGCTTATCTCGTAGGTACATTCAAAGCGCTGAATGGCTCCATCGCGTAGAAGTGGGTGCGCGTTTGGCTCAGAGGCTAGCTTCATTCCCTCTTCTAGTTGAGCGATGGCACGCTCTAATGCAGTTAGGTCTAATCGCATACCCTATCGAGTATTCCATATCTTACCGGACCAGGAAAGCTGCGGAAGAGAGGCCCGGTGTACGCTTAGACATGAGAGTTCCCTGGGACAAGATCAAGGATATACGAGCAGTCGGGACCGATCATCGGTCCCTCTACCGGGGGTAGGTCAGGCCCCCGCTTCCACCCCAGTCCCTCGTACAAGCGAGTAGCATCTGCAAAAGCACTGGGGGGCTCGAGATGTAATCGAACAAGCCTCTCCCTTCGCGCAACGGTAACGATATGCTCAAGGAGACGCCGTCCGAACACACGTCCTCTATGACTCGGCGTCACGTAGAGATCGCTCAGCATACCAGCATCGTTTTCGAGCTTCTTCAGCACAGCGACTCCGATGGCACGACCAGCGTCGAGCGCACCGTGCTCCATGACGTTTGATGGGTTCGCACCGAACGAAACTATCACCGCTTCCCTATGCCCTGTTGTCTGAGCACCTTGAACAGCGGACCTCCGCTCTGGAAATGCGCTCGATTTGGGAGGAGCTGCAATCTCGAGACACAACCGGCCCCGGATTACGGGAGATCCTGCTCCTTAAGGCATCTGGCTATACCACGAAAGAGATAGGCTCCATCCTAGGGGTCAAGGAGACAACGATCTGGGGTCGATACTTCATTATGCTCCCAAAGGCCTTGCAGAAAGCTATCGAGGCAAGCGAGCAGAAAAGCGCTTCGGCTGAGGGCTTCAATTTATAGGATACGGCACATGCACGGATAATTTCATGAGAAACAGTGCATAGCGGCTCCCTAGGTCCTATCGATCGAGGGCCGCTGTGGCACACGCCATAACCTTTGCTCGCAGACTATCCGGCCCGGCAAAAAGCACATAGATCGGGGCCCTAGAGCCATCGGGACGGAGGAGAGGTACGTTGTGACGTGGGTAACACTTAGCGAACACCCCCACTATCTCTTTCGTCTGCTCAATATAGACCGGCGAGCCGGAGAGACCGATCAGTTCGTTGCGAATATCTCCCAACTCGCTGGGCACACGCATCACGAAAACGGAGAAGCGTTGATCTGCGGGTGCGTGCGAAGGAATCGGTACCGCAATACGGGTCGGCGTGCCGGTAAAACGAAAATGCCCACGCCCCTTACTACAGAAACTCACTATCTGAGAGGTAAGATTATCATCTGTCACCCCCTCAGCGAGCCTCCCGACCGGGAGAGCTCCTGTGTCGAGCGCGTTTCGCGTAACCACCGCCTTATCGATGACCGACAGATCCATGAGGGGATCGAGAAACTCCACCGCCCGAATATCGCCTTTTGCTGGGGCGAGAACGTGACCATTAGTGACGACGACGTCTATGGAGCTCTCGCCGACCTTCGCACGAATGATCGCACCGCTCGCGAGCATTTTTAATGAGTATCCTCCCCCCGGAGGCACGGGTGCCCCCGCCAATTTTCCATCCGGCTCCCTTCGACGCGGTTGCGAGATACCGTGTCGCACGACGTGCTGAACGGAGGTAAGAAAGACGGTCCCTTCATTATCGATCATGACTTTGCAGGTGGGGAGATGTTCAGGCTGATGGGTGAGACGTTCACCCTTACATTCCGGAATCGAAGCGAGTTGAGAATCGACCGGCCGCCAGTCCGACTCACGAAAAGGCGGGGGATTTACCACATCGGCAGCAACGGCCATCCGCCCCACCAACGGCATCGACAACCCGAGTAACGAGAGCGCGCCTCCTAGAGCATCACGTCGAGTGAACGTATCTACCTGAGCCTTACTCATCAGCGCTTGCCTCGCAGAACTCATCCCTGGGGAGACAAGGCAAAACCTTGCGTCAGCGAGGTTTTGCCTTATATCCCCAGGGCTCTTGGTATCACGACATGCGTTGCTACTCTAGTTTTTTCAACTTTGATTCGCTAGCAAAGGTACCTTATACAGGCTCGCGTTACTCAGAATGGCGCCAAACAAGCGCCCCCACTTACGCAAACCGCCAGCTCGATCCCTCCTTTGAATCGAGGACCTCAACTCCTCGCGCTGCGAGATCCTTTCGGATCTCATCTGATCGCGCAAAATCTTTAGCAGCCCGCGCTTCGATCCGTTCGGCGAGAAGTTGGTGTATCTCGCTGGGTGTGCACGGGGTGGCCTTAAGGATAAGCGCGATAATCTTGAGCCCTTGAATCTCGATCTGCTCAAGGTTCTCAAAGAAGATACCGAGAATTGCACCCAACTCGTACAAAACCCCTACCCGATGTTCGATCTCCGGGGTGGGAGCACCAGCGGCGTCAAGCGCCTGTGCTATTTTGGCGCGGAACTGCTCCAACGCCACAAGCGCCTCTGGTGAGTTGAAATCGTTATCCATCGCAGCTTCAAACGCGGACATAACCGCCACGGTCTCAGCATCGCTCAACATCGCCTCGTTGACGCCCGCCTTTGGCACACGAGCAAAGAGTCTGTGAAAATCCAGGAGGGAGTTCAGGTTATCGCGGAAGAGCTTATCGGAGAGGTCGACCCCTGATCGATAGTGGTGCCGAGCTACCACGAACTTTAGTGGCTCCGTTCCGTAGATCTCCAACGCATCGATCAGGCGAACGAAGTTGTTAAGGGACTTCGACATCTTCTGACCGTTGATGTTCAACAGGCCTGAGTGCATCCACACATCGCTGAACGAGCCACCGGTGTACGCCTCCGACTGCGCGATCTCGTTTTCGTGATGCGGGAATTTGAGATCGAGTCCTCCACCGTGAATATCGATATGATCACCGAGGGTCTCGTGGATCATGACCGAGCACTCAATGTGCCATCCTGGACGACCGACCCCCCATGGCGAAGGTTGGGCGAGCGAGGTGCTTTGGTCAGCTTTCCATAACGCAAAATCAAGTGGAGACCTCTTTTGCCTATCGAGCTCCTTACGGACGCTTTCGTACAACATCGCCGTGTTTTGATTGGAGAGCTTGCCGTAATCATCCTTCTTCGACACATCGAAGTAGACACTTCCGTCTTCTGTGACGTAGGCGAACCCCTTTTGAATGAGCTGTTCGACGAAGGTGATGATCTGGGGCACGCATTCGGTCACCTTAACAAGCCTATCAACGGCGAGAACATTCAACCGCTTCGTGCAGGCGTAGAACTCGTCGGTAAATTGGCGAGTCATCGCCATCGGGTCTATAGAGAGCTCCTTCTCCTTGTTGATGATCTTGTCATCGATATCGGTCACGTTTTGCACAAAGGTAACGTCGAGGCGGCGATAAGCAAGGTACCGACGGATCATATCGAAACGAAACGCCATCAAGCCGTGACCCATGTGCGAGTGGTCCTGTGGGGTGAGTCCACAAACATACATCTTTACCTTCGGCGACACGGGGCTCTTATCGATCGGATCGAAAGTCCTCTTCTCACCCCCGAGTGTATTGTAGATAGTTATCTTGCGGGCACTTGCTCGGTATTCGGTCTGGCTACGTAACATGTAAGGCAACTCGTCTCTTCTCCGCTCCTCATGCAGCAAGGAGTTGGGTTCCCAGATGGTACACCACCTGGGGCATACATTAAACCCTTGAAGGAGGCTGCAAGGCGCTCAAATCAGAGCACATTTCGGCTGGTGGAGAGGCCGTTCTTTGAGGGAATATCTCCCCTATGGTTACGATCGAGAAGTTTGAAGAGGTGTGCGACAGGGCGAAGGAGCTCCTGCTATCACCACGAACCGTTGTGTGGACGATTCCACTGATTATCGTCTGGAGGCTCCTCTGCGGCTCCCCCGCCGATCCCGACCTCTTTGCTCGGGTCGCGATGGGACGTCTTGCGCTCTCGCTTAACTACGTCCCCCTGAGGGATCCCTTTGCATTCACACCAACCCTCCCGACCTGGGTCGATCATGAGTGGCTCTCGGGGGTACTCTTCTACCTCGTTGCTGGAACGACGGGGGACG
>Ga0214921_10008634_pt1 | contig 13144 bp, 14 predicted proteins | sample LL1505_MetaG_FD_177992 | JGI IMG/M metagenome (GOLD analysis project Ga0214921, IMG submission 177992) | Freshwater microbial communities from Lake Lanier, Atlanta, Georgia, United States - LL-1505 | ecosystem: Environmental > Aquatic > Freshwater > Lake | place: USA: Georgia | collected... | reverse complement strand
AGCCCAAAGGGCCTGCTCCAGCTAGCGGTTGGAGGCTTTACAGCCGATTTACGTTGCAATATCAACTTCAGGGCTGAGAGGCCAAAGGGCGCCATGGGGGATAAAAAGGTGCACCTAGCTTGTCAGAACAGAGCAATATTGGCTTTATGGGGTGGGAATTGGGCAAGCCCACCCCAAAACCCTGGCAGCACAGACGTTTGGCGATTACCTGGATTTAATATGTAATAAAAAACCAGTTGGATTTTTGATCGGTAAAAATTCACATGATGTATATATTCGTGCACCTTAATCTCTGGTCAGGACCAATTCCCTAATAAAAACTAATAAAAAAAGCCAACCTTTTGGCAGTTCCCCTCTCCGTAGTAACTGCGATCTCTGCATTAGCTCAAATTACCAGCACCTCCGCTGGTAATGAAGGAAATTAATAGTCGATTTTGAACACCACTGCGTCAATCGGGCTGGATAAGAACTGACCCTAATGTGGGCTTGTTATTTGATGGTTCTAGATGGTGAAAAGCCAATGGCTGAGCCGCTTTTGACTTTTTTGGTGTGTTGAGTAGGTATTGGGCTACCAATGGCTACAAGGTACGTAAGTTGGCTTGGCTTAAGAGGTGGTGAGGCTGTAGGTCTGTGGTTAGTGAGCTGATTTTGACTCGTGAGAAAAGCACCATCACTGAGAAGTAACAACGGCAGCCTGCAGGTGCGGGTAAGGATTGATGGTCGTGATTGTTTTATCAATCGTTTGGGTCGTTGGGAAGACCCAGTGGCAGTGGCAAAGGCACAAGCCATCAGTGCCCAGATATGGAGTGATTACCAGCAGGGCAGCTTTGATCGGAGCTTGATGGCATACCAGCCGCTGGTGGCAGGTAAGCAGGTGGGGTTGCTTGAGGCACTGAGGGTGAGGGCAGAGAGCTTGAGGCAAGGAGCAGCCATTCACGCCTACCGGCTGCTGCTGAGGTATGGACAGCCAGTGCGTAACCGCAGTGATGCAGAAGCTTTTTTGAAGTGGTTACGGGATGAGGGATTGAGTGACTGCACCATTGCTGGACTGATGACCCACTACCGGCAGTGCTCTGGTGGTAACCTGACTTTGTTCACCCATAAGCTGCGGTGGAAAAGAAGGTCAGTGCAGAGTGATGTGCTGAGCGCGTGTGAAATCAAAGCAGTGTTGAGTGACTTTAAGGAGAAGAAGAGCTGGTAGTAGCCAACAAAGGCTGATTTGCACGTGAAATCAATTTATTGGGGTGAAACCGTGTGCCTTTTATTGTGCGCTTCTATTCTCTTAAGGGCACCTCGAAAAAAGAGATTTTTCCTTGCTTTAGCTGTTCATAAAAAAATGCCTTTCGGCAAATGGTAATCATGCAAACTCTCTCAATAGTGAAAAAGAATTACAGTTTATGTAATTTTATTAGTTAATTAAATGCTGACCAATGAATTACTTGAAAGATATAGGTAGCGCAAGAAATTAAATGTAAGATTTTTTAGGCTCCACCAAGCCTTATTCTTTTTAAGCCCGATTTTTCTTGTGAATTTGCCTCCCATTGATGTGGCAAAACAACCAAATACATGTTCTACTCGAGCTCGAGTTTGAGACCTAATAGAATTACGCTCTGTTGCAGCTGCACTTAGAGGGTGACTTCTTGAGCCCTTCTCATGGATCCTATTTTCAAATCCAGCTAAGCTAAGTAAATCTCTAAAACGTTCGCCAGAATATGCAGAATCTGCCCATATATAATCATCGTGATTTTCAGGATCTAGGAGCATTGGAAGCATCTGGCTATCGTGAATATTTGCAGGGGTAACTACAAAGCGTCTGATAAAACCGTGCTTAGCATCAATGCAAATGCTGTTCTTATAACCATAGTGATTGATATCATTTTTTTAACCCAACGCGCATCCAAATCCTTTTGCTGCAGTCACTTTGGGCTTTCATTCCATCCATCTGGCAGGCGATTCGCCTTTATCTCTTTATTGTCTTCCCGGCTATTGCGCTGCCTTGGGACAGGAACAAGTGTGGCATCAATGATTTGTCCACCACGGGCTTCTAATCCTTGATCTCTTAGGTAGCTCTCAAACATTTCAAAAAGCTCCTCTATTACATTCGCCTTACGGAGACGCTCTCTAAAAAAAGCCACTGTAGTTTCATCAGGGATATCATTCATTACGCCTAAACCAACAAATTCCTCAAACGAACGCCTGTCATTAACTTGAAATTCAACCTCTTCATCACTCAGATTAAAAAGTTGTTGGAGAACCAGCATTTTAAATAAAATAAGGGGATCAATTCTTTTACGGCCAGCATTGCTCTTGCGTTCTTGACTGTAACCCTTGTCAAGTAATGGGCGAAATGCCTCCCATGGAATTGATTCCGAAAGGCAGGTTAGAACAGGCTTCTTATTTTTGAGCTTTGATACTCTTTCTTGTTCGTCCCAGAAACCTTTTTGGCCCATTGGTAACGGTCAATTATCTCAGAGAATTATAACTCAAACTGAACCTCTATCTAGAGCTACATCAATTTTTCGAGGTGCCCTTAAGATCTAATTTATTGAAGTGCTCATCATTTTATTTTGCAAGTCTTGATTACCAGACTAGGTGGATGGCTATTGCATCCAATAATATTGCAAACAAGAATCTATATTTTGCTGTCAAGCTTTCGGATTAAGAACTGAAGTTTTATTTAAATCAGCTTCGGGAGGGTTAGGGGAATTTTAGTTAACCGGCCAGAGAAAAAATTGGAGCCCAGGGCAGTGAATGTAATTTCAGGTTCTATTAAACCCAGGAGCTTGGGCTGGGAAGAGTCAACCGTGAAATAAGCAGTGGTAAACCTTGCTTGAAAATTGAACAGCGCCGTGAACTTAGGTTGGAATTAATCACAAGACTGCTAGTATATTATCTATGTGTAGACTGATTAAATCACAATGGCGCACGAGATTGCTGGGCCAGTGGCCACTGAAGAGATAAGGGCTGTTGCTCTGCTGAATGAATGCAGATATTCAGAGGCCCTACCATTATTAAGATTTGCAAAAGAAAATAATGAACTCAGCTCACAGGGATTGTTGAATTATGCAATTCTAGAAAGAACGGAAGGTAATTGCGCTAAAAGTATTGAGTTACTAGAAGGCCTAAGTGATATAAAATTGGAAGACAAGAAAGAACTAAATTTAGGTATATCCTTTATGTTGATGGGTGAAAAGCATAAAGGCCTGCAGCATTTAATGAAAGCAAAAGTTTTATCCCCATCCGACTGGGAGATTTCCTTTAATTTGGGAGTGGCGTTAGGCGAAGTTGGTGCAGATGTTAAGGCAATAAAAGAGCTAGTCTATTCATTGCGAATAAAGCCAGATCATGCTAGTTCCTATAGCCAGATCGCGGCCATATTATTAGTCAAAAACAAGAAATTTTTCGGAAAAATTATATTAGAAAAGGGATTATTGCTTTTGCCTGGCAATGCTTCATTAAGCCTGATGCTTGCGGATATTTATAGCAAATGCAATAAGCCTTGCAAGGCTATTCAAGTCCTTAGTGTTGCCCTGGAAGCCAGCAGTGGCAACGAAGATCTTCTTGAGAAACTGGCATCATTTTATGTTAGTTCTAATGGCTTTTTAAAAGCAAAAGATTTGTTAATTGACTCTTTAAAAAGAAATCCTGGCTCAACCAGGACTCAAGGCATTCTAGCGAATATTTATATGCTTTGCGGCGAGTTTGACGAAGCGGAGTCTCTATATAAAGCTGCAATAAAAAGCGATAGAGACAATGTTGATTTGCGTCTAAGATATGCCGAGTTAAGCTTGAATAAAGGCATGGCTGCGAAAGCATTTAATGAGCTCAATGAATTGCTAAGCAAAGGCCTAAATGATTGGAGGATATTTTATTTACTTGCTGAAACAAGTTATACGATTCTTGATTCCTCTCAAATGGTGAAGTATGCTGACAGGTGCATTGAATGCGGTAACCTCGAGCTCAATGTTTACATTAGATTGGGTTATTTTTATATTAAGTCTGGAAAATTTGAAAAGGCCATACATTCTTACGGACTTGGGCATATGATTTCCCCTAATAACACCGATATACTATATAATCTAGCTGTGGCTAATCGCTTAAGTGGAAATGATAAAGTTGCGGCAGATCTCTATGAAACGTGCATAAGCCTAGGTAGCGACAATGAAGATCTCGTATTTAATTTGAGTAAATTATATATTGAACATGAAATTTTTGATGACGGCCTGGCTTTGCTTAAGAAAAAAATTATTAACATTATCGCCAAAAAGTCATGCGAGCAAATTACAGAGACCGAGATGAAAATAATTATTATGTATGTCGAAACATATCTTTCTTGCTTTGCTCCAGAGGGATTGCTTGATGACTTGATCGATTTATCGCAACCCGTTCTTGATCTTATCGGTTTACTGTATTGCACTAAAACATATATGTCATCGAGTGAATTATTGAGATCTCGTCAATTGTTCAAGCTAGGGCTTGATAGGCTGGAATCTTTAATTGCTCAAAAAACACATGGAAATCTCGTCTCAGCCGTGATAAATAGCTGTACTAATTTTTATTTATCCTATCACCAGTGCAATGACATTGAGCTACATAGAAGATATTCTAATGCTTTATATTTTTATATGGCAAGTATTTGGGGGAGCAGCTACGTAGACTGGGCCGGCAATGATTTCCCTATTGCTACAGACTCAAGCATTGAACTTGCTGATTCCCCATCCAAATTAAGGGTTGGCTTTATATCTAAGAATATGAGAGATCACAATGGTTTCTCTTGGTGTGTTGGATGGATCAGGTCACTTATTGATAGCAATCTGTTTGATATATATAGCATTGATATTGGTCTAGAGTCGGACTCTGTAACGGAGTACATGCGATCAAATACTCTGTATTTTCAGTATTTATGCGATGGAACTGAATATTCATTGCGCTTGATTGTTGACAAAGTCAGAGATTTGAGGCTTGACCTGCTAATTTTTACTGACATAGGAATGAATTCTGATTCAAAAATATTGAGCTGCATTAAATTGGCAAAATATACAGCCACTGCATGGGGGCACCCAGTTACAAGCGGATCAAAATTTGTTGACTTTTACTTTAGCTCAAAGGCTATGGAGCCTAAGAGCTATAAATCTCATTATACTGAATCCGTTGTATTGCTAGAAAACACTGGATTGGTTTATGAGAATCCGGCCAGCAAAGTATTGCCTCTTGGCGATTTGTATCTTGATCAGCTAAATTTAAAGATCAATAATAAAAGCATTCTTTCTTGCCAGTCAGAGTTTAAGTATCTGCCAAAATATGATTGGATATATCCAGAGATCTCAAGGCTTTGTGTGGGCTCGGTAATAGTATTTGTAAACTCAAGTGCAAAATTTAGATTAAGGATGAAAGCAGCTTATGCTAATAAAGGTTTAGATATTGAGAATTGCGTTATTTTTTTGCCGCGCCTTTCAAGGGAAACATTTTATAAACTCTTTTATTTTGTTAAATTTTCCATTGATCCGCCTGGCTGGAGCGGCGGTAACACCTCTTTTCAGGCATTTAGTGCAAATTGCCCAACAATTACAATGGAAGGCAGATTTATGAGAGGACGACATACTTATGCAATGCTGAAAATAATGGGATTAGACGAGTTAATAGTTTCTGATGAGCTTCAGTTTGTCTCTTTGGCGCATGAGCTGTACAATGATGATTCTAAGCTTTGCAGGCTTAAAGAATGTATTAATGAAAAGAAGCATCTGTTGTTTAATGATCAAGAAGCTGGCGAATCCCTGGTGAGAGCAGTGTTGAAAATTTGCAACCACTAGCTGTGTTTTTGTGATGGATTTATGGGGTGTATTGAAAATTCATAAATGTTGGTTGTAATTCTTTTTGATTACTCAAGTTTCTGCTTACCTTTCAGAAGCGCGAAGGCGATTGACGGACTAGGCCCTATGGGCTGATATCTCAAAGCTGAGGTGGACAGAAGTATAAGTATTTCATGAATCAATTAGTAATAATATTTCTCAGTGCTTTTTGTGTCTAGTAAAGCAATGTAAAATTAGTTGCCTTGCTTCTGGGGGCACACACTCTAACCAAGCCCGGAGAGGCGGGGCATTGAATTTAGGCCAGCAAAGGATCTATTCCTACTTTGAATATCCAATGCCAGTAAAACTGTCATTTAGCGTCATTGGGAACTTTTATTAAGTTCTTTATGTCGAGTATGACCATTCCCTTTGCAGTGGCCCCTCCTAAATTCACAAAAGATTTATTGGGCAGCTCCCTACTTTCTTGCTGATTGCCCAAAAGGCTCACCAGGAGGCCTTTTGCGTTATTCCAGAATCATTATATATCGATAACATTTATATTGGTTGGTTGAGTTTCGCCTTGCTTGCCAGTCTTCTACGCACATTCCAACCCCCCCCCCCCTCGAATGGGGAGAGAGGCGCAAGGTGCAGCAAGGTGCAGCAAGGTGCATTGACATTGGCGAATGTAACGCGTACATTAAAAGCGAGGTTTTAGCCTCTTGTGATTTGTATTCATTTTATTCTCTTGCTACCTTCCCAATGAAAGCATCTCTACGGTTAGCGCTTTTGGCTGCGGCTGCTTCTGCCCTTAGTGCGGGCGCATCCATCGCTGGAACCCCTGCTGCTCCAACCTCCATCCCCACCGTTGGTTCAGGCATCCTTGGCACCGCAGGTTCAACCGGCGTTCAGTCTGGTGGTCTGCAAGGTACTTTTACCTATAGCGGCTCCACTGGTCAAAATAACAACTTTGCAGTAGGTACTAGCACCAACTTTGGTGTTAACGCTTCTGCATCCTCCACTGCTGACTACAAAGTTCAAAGCACCGGTACAGCCAACGTTGGCGGAACCCAGATCAATCTTGGTATTGGTAGCTCAAACCAAATCGATGCACTGAACAGGGCTGGTAATCCTACCAACAATGGTAGTACTACTACTACTGACTCCAATTCTGGAGTTATTTCCGGTAAGTTCAATAGTGTTGAATCCTTCAATACTAATGCAACTATGAAGCAAATTGATATGGCTACTGGTGGTACCGGCCAGAACCTGAATGACTCCGCTAGTGTTGGTAGCTTAAACAGGCAATCTAATACAGTAGAAGTAACTGGAATCGCTAACCAGACTGCCCTTAAGATGGAAAACAATTCATCTTTCAAGTCTGATATTACAGCTCGCAACGCTAGCAACAATGTTGGTACTACCAATTCTGCGACTGCAAATGGTAGCGCTGGTGCCAACCTCTCAACCACTGCAACTGCCAACTCTAGCTCATCTGCCTATACCAGCACATTCATTCAGGCATTCTGATTCCTGAAATCTTAATTTCCTTTCTTAACTATAACTTTGGGGGCTAATTGCCCCCATTTTTTTATGAACCTAGTTTATGCTGAGATCGAGCAATTGCTGTTGCAAGCGAAATTTGATGAAATAAAGGATATATATTTAGGACTGATTGGTGATAATTGCGCTGAATTGAAATTCGTTGAATCATTTCTATCGTTTTTGGGGCCATGGGTTGATGATGCTAATTATGAGATTTTTCTGGATTGGCTTTCAGTAAATTGTCCAGTCGACTCGATTATTTTTTCAAACCTTGCTTTTATCTACAATATCATAGGGAACCATGAAAAGTCAGAGACTTTGTCTATTCGATCAATTGAAATCTTGCCAAGCTCCTCGGCATATTGCAATTTAGGCTTATCGCAATATCATCGTAAACTTATTGAACCTGCCATTACAAGTTTTGTAAGAGCCACTGAGCTAGATGAAGCCAACATAAATGCTCTTTATAATCTTGCAAAAATTTATTTTGATGCGAACAATATAGAATTATCTATTGCCTTATGTAGGGAATGCTTGGCTTTGGATAGGCTAAATATTAATGCTAATTTATTGTTTGGGATTTCTTTGCTTGCTCAAGGAAGGCTTGACAATGCTTTTGTACATTTAAATCTCTCATTGAGGCAATGCCATCTCACTGATTCTTGCTCTAGCGATGTTTGGATGGTAAATTTGCCTTCTGTAAGTCCCCATACTATTGCAGAGCTTAGATTTTTATTGTTTTATATCCACGCTTTGAAAGGTAGAATTAAGTGGGATTTGTATGAATCTAGGTTGGATATGAATACTTCCCTTTTTGCAGTTGAATCTTCATGCCCCAAGCTATCTGCCTTGGATTTGGATTCAAGTGCTAATCTCTTGATAGTTTGTGAACAAGGATTTGGTGATGTATTTTTATTCGCAAGATATGCAATTTCACTTGGGCTTTTGTCCAAGTATTCCATTACTTTTGTCTGCCATGATGACCTTTATGATCTTCTGGTGGTTTCCCTGGATTGTATCAAAGTTATCCGTGCATCAAGATTTTCATTTTATGATAAATACGATTGCTGGGTCCCGCTGGCTTCATTGCCTTGCTATTTTGAGAAGGCCAGGATAAGTGAAATTTTCTTAGGTTCGCCTTATTTAAATATTTCCGATCTTTCTAATCAGAAATGGGTGGAGATGTTTCAGTCAAACAAAATGGTTAAGGTAGCACTCTGCTGGCAAGGAAGTAAAATTAATGAGTCTGCACCATATAGTATTGGCAGATCAATGCAACTTGAGGAATTTAGACCATTAGCTGATTTAGATTTTGTTGAATTTGTTGCTTTACAGAAGGGTGATGCTTTATTTGAAATTGATGACTGCACCTTTGCGCATAAATTCATTAAGAATCAAGTATCAATTTCACAATCTAGTTCTTTTGTTGATACTGCTGCAATTCTAAGCTTATGTGATTTATTGATAACTACTGATACTTCTGTTGCTCATCTTGCTGGTGCCATGGGCGTTAAAACATGGTTATTGCTCAAATCGTGCCCAGAGTGGAGGTGGGGTTTGCATAGTACCAATTCTCCTTTTTATAAATCACTTAAATTATGGCGTCAGCATATGTCTGGCGACTGGACAAGTGTTGTAACTGCTGTTAAGTGCGAACTCCAAAGAACGGTAGCATTGCATCATTGATTTTCACCCAAACGAATGCCCAAAATTCAGCTTCTAATACCGACGGAACAATCAGCGGTTCGTTTGAAAGCGTTATAGCTGCTAATTCAAGTAGTTCCTCTGTTGATTCTTTCGAGAATTCTGAGGCGTCTCAGTCTGCAAATGCTTCTGTTGGAAGCATTACCGATTGGAAAGCTAAGGCTGGAACTTCCGGTGGAACTGAAACTGAGTGGAAAGCGAACTGTGATACTGTTTATCAATGTGCAGTATCTGGCGTGCGAGGAGCGCTTTGTTCAATCACAACACAACAGAGTGATGTAACAGTTAAAGGTATTGGCTCAAATCATAATATCAATGCTGGAGCTACCTCTACTCTCAAATCGATATCACAAAAGCTACGGCGCTTTCAACAGGCACAACTGCTAGCAATAACGGTACAGCTCAAGCTGGCGCTGGTGCTTCCCTCTCTACTAGCTCATTCGCTACTCAGAGTTCATCTAATTCCTCTTCTGCCTTTATTCAGGCTTTCTAAAGAGAATTTAGTTTTTAATTTATTGGGGAGCCTCATCAGGCTCCCTTTTTTATGCCTTTTATCATTTACTTCCCTTAACCTTCCTGTTGATTTACTTCTGGGCAAACCCCTTCTTGGTTAGTGCTGATTAGTGATTCTTATCCTAAGGGGGTTATGGATTTTGAAATCTTAATTTACTTGCCCGCTTGGCGGTAGAGCGTTTAGAATAAGGTATCAATGATATTTAACTATGAATTTCTTCCCCAAATCTCTTGTTATATTATCTGTCTCACTCTTCGTAAATTCATCTGTCTTTGCTCAGGTGCTACCAAGTCTCCCTGGGTTAACTCAGGCACCAAAAGGTACTACATACAATAATTCTTCTCAGAACGGTGGTTCAGCCAACTTAGGTTTTGGAAGCTCCACCTCCTTCGGTGTTGGTGTGTCTTTATCTGGCACTGAAGGCACAACAACCAAAACATCAGCTGCGTTAGCTCCCAGTGCTGGCTCGATATCTACTTCCATTGGTGGTGGTGTATCTGGGAATGGAATTACATCTGCTGTTATTTCAAATATAAAAGCTGTTGGTTCAGGTACAACAACTTCATCTGGCCAAACCATAAATTCTACAGGCACTGATGCGAGCATGTCCTCTGGTAACGCCGAGTTAAAAGGTGTAACCGGATCTCTTAATATTGTACTAGATCCAGCTAAAACGACGTTTTCTGCCAGCTCGGAAGCTGTAAATCCGTCTAACACAAATACAAGAATCTCAAACGGAAATGCAAACTCTAATATAACTTCAAACACAACCGTTGATATAAAAACAAGTAATTTTCAAAGTAATTTTTCCCAGGCTTACTAAGCTACTTATTTAGGTAGTTTAATTGAATTTCCCATATTGTCTTTAATGATAGAACTTCCATTGGTTGAATTTATTTCCGTCCAGAACTTTCCTTCCATACGTTGAAAATATACTTTTTCTCCTGCTTCGCTTGGTGATGTAGGTCTCCCAAAATATAAATTTGTAGCTTTTCCAGTATAAAATCTATTGATTTCATCTGGTTGCGGTGTATCAAGACATCGATTTAATATGTTAACGCCTTTTGGATCTGATGGATAGCATTGTTGTGCATAACTAGTATTATTGTAAAAAAATAATAATGCGAGTATCAAAATTTTTTTATTGTACATTGAATTCATCGTTAAATTTTGAGCCAAAGTTATCTGTATCTGAAAATCTTTTTGAATTAATTCCTCTGCTATTGCTTGGCGAATTCAGGGGACAATTTAATGTACCCTGGAATGTTATTCCATTTGAGTTGTCCACAGTAATGATTAAGCAGTTGTAAGTAATTTCTGATCTTAGGCTCGTGCATGGGATTTGTCCGCCGGGCACATATAAACATTGGTAGATATCTGTATTATCTTGATTTAAGTCTTGACACACTGAAGAAACGTCCCCAGATGATTGATTTGCTGTACAATATAAATTAAATCCGGAATTTATGGAAGCTGTATACGATGTATTCATAAAAAATGTTGGAATGGTGAATGCTGATATAGAGATCAAAACTAAATTAAGAAATAACATATTTTATAAAATACTTTTTCTGTTTCTCGGTATGTTGCGTATCTCTGGGCTGGGTGGCTGTGCTGGTGTGGATTCAGCGTCAATTTGATTAACTTTTATATTAGTTGACTTCGCGCACGGCTTTAATAATGGGTATTTAACCGGATCAACAGATATACCCTCTCTATCAAGCTGAGCACAAAGCCGTAGCATTGATAATTGAGAGCTTATCTCTTTATCTTTAGCAATAATATGTGAAAGTTGATTGCAGCTACTTAGAATCTGTGAGGCAAATGGTACTACTATCCCTACATTGGCTGAAAAATTATTGCTTACGTTTCCAGGTATATTGCCTTGGATTGGATCATAATTATTTAATGCGCTATTCCCGTAATTGCCACCTACATATAGAATAGGAGTCCTACAAAAAACACCTGGACCAAAACCATTTTCATTATTATAAGAATTATTTGTTTGGTAATTAATATTAGTTCCACCAGTGGTTACAGATGAGGCAGAAGGAGCTGCACTATTGGTTAAAGTTGAACTGTTTGTTGTGGCTTGAGCGTAAGTCTTCAATGGTGCAAGACTAAAAAAAGCGAAAAAGAAACTGTTTATTAAAACTAGGCTGTTAGCTCGTATCATCCGTTTTAGAAGGATTGATTAAAAACTGTTTGAAAAGAGCTATTTGACTTTTCAATATTCAAGGTAGTTGTATGTACTCCTAACGCTGAACCATTACCAAGCTGATTCATTTTTTGTTGATCAGATGTTAAATTGTCTGCTGTTTTGAGTGTGCTGCTAAATTCAGCTTGTTGTATTATCCAATTGTTTTGGCCAGTTAGCCCATTAATATTTAAATTTGCACCTTGTGATGTTGAATCAAAATTAACACTAGTTTTTCCATCGTTCCCACCAATTTTGTTAGTTATGGTAGAATTTGGGGCTATAATAAGCAAAGCCCTATTATCAAGAACCATATTGGCGGTTGCGCTGCCAGAGGTTTGAACACCGTATTGGGAAGTTAATGAGTAAGAAAAATTCTCCTTACTACCTGCATTTTGCTGCTGCTGAGAGGATATTTGAGAAAATGAATTCGGGCATAACCAGAGGTATAAATTTAGAATTAATATAAACTTAAGGTTTCTTTTTATTACTATATGGGGACATAGTGCTCCGACCCATTCGGTTAATAACAGCTTAACCAAAACTCCGCCCCTGATTATGGCTTTTCACATATTAGCGCATTTGAGGCTTTTTGCCGCACCTTGCTGCACCTTGCTGCTTTTCAAGCCAGGGGGGAGCTCGCAGCACTTGCAACGACCTAGGATACGGGGTCAGCTTGGTACACTAGTACTATTTTGCCAGCTTATTTGTTGATGTTGAAATCGTTTCGGCTTAAACGGCGTTTATCTAAGTATTCGAAATTGAGCTTATTGCTAAATTAATCTGCGTCAAAGGTCTCCATAAGTCATAAAACCAGTTTGTAGTATCTAGGTCTGCATTAAATGTTGCTACTGCACTGGCGTTGCTGAATTTGCCCCTGCGTAAGGGGCAAAATGCACACAATGATTGAGATCCCTCTGGCCAATCTGAATCCTGCGCTGATCCTGCATGTGATCGGCACAGATGCTGGTGGGGTGTTGAATTTGCCCCAATCCCTGCAGCTGTTGCTTAAACAGGCGCAATTGGTTGCAGCACCCAGCAGGTTGGCCTATTCCCCCAGTAATGGGCAGCAATTGATTTCAACTGATCAACCCGCCGAGGCCATCGAAACCATTGCCGCGGCTATTGCCATTGGTGAATCAACGGTGCTGCTTGCCAGCGGTGATCCACTTTGGTTTGGCATCGGCCGCCTGCTGTTGCAGCGGTTTGAACCCGCTCAGCTTTGTTTCCATCCAGCCCCCAGTTCGATGCAACTGGCCTTTGCTGCTATTGCGCGCCCTTGGCAAGATGCCAGTTGGATAAGCCTCCATGGCCGCGAACCGGAGGCGTTGGCAGCCGAATTACAAAAGCGTCCAGCTGCCTTGATAGTTCTCACCGATCCAAACCGGGGCGGCGCCG
>Ga0214921_10008633_pt1 | contig 13145 bp, 17 predicted proteins | sample LL1505_MetaG_FD_177992 | JGI IMG/M metagenome (GOLD analysis project Ga0214921, IMG submission 177992) | Freshwater microbial communities from Lake Lanier, Atlanta, Georgia, United States - LL-1505 | ecosystem: Environmental > Aquatic > Freshwater > Lake | place: USA: Georgia | collected... | reverse complement strand
TGCGGATCAATTCCCGAACGTATTCGCTGCTGGTGCCAAACCCACGTTGGCTGACCTACAATATGTATATACATTGAACGCATGAAATTCACTTGGTCATCGACAAAATGCGAAGCCAACATCAAGGCGCATGGTCTTGATTTTGCTGATGCGCCAAGTGTTTTCGAAGGCGTGACATTCACTTTTGAGGATGATCGTTTTAGTTATGACGAGCAGCGTTTTGTCACCTTGGGTTTGCTTGTGGGCATCCCCGTTTCAGTTGTACACACGGAGAATGAACATGAAATCCGCATCATCTCTTTTAGAAAAGCCACCAAGCGCGAGTCGCAAATCTACTTCCATGAAATCAAAAACTGATTTATCCCAATTAAAAACTGGCAAGGTCAAACCAACGACTGAGCACCCCGAGGTGGATGTCCAGCACATTGTGCGGGGCTTGGTTCGCAAGGGCTTGAAAGTTCAAACCGCCAAGGCTTCAATTTCCTTGCGGGTTGATCAAGACGTATTGGAATGGTTCAAGGCCCAAGGTGCTGGTTATCAAACCCGCATCAACGCCGTCCTCAAGGCTTACCGCGACGCATCAGTCTGAACCCATGCCCATGACGGGCGATGCCCTTAACATCTCCCCCTATGAATTGGTTAGACGCTATCAAATGGGACGCCCAAGGACTGGTGCCGGTCATCGCCCAAGAGCAGGGCAGCAAAGACGTGCTGATGTTCGCCTGGATGAACCGCGAAGCCCTGCAAAAAACCGCAGAACTCGGCCGTGCGGTGTATTTCAGCCGCTCACGTAACAAGCTGTGGTTCAAGGGCGAAGAGTCTGGGCATGTGCAAACCGTTCACGACATCCGCCTCGATTGCGACAATGACGTGATTTTGCTCAGCGTCACCCAAGGCGGCCACGACCCCAGCATCGCCTGTCACACGGGGCGGCACAGTTGCTTTTACCAACGCTGGCAAACCAGCCCTGACGGCGGTCAGTGGCTGAGCGTCGAGCCGGTTTTGCAAGACCCCGCCACCATTTACAAGGCCAAACCATGAGTTCCAACGACACCTTGGCCCGTTTGGCCGCCGTGATTGAAAGCCGTAAAGCGGCCAACGGCGGCAACCCCGACACCAGCTATGTGGCGCGTTTGCTGCACAAAGGCCCCGACGCGTTTTTGAAAAAAATTGGCGAAGAGGCCACCGAGGTGGTGATGGCCGCCAAAGACCTGGACCACGGCGGCGACCCGCACAAGTTGGTGGGCGAGATGGCCGACCTGTGGTTCCACAGCTTGGTGGCACTGTCCCACTACAACTTAAGCCCCGAGGACGTGCTGCAAGAGCTCTCACGCCGCGAGGGCTTGAGCGGCTTGGAAGAAAAAGCCCTGCGCAAAGCGCAGGCCCGTGAAGCTGGCGAAGATTAAACTTGATGATTTAGCCCGTCATCGCGAGGAGCGAAGCGACGAAGCGATCAACTCCAAACCCACCATGCACACCGACCCCAACTGCATCTTTTGCAAAATCGTTGCCGGCCAGATACCGAGCAAAAAAGTCTATGAAGACGAAGAGATTTTTGCCTTTCACGATATCAACCCGTGGGCGCCTGTCCATTTCCTCATCATCCCCAAACTGCACATCCCGTCCATGGCGCAGGTGGAACCCGAGCACCAGGCCCTATTGGGGCGTATTTTGTTGCTGGCGCCCAAGCTGGCCTTGGAGCAAGGGGCCCGCCCGTACCCTGAGGGTGGCTTTCGCATCGTCACCAACACCGGGACGGAAGGCGGGCAAGAGGTTCATCACATGCACTTTCACGTGATGGGCGGCCCGCGCCCCTGGTTGCGGGGATAAGCCCCTCGGTCTTGGGTGGTGTCTCCAGCCCACTAGAATCGCCGGATTGTTGAGGAGATATCCATGGGATCGTTTTCCGTTTGGCACTGGTTGATCGTGTTGTTGATCGTGGTGCTGGTGTTTGGCACCAAAAAGCTCAAGAACATTGGCGCAGACTTGGGTGGTGCCGTCAAAGGCTTCAAAGATGGCGTGAAAGACGGCCAACCTGGTGCTGCGCCCGCTGACGACAAAACCGCTGCCCCTGCGGCCCAAGTGGCTGCCGCCAGCCCTGCGGCTGACAAAAACACCATTGACGTCGAAGCCCGTCCCAAGCTCTGATCGAATGCCGTGATCGACCTTGGTGTTTCCAAAATAGCGCTGATCGGCGCGGTGGCATTGATCGTCATTGGCCCTGAAAAGTTGCCCAAGATGGCGCGCACCCTGGGTGCCTTGGTGGGTAAAGCACAGCGTTATGTGTCTGACGTGAAAGCCGAGGTCAATCGTTCGATGGACCTGGAAGAGCTCAAAAAAATGAAGGAAACCGTCGAGTCGGCTGCCCGCGACGTGGAAACCACGGTCCATACCGCCAGCACTGACTTTGAAAAAGACTGGCAATCAGCGACCGCAGGTCTGGACACCGTGTCTTACACCCCAGAGGTGGTTTACCCCGAATACGCCCACCCCAAGAAAAAGTGGCGCATCAAGCAAGGGGCTGCCCCCCAGTGGTACAAAGCCCGCCACGGCATTCGCAGCAAGGCTTTGTCGGGTGCAGCGCGGGTGGCGCGGTTTCGCCCGCAGCGCCTAGGCTAAAGGCCCACCATGTCAGACCCCAGCACCAAACCGGAAGACGAACTGGCCGGCTCAGAGCAGCCCTTTGTGCAGCACCTCATTGAGCTGCGCGACCGCTTGATCAAGGCGGTGATTGCGATTGCGGTTTTTGCCATTGCCTTGTCCCTTTACCCTGGCCCCGGCCCTCTTTATGACATCTTGGCCGCCCCATTGGTGGCCCAGTTGCCTGCAGGTGCCACGATGATCGCCACCTCGGTGATTTCGCCGTTTTTGGTGCCGCTCAAGATTTTGCTGATGGCCGCTTTTTTGTTGGCCTTGCCGGTGGTGCTGTACCAAATGTGGGCGTTTGTAGCGCCGGGTTTGTACACGCACGAGAAAAAACTGGTGTTCCCGCTGGTGGTGTCGAGCACCTTTTTGTTCTTTTTGGGAGTGGCGTTTTGCTACTTTTTTGTCTTTGGTCAGGTGTTTGCCTTCATCCAAAGCTTCGCCCCCAAAAGCATCACGGCTGCGCCTGACATCGAGGCCTATCTCAGTTTTGTGCTGACCATGTTTTTGGCGTTTGGCATGGCGTTTGAGGTGCCCATTGTGGTGATTGTGTTGGCCCGCATGAACGTGGTGTCGATCGAAAAGCTCAAAGCATTTCGCTCTTATTTTGTGGTGTTGGCCTTTGTCATTGCGGCCATCGTGACCCCCCCCGATGTGGTGTCGCAATTGGCCTTGGCCATACCCATGTGTGTGTTGTACGAAGTGGGCATTTGGGCGGCAAAGCTGTTCATTCGCCACACCCAAGCCCCTGACGCCGAGAAGCCACCCGAGGCTTGACACCGCATGAAGCGCTATTGGCTCATCTTCTCCCAGGTGGTCACGGTGTTGTTGGCCATTTGGTTTGTATTGGTCACGCTCAAGCCCCAATGGGTGGGCACGGGAGGCAATTGGTCTGGCGCGGTGCATTTGTTGCAAGCGCCCGCAGCTGCCCCGGGTGCCGTTGCAGTGGGCAGTTTCAGCCCCGCCGCACGCCAAGCGGCACCGGCTGTGGTGAGCATCAGCACCTCGCGCGCAGCAGGACCCAATCCGCATGCCAAAGACCCATGGTTCAAGTTTTTTTATGGCGACCAAGATGAAGCACCCCAAGGGGGCATGGGCAGTGGGGTGATCGTCAGCCCCGAGGGCTATGTGTTGACCAATAACCATGTGGTGGAGGGGGCCGAGCAAATTGAAATCGTGTTGCACGATGGCCGCCGCACCCAAGCCCAAGTGATTGGCACCGACCCCGATACCGATTTGGCCGTGCTCAAAATCAAACTCGACAGATTGCCTGTCATCGTTTGGGGCAATTCAGACGAGTTGCAAGTGGGCGACCGCTTGTTGGCCATTGGCAACCCGTTTGGCGTGGGTCAAACCGTGACCAGTGGCATCGTGTCGGCTTTGGGGCGCAACCGCTTGGGCATCAACACCTTTGAAAACTTCATTCAAACCGATGCCGCCATCAACCCTGGCAATTCAGGCGGAGCTTTGGTGGACATCCAAGGCCATTTGATGGGCATCAACACCGCCATTTATTCGCGCTCGGGTGGCAACATGGGCATTGGTTTTGCCATCCCCGTCTCCACCGCGCGCCAGGTGCTGGAAGGCATTGTGAAAAACGGTGTGGTGGTGCGCGGTTGGGTGGGTGTGGAGCCCAACGACCTGACCCCAGAATTGGCCGAGTCCTTTGGCATATCTCGCTTGCAAGGCGTGGTGGTCACCGGTGTGCTGCAAAACGGCCCAGCATTCAAGGCCGGGGTACGCCCAGGCGATGTGCTGTTGGGTGTGGATGGCAAAACGGTCGAAAACGTCGATCAATTGCTGGCTGCGATTGCGGCGCTGAAACCCGGTGTGACCGCCTCTTTGTCGATTGAGCGTGGGGGCAGCCCGTTGTCGGTGTCGGTCAACCCAGCCCAAAGGCCCAAGCAAAGGCCGGTAACTCGATGAGCGCCCACCGCGATCAACTGCTGCAAGCTTGTCAATCCTTGCTGAGTCCAGAGCGGTTCAAAGATTACGGGCCCAATGGCTTGCAGGTGGAGGGCAAGGCGCAGGTTCAGGTGTTGATCTCTGGCGTGACCGCGTCCAAGGCCTTGATCGAAGCGGCCATCGACGCCAAGGCCGATGCCATTTTGGTACACCACGGCTTGTTTTGGCGCGGGCAGGAGGGCACGGTCACCGGTTGGATGAAGCAACGCTTGCGCTTGTTGTTGGCCCACGACATCAGTTTGCTGGCCTATCACCTGCCGCTGGACGCACACCCCGAGTGGGGCAACAACGCGCAATTGGGTCAGCGTTTGGGTTGGCGCGCCGACAGCCAATTTGGCGATCAGCAATTGGGTTGCCTGGGCCAAGCCGTTGATGGCAGGGCGTGGCCCAACGCCCATGTGCTGGCGGCGCACTTGCAGCAGGCTTTGGGCCGTGCACCCGTGTGGGTAGGGGCCGACGATGTGACGCGACCCATCCGTCGGGTGGCTTGGTGCAGTGGCGGCGCTCAGTCTTATTTTGAGGCGGCAATCGCCGCTGGCGCCGATGCTTTTGTGACCGGTGAAATTTCCGAACCCCAAGCCCACTTGGCGCGTGAAACCGGGGTGGCTTTCTTTGCCTGTGGCCACCATGCCACCGAGCGCTATGGCGCACCGGCTGTCGCAGCCCACGTGGCCGCGCAGTTGGGCTTGGTCCACCGCTTCATTGACATTGACAACCCGGCCTGAGGGTATCGCCATGCCTGACCAACGGCCAGTGGCCATCACCTTGGGCGATGCGGCGGGCATTGGCCCTGAGATCATCGCCAAAGCTTTTGCACACCCCAGCGCAGCGAGTGGTTGCGTGGTTTTTGGCGACGCCCGCATCATGCAGCACGCGCTGCATTTGTTGAAATTGGAGCCAAAGCTCAGCGTGGCTGTGATTTCCGATTTGACCCAGGCCATGAACCTTCCCGCTGGGGTGATTCCGGTCTGGCAGGTGGGTGCAGAAATCGACCCGCCACCATGGGGCCAGGTGAGCGCTGCCACCGGGCGTTTGGCCGCCGATAGCGTGCGCGCTGCGGCGCAAGCGGCACTCAACGGGCTGGTGCAGGCTGTGGTCACCGCGCCTTTGAACAAAACCGCATTGGCTGCGGCGGGTGAGGGCTTTCCAGGCCACACCGAGCTGTTGCAGTCGCTGGCGGCGAACCACTTGGGCGTGTCAGTCGACCAACTGCCGGTGCGCATGATGCTGGCCAACCCTGAATTGCGCACCGTGCTGGTGAGCATCCATGTGTCTTTGCGCCAAGCCATTGAAGCGGTCACGGTGGACAACGTCTTGCAAACCCTGGGCATCGCGCACAACAGTTTGCGCAATGCCCAGGGTGGGCCGCCCCGGTTGGCCTTGGCAGGGCTCAACCCGCATGCGGGCGAGGGGGGATTGATGGGGCGCGAGGAAATTGACATCCTCGAGCCGGCATTGGAGCTGGCGCGGTCTTTGGGCATCGATGCCAGCGGCCCCTATCCGCCAGACACGGTGTTCATGCGCGCCCGCGCCAGCCATGGGCAAGCCAATGCCATTGATGCGGTGGTGGCCATGTACCACGACCAAGGCTTGATACCAGTGAAATACATGGGCCTGGCCCATGGGGTGAATGTCACCCTGGGTCTGCCCTTTGTGCGCACCAGCCCCGATCACGGCACGGCCTATGACATTGCTGGGCAGGGGGTGGCCGACCCTTCGAGCTTGTTGGCCGCGCTGGCCATGGCCAGGACTTTGTCAACCCGGGTGTTGTGACCCTCAGGCCTTGTTTTGCAGGTTGTCGCGGATCTGGCGCAGAAGCAGCACTTCCTCGGGCGGGCTGGTCGGCTCGGCAGGGGTTTCGGGGGCCGCTTGCTCGCCTTTGAGCCGATTGATTTGGCGGATCAACATGAAAATGATGAATGCCAGCAGCACAAAATTGACCGCCACCGTGAGAAAACTGCCATAGGCCAGCACCGGTACGCCCGCTTTGCGCAAGGCGTCCAATGTGCTGCCGGTGCCGGCTGGTACCGCGCCCAAGGCGATGAACAGGTTGGAAAAGTCGAGCCGACCGATCAAGGCCGACACCATGGGCATGATCAGGTCGCCCACCAATGAGTCGACGATCTTGCCAAATGCCCCGCCAATGATCACCCCCACCGCCAAATCGATCACATTGCCCTTGATGGCAAAGGCCTTGAATTCTTGCAACATACAGCCCCTTAATGAGTTAAAAAGTATTCAATAATATACCTTTGAAAGGATGGTCCTGATCAGGGTGACAGGGTGGCGTCAGATCGGCGCTATGTCGCTCAGTTACAATCAACGGTTGACCCAACAAGCGACGTAAGTTCGAGGATTTTCATGAGTGACACCCGTTTGGACACCAGCAAGCGCACCTGGCTCATCGCCTCTGGTTGCGCTGGTGCAGTCGGCGGCATCGCCACAGCCGTTCCCTTTGTCAGCACTTTTCAGCCCTCTGAAAAAGCCAAAGCTGCCGGTGCAGCGGTGGAAGTTGACATCAGCACCATCAAGCCTGGCGAAAAGCTCACCGTCGAGTGGCGTGGCAAGCCGGTATGGATCGTGCGTCGCACACCTGAGCAACTCGATTCCCTTAAAAAGACCGAGGCCCTTTTGGCCGACCCCAAGTCTGAGCGCAACCCTGCCGACCTGACCCCCGAATACGCCCGCAACCAAGCGCGCTCGATCAAGCCTGAGTTTTTTGTTGGTGTGGGCATTTGCTCGCACCTGGGCTGCTCACCGTCTGACAAGTTTCAAGAGGGCGCCCAGCCCTCTTTGCCTGACGACTGGGTGGGTGGCTTTTTGTGCCCATGCCACGGCTCGACCTTTGACATGGCCGGTCGCGTGTTCAAGAACAAACCGGCTCCAGACAACCTGGAAGTGCCCCCGCACATGTATTTGTCGGACTCTCGGCTGATCATCGGCGAAGATAAAAAGGCCTGACAGGAATCAACATGGCTGAATTCAAAGAAATCTCCCCCAACGCCAGCGTGGGCGACAAGTTGCTCAACTGGGTGGACAACCGCTTCCCAGCATCCAAGCTCTACAAAGAGCATTTGAGCGAGTACTACGCGCCCAAAAACTTCAATTTCTGGTACTTTTTCGGCTCTTTGGCCCTGTTTGTGCTCGTGATCCAAATTGTCACGGGCATTTTCTTGGTCATGCACTACAAACCCGACGCAGCGCAGGCATTCGCCTCTGTCGAATACATCATGCGCGATGTGCCCTGGGGTTGGCTGATCCGCTACATGCACTCTACCGGCGCCTCGGCATTTTTTGTGGTGGTTTATTTCCACATGTTCCGTGGCCTGATTTATGGCTCATACCGCAAGCCGCGCGAGTTGGTGTGGCTGTTTGGCTGCGCCATCTTCTTGTGCCTAATGGCCGAAGCCTTCATGGGTTACTTGCTGCCCTGGGGACAAATGTCTTACTGGGGCGCCCAGGTGATCGTGAACCTGTTTGCTGCTGTGCCCGTGATTGGCCCCGATCTGGCTTTGCTGATCCGTGGCGACTATGTGGTGAGTGATGCCACCTTGAACCGCTTCTTCAGCTTCCACGTCATTGCCGTGCCTTTGGTGCTGCTCGGTTTGGTGGCGGCCCACATCATCGCCTTGCACGAGGTGGGTTCCAACAACCCCGATGGCGTTGAAATCAAAAAATACAAAGACGAGCAAGGGCGCCCCTTGGATGGCATTCCTTTCCATCCTTACTACACCGTTCACGACATCTTGGGCGTCACGGGGTTCTTGGTGATCTTCACGTCGATTGTGTTTTTCGCGCCTGAACTGGGCGGCTACTTCTTGGAGTACAACAACTTCATCCCAGCCGATCCCCTGAAAACACCGCTGCACATTGCCCCGGTGTGGTACTTCACCCCTTACTACTCGATGCTGCGCGCCATCACCACTGAGATGATGTATGCGCTGGTGCTGTGTGTGGTGATTGCCGCCTATTTGGGTGTCACCCGCATCAAAATGGCCAGCGTCCTCAAAGCTGCGGTGGTGGCCGCTGCGGTCATCATGATGGGCTTGATGCTCAAGATCGACGCTAAGTTCTGGGGCGTGGTGGTCATGGGCGGCGCGGTCATTATTTTGTTCTTCCTGCCCTGGCTGGATAACTGCGAAGTGAGGTCGATCCGCTACCGCCCCGATTGGCACAAATATTTGTACGCCATTTTCGTCATCAACTTTGTGATCCTGGGTTACCTGGGTGTGCAACCGCCTTCACCCATTGGTGAGCGCGTTTCACAAGTGGGCACCTTGTTTTACTTTGGCTTTTTCCTCCTGATGCCTTGGTGGAGTCGTTTGGGTGAGACCAAGTCCGTGCCGGACCGCGTGACCTTCACCCCCCACTGAGCGCGCAGGAACAACACCATGAAAAAAATCCTCATCTCATTGTTGGTCTCACTGGGTTGCTTGTCTGGCGCGTGGTCGGCTGGTGGCGACACCATCGCTTGGGACAAAGCGCCCAACAAGACAAACGACCTCGGCGCATTGCAAAACGGTGCCAAGCTGTTTGTGAACTACTGCTTGAACTGCCACTCTGCGGCTTTCATGCGCTACAACCGACTGACCGACATCGGCTTGACAGAGCAACAAATCAAAGACAACTTGTTGTTCACCACCGACAAGGTGGGTGAGACCATGAAGGCCAACATCGATGCGCGCCAAGCCAAAGATTGGTTTGGTGGCCTGCCCCCTGACTTGACCTTGGTGGCGCGCTCGCGTGCTGGCAGTGGCGGCACGGGCGCCGATTACCTCTATACCTATTTGCGCACCTATTACCGCGACGACACCAAGGCCACGGGCTGGAACAATTTGGCCTACCCCAATGTGGGCATGCCGCATGCGCTGTGGGAACTGCAAGGCGAGCGCCGCCCTGTTTTTGATGTGGCCCAGCAACACGGCCATGAAGTTCAGGTCTTCAAGGGCTGGGAGCAAGTCAAGCCCGGCACCATGACACCGTTGCAGTATGACCAAGCTGTGGGAGACTTGGTCAGCTACTTGCAATGGATGGCTGAGCCTGGCCAAAATTCCCGTGTGCGCATTGGCGTGTGGGTGCTGATCTTCTTGTTGTGCTTCATGGTCATCGCTTGGAGATTGAACGCGTCTTATTGGAAAGACATCAAATAATTTTTCCCAACCCAAGCCTGCTGGCTGGGGTTGGATTTGGGAATGGGGGGTCTAGCCCCCATTCTTTTTGAATTTCAGGAGCCTTCATCATGATGGTGCTTTATTCCGGAACCACTTGCCCCTTTTCTCACCGTTGCCGCTTCGTGCTGTTTGAAAAAGGCATGGACTTCGAAATCCGTGATGTTGACCTCTACAACAAACCAGAAGACATCAATGTCATGAACCCTTACGGCCAGGTGCCCATCCTGGTTGAACGTGATTTGATTTTGTATGAGTCCAACATCATCAACGAATACATCGATGAGCGCTTCCCCCATCCCCAATTGATGCCTGGCGACCCGGTCGACCGCGCTCGTGTTCGTTTGTTCTTGTTGAACTTCGAAAAAGAGCTTTTTGTGCACGTCAGCACCCTAGAGTCGCGCACGGCCAAGGCCAACGAAAAGGCCTTGGAAAAAGCCCGCTCACACATCCGCGATCGCTTGACGCAATTGGCCCCGGTCTTCTTGAAAAACAAATACATGCTGGGCGACAACTTCTCCATGCTCGACGTGGCCATCGCTCCCTTGTTGTGGCGTTTGGATCACTTCGGCATCGACTTGTCCAAGAACGCAGCCCCTTTGCTTAAATACGCCGAGCGCATCTTTTCCCGTCCGGCCTACATTGAGGCGCTCACGCCCTCTGAAAAGGTCATGCGCAAATAAGTCTGGCAGGTGGGAACCATGCTCAACGTTGCCGATTCCAACTCCACCCGGCCCTATATGATCCGTGCCCTCTACGAGTGGTGCGTTGATCACCACTTCACCCCCTATGTGGCCGTGCACGTGGATGAGACCGTTCAAGTGCCCCAAGAGTATGTGAAAAACGGTGAGATCGTTCTCAACATCAGTTACGACGCCACCAGTGGTTTGAAGCTGGGCAATGACTTCATCGAGTTCAAAGCGCGCTTTTCAGGGTCGGCCCGCGGCATCATGGTGCCGGTCAACCGGGTGTTGGCCATTTACGCCCGTGAAAACGGTCAAGGCATGGCCTTTCCCCTTCAGCTGCAGGCACCTGACGAGGGGGCCGATCTTGAAGGCGGTTTGAACAACTCTGGGGCGGTCAGCAGCGCCCCTGTCAAAACGCCGCGCAACCTCAATTTAACCTTGTCCGGCGAAAGCACCACACCGACGCCACCCCCAAAAAGCGGTGGCAAACGCCCAGCGTTAAAGCGCGTGAAGTAAAATTCCCCAGCGCCGATTTAGCTCAGTTGGTAGAGCAACCGCCTTGTAAGCGGTAGGTCATCAGTTCGAATCCGATAATCGGCACCATTTCAAAAGCCCACTCGCGCCCATCATGCATTCCCGCTTCATCGGGACATGATCTTCACCCGCATTTTTTGCACATCCCAACCTTGGGTGCGCAAGTGGGCCAACAAAGCAGGCTCCAACTGGCGCAATTTGGCGCTCGCCGCATTGCTCGGCACCAGCACACACCAGGTTTGACCATCGATGGGCCCGGCTTTGAGGCCCTCGCGCAGCCCTGGGGGCAACAAAGGGGCAATCGATGCCAAACGGCGCAGCGAATCTTGGCCCAAAGCGCCCAAGCGAGCGAGGCTGGGCTCGGAGCGGGCGGCTTGCTCGGCGGTGAGCGTTTGAGGGCGTTGTTTCATGGGGCGATTATCCAACCGGTCAGCGCTAAAATGCCCGGCTACTTCAAAGGAACCCTTCACCTTCTTGGGCGCCCCTGCCCGAGGGATTGATGCACCATCCATGGCCTTTAAATTTTTGACCCAGATATTCGGCAGTCGCAATGAGCGCTTGCTCAAACAGTACAGCAAGACCGTGGCACGCATCAATGCCATGGAGTCGGGTCTGGAGCTGCTCAGTGACGAGGCGCTCAAAGCCAAAACGGAGGCTTTCAAACAGCAAGTGGCTGGCGGCACCCCATTGGACGATTTGTTGCCTGAAGCTTTTGCCGTGGTGCGCGAGGGCTCTAAGCGCATCATGAAGATGCGTCACTTTGATGTGCAGCTCAGCGGTGGCATGGCACTGCACCATGGCAAAGTGGCTGAAATGCGCACCGGTGAGGGCAAGACCCTCACCGCCACCCTGGCGGTTTACCTGAATGCCTTGACCGGTCGCGGGGTGCATGTGGTGACGGTCAACGACTACCTGGCCCAGCGCGATGCGCAGTGGATGGGGCGCTTGTATAACTTTTTGGGCTTGAGTGTGGGCGTTAATCTGCCGCAAATGTCGCGCGAAGAAAAGCAAGCGGCTTATGCCAGCGACATCACTTACGGCACCAACAACGAGTTTGGTTTTGATTACTTGCGCGACAACATGGTCTATGAGCCTGCCGATCGCGTGCAGCGCAAGTTGCATTACGCCATCGTCGACGAGGTGGACTCCATCCTGATCGATGAAGCGCGCACGCCGCTGATCATCAGCGGCCAAGCCGAGGACCACACCGAGCGCTATGTGGCCATGAACCGATTGGTGCCCAAGTTGCAGCGCCAAGAGGGTGAAGAAGATTTGCGTACCGGAGAGGGCGTCACAAAGGCTGGCGACTTCACGGTGGATGAAAAATCACACCAGGTGTTCCTCACCGAACAAGGCCATGAAAATTCTGAGCGCTTGTTGGTGGAGATGGGCATGCTGCCCGAAGGCGCGTCGTTATACGACCCGGCCAACATCAGCCTCATGCACCACTTGACCGCTGCTTTGCGTGCGCACCACCTCTACCACCGCGATCAGCACTATGTGAACCAAAACGGCGAGATCGTCATCGTCGACGAGTTCACCGGGCGCTTGATGTCGGGTCGGCGTTGGAGCGATGGCTTGCACCAAGCGGTTGAGGCCAAAGAGGGGGTGAACATCCAGGCCGAAAACCAAACCCTGGCGTCCATCACCTTTCAAAACTATTTCCGCCTGTACGGCAAACTCTCTGGGATGACCGGGACGGCCGATACCGAGGCCTACGAATTTCAAGAGATTTACGGTTTGGAAACCGTGGTCATCCCGCCCAACCGCATCAGCCGGCGCGAAGACCAACTCGATCGGGTGTACAAAACCACCCAAGAAAAATACACTGCCGCCATTGATGACATCCGCGATTGCCACGAGCGCGGCCAACCGGTTTTGGTGGGCACGAGCTCGATTGAAAACTCGGAAATCATCTCCGCCTTGTTGACCCAAGCCAAGCTGCCGCACCAGGTGCTCAACGCCAAACAACACGAGCGCGAAGCCGACATCGTGGCCCAAGCTGGGCGCAGCCAGATGATCACCATTGCCACCAACATGGCGGGCCGTGGCACCGACATTGTGTTGGGCGGCAACCTTGAAAAAATGATTTCTGCGATGCAAGCCGATGCGGCCATCCCCGCCGATCAGCACGCACAGCAAGAGCAGG